>Ga0315277_10004319_pt1 | contig 19061 bp, 17 predicted proteins | sample YL17G05_15_MG_FD_203695 | JGI IMG/M metagenome (GOLD analysis project Ga0315277, IMG submission 203695) | Sediment microbial communities from Yellowstone Lake, YNP, Wyoming, USA - YL17G05_15 | ecosystem: Environmental > Aquatic > Freshwater > Lake > Sediment | place: USA: Wyoming | collected...
AAGTAAATAATCGATTTTCTTGAGATTCTGCTTGTAATTATCGATGATCTCATCTATTCCAATTTTTTCCACGATGGCGACCATCCGGGCAACGTGATACCGAGCTTCCTTGTAATTCTTCCGTGCAAAAGCCTCCAAGGCACCTATTTGCAAACTTGCTAGGTACGTTTTCCACGCTTGAATTCGCTTGGCTTGGCTTTTAGTTTTGGCGATCGTTTCGTCGAAATTATCCTTGATGATGCCCAAGCGGGCCTTGATCGCCTTCGCGAGCCGTTCAAACTCCTTTGCTACCAAGATGTCCCCGAGCGTGTTGCTCAGCAAAGCTATGGTCTCGAACAGCGTTACGACATACACGAAGTCCTCTTGCTCTATTGCACGCTCCGCATCGGCCAATTTCCCAATACGGAGATCTTCCAGCAATTTCATGTATTCACGTCGCCGATACATACCGATCGCTTGCACGACCATTCACCATCCTGCCATTTTTTTCAGTCTTGGCCGATCTTATCTTGACAAAATTCCACTATATAGGGTTTGCGGTTATCGAATGCGAATTCATTGAGGCTTGACTATCATTCATTTAAAACGTGTCATGATGGAATGTTAGAAGTGTGGTAACATTTGTCATTACAAATAAATCATCGCTCGGTAGATATCGAACCGCGATCGAACACCAGCAGATTCCATTCTACTTTCAAGGGTGATAATCGACTTATCCAGAAATGCCGATAATTAAAAAAGGAGCAATATTTGCTCGTAAAATTACATATACGCATCGCCATAATACCGTGTAGTGCTCAGCTTCGGTTGCAAGTAACTCCACCTGGTTACAATAGTTTTTTGAATCCCATAGCGCAAAGGCTCTCAATGATGGAACTCCTGGAACAGTTGCAAAAAATCGGACTCTCGAAATACGAGGCCATGGTGTATACGACGCTGCTGCGGTTTCACTTGAACAGCGCTACGATGCTTGCGGAGAAGTCCGGCGTGCCGAGGACCAAGATCTACCAGATCCTTGAACAGTTGCAGGACAAGGGCTGGATCAAGGTGTATTCCGGGGCACCACTGTTATTCAAGGCATCGCAGCCTGACGAGGTCATCGACAAGATCCGCAAGCAGCAAGACACTTTCTTGAACCAGGTCCAGGAGATCCTCAAGGAGGAAGCAAACATGATGAAAGAAAAATTTGTCATCTTGAAGATGGATATAGGGATCGAGAACTTGAAGGATGAAATCAAGAAAGCAAAAACCGTCTGGATCTCGAACACGACGACCGATTTCGTTCGCCGCATCAACGATGCATTTCAAAAGGACGCCGAGGTGAAAGCGGTCTTGTTCCCGGGCGAGAAAAAGACTGATAATTACAAGATCCAGTGGCGCGAATCGTTGATGAAAATCGTGAAGATCTATCAAGGCAAGGAAGTGCCATCCATCAACGTCATCCTGGACGAGGAGCGAACGTTTGCCGTACTCGAAGATCCACGGACAAAGCATTATGTCGTTGACGAGATGCTCTACGACGAGTGTTCCCACTGCTTCGTGAACTTCTACAATCTCGGGTTCAACAACGCGAAGGAGGCGTGATCGCAAGTGTCACCCATCGTCGACGGCAAATACGAGCAGAAGATATCGACGGTCTACGCGACGCCGCAGGAGGCTATCGAGGAAATCAAGCGGAAGTTCAAACACGGCCGGAAGATCCGCATCAGCAACATTCCCATGACGCTCCTGCGCGAGCTGGCGCCGTTACTTGAGGACAAGGACCTGAAAATCGTGTTGCCAGAGGGCGAAATTCCACCCAAAGATGTCAAGATCCCTGCGGAATTTGCAGCGGCCAAGGCCAAGATCTACGTGGAATACAAGGGACGCGAAGCCGCGTCCGGCAGCATCGGGTTTCCCGACGCGGTGTTTAACATTGCCTGGCTCAAGCCATCGGGCGAGATCCTTGAAATCACCGCCATGGAGTATTCCAAGTGCGTGAAGTGCATGGTGAACGAGACATTCGATAGCGCGTGGCGCTATTCCACGAAATTCCAGGACACCAAATGACCCCCCACCTTCGTTTTTTTTCATATCGATTTAAATGTCGCGTGGCTATGGTTTCCACATCAGTAGTGCCATGAATGCTTCAAGGAAAATCGACATGCGGAACATTATCTCACGTCCCGAGTGGGACAGCGGGTATTATTATTCCAAGGAACGCGAAGGACAGACCAAGATCGAGCACGAGCCGAAGGAAAAGGAAATCGAGAAGGTGGACATCGTGCTCAAGGAGCTCAAGAAATTGGGGTTCATCAAAGATACGAAGTACGATATGGCTGCCCTTGAAAGCTATCGGACTCTCGTGAAGGAAAATTTCTTCATCTTCTGGACCGCCATCAACCCGCCGATGGAACGGCTGCTCTACGCGCTCAGTTATATCATCAAGCCCAAGAGCATATTCGGGTTCGGCATCTTCACGGGCAACCCGGTCGCGTGGTCGTTCGGCCCGGCGATCCAGAATGTTTACCCGTCGACGCGGCTCGAAGCGGTCGAGATCGACCTGAACAACGGTCGCATCTGCACGGACAACTTCAACGAGATAAAGGGCGACGCACCGCTCACGGTGCATATCGAGGACGGATTCAAGACGATCGATGCATTCAAGGACAATGAGTTCGATCTCATCTACATGGATGCCAACGGGAAGGATCCGGAGACCGGCCAGAATAACAAGCGCATCAACTACAGTTTCTTGAAAAAGGCTTATCCGAAATTGAAGCCCGGTGGTTTTGCCATGGTGCACAACGCCTACCAGGAGTCGTTTAAGAAGGACGCCGGCGCGTATCTCGAGTTCACCGCCGACGAAAAGTTTTTCACGAAAACCGCGACCATCGGCGTCGACGAGCAAGGCCTTGAAATCTCGATAAAAAAGAAATGAGATCCCGGGCACTTCCCATTTTCCTACCGTTTTTACTTGCTCTCCTGCACGCGGGACGCGTTGGAGCCAGGGCTGCTCAAGAAATTATCGATCAAGGTTTTCAACGCGAAGACTCTGCCAGGGTCGGTATCGGTGTAAATAAACCCGGGATATATTGGAAACTGCCAGGTGAGGATCCGAGGCTTCAACACATACTTATTCTTGTAAAACTCCTTGATACCCGCGTATGCCAGCCCCCGAAGATCATTTCCCGCCACGATTTCCAGGTCCGATGCAGCGCCAAGCGGACGCTTGAACAGCACGCGGGTGCTCGTCCGTTCTTTCGAGTCAATCATCCAGAACGAGACCTGGCAGCGGGACGATGCCCGATCCAGCACGATCGACATGAAGAGTGCCGTTTTCTCACGATAAAACGCGTATACTGAGATCCAAACGACGACCACGGGAATGTAATAAAGCAAGAAAAAAGGCAGGATGAATATCGACACGCAAACTGCGCCCGTGCACGCCAAGATTACCACCGCGATGGCAATTTTATACACCCGGTAGATCACGTTCTTGAAAAACGCCATGTTGATCGTTCGCTTGAAGGCCAATCGATCGGGTGATTGCTCAACGATTTCAAAGGCGTCATCTGGCATTTCGCTCATGCTTTCACCATACATTTCATTATCTTTGCTGGCCACCGAAGCCCCGGTAAGGGGTGAATGGACCGGAACCAGCGGGCCCTGCAACGCCCTGAAAGTCGGCCAGGAACTCGTCGATCAGCGATTTCAAGGCTTGGACGTTCTCGATGTTGGTATCGTTGTAGATGATGACCGGGATATCGATGCCCGGCGATGTAAATTTGAGCACGTACATGTTATTGTATAATTTTTTGAATATGAAGATCATGCGGCCTCGCAGCTCGCTGCCGTGCGCGATCTCGAGGTGTTTCATGTAGCCAAGAGCGTAGGTTTGTTGCGTTCTCATGCCACCTACTTGCTCCTTCGAGTTCAGAAACCATGACGAGATCGTGCATGCGTTGAAAGTCTTGTCCATCACGATGGAGGTGACCGAAATCTTGTGGATCTTATAGTAGACCACGAAAAAAATGATTAATGCGAGTACAGTTATGACTAGAATCAAGGTTATAACCATGAAAAGGTTACCGAGAGTAGAATAGGGCGTGATAACCCCGAAAATGATAAATGCCGCGACGAGGATCGACATCGGCAGCAGCATCAAGGGCAAGAACACCTTCATCATCGGCTTCATGAACGGTTGAACCAGCATCGCCCGCTGGAGCGCGAGCCGGGTTTCAGTCTTCTCAATTATCGAGAAAGGCTCTACCGGAATATCTTCCATGATCTCACCACTACCTTGATGCTTGCACGTGTTTAAAAAGATTAAACCTTGTTCCCAAGCTCCCCCGGGGAATTCTTCATAAGAGCCACACCTTTGAAACCATAACGGATAACGCGCCAGGGGCTTGCAAGACCAGGAACGCCATCGTAACCGGTAAGGAATTCAACGATCAACGATTTCATTGCTTGCACGGCCTCGATGCGCTCATTTAAATATAAGATAATGTGGCGATCGGCACCCGGAATGCGAAGCATGAGCAAGTACTTGGCCGTGGCTAAGTGTTGGATGGTGGCTTGGATTTATCGCGATTGGCCTAGGGAGATTTATATGGTTGGTGAAATTTGGCGAATGAATTGCCATCATTTCACACCAGGGTTGACTCCTTTTATGCAGCCGTGATGCTTCGACGACACGAATAAAGAATTCTTGAAAATTCAGTCCTTATGGCTTGATATGGAATTTTGATCTAATGCTACCTTAATGTTTAAGGTTGTTTATAGAAAAAGTTAGAAGGATCATCATGGCAGAAAATATAAGTGAAGGAAAAGGGACAACGAAGAATGAAGGAAAGAGTGATATTAAATCGAGGATTTTCGTAAAAAAAAACTTCCCGGTCGCCGGCGCTATCGCGGGTGCAAGCATCGTGGTCGCCGCCTTTTGGATCACGTTCGCTATCTTGGCGGCAAGAAGTGAGGAGGGCATATGGTTTATAACAGAACTTTTACCCATATTCATGCTGTTTTTAATTGCCCCTCTCGTATTCGCGGGATTTTTCTACGAAAAAATGCAACAGAAGCCTCGCGGGATCTTGAGGATCTGCCTAGCCCCGGTCTTCATGGTAGGGACGTGTTTGCTATTCTTGAGATTTCCCATCTCCAGCGCCGTGGCGTGGATCGTCTCTGGCAGCTTGATGCCCGTGTTCGTGTTCACCCTCGTCATTCCCGGCATTCACACAATCAAGACCAATGGTGACTTGCCGGGTATAGTCGTTTTTATGCTGATTGTCGGCGTGATCGCGTCGATCCTCATTCCCTTGATAACGCTGATCGATGCCGGGGTCTCGCACAGGCCGTTCGAGGTTGCGTTCGCAGCGGACGGATGGATGATCGTTCTTTATTCCCCCCTTGGAGCATTGATCGCTATCGGGATTTTCGCACTCGCATTTTGGCTGAGAGATGTAATTAAATGAAATGATTCGATAAAAACCGATGTTGATTTTAATAAAAACATAGAATAACTTTTCCCCGTTTTTCCCGTTCTCGGTTTGCGACGGCAATCCTTAAAAATGCGCATAAAACCCAGAATCGCTTAAAAATGGTTTCACTATTGACTCTATGCCATAATAGAATCGAAGAGAGAATAACAACAATTTAAAGTGGATATTGTCTCAAATAAACAATAAGCAATTCTTGAAAAATCGGTCCTGGTGCCTTGATATAACAACATGATCTAATCCTACCTTAATGGTTTAATGGAGAAAAAGAATGGTGGATGAATAATGGACAACCAATGCAAGGCTCTTTGCATTGGTTACATCACAAAAATTTCGCATTAAGATAAAGAAAAAAAAGGCGCTGGAAACCAATCAGAATCGAGAATCCAATTTTTTAACTCGTTTGAAATACGTTCTCAAACCAATTCACCATCCGAGATAGTCCAGCTGAAATCGTCTATGATCTTCTGCCTTGCCGACGTGGCGGCAGCGGTGTAGTTAGAACCACCCCCGTCAAAGTACACGCCATTTTGTAGAGTCAGTTGCGACCACCCGATCAATAGGTTGTTGTAATTCGTTGTTGTTAAATTAACACCGTAGAACATTTCATACATTTCTACAACGTGGGAGACATTCCAGGTCCCGAGGGGCTGGTTGAAGGTGGAAGCATGCATAAACATGATTCCCATGCTTGTAACCTTGGAAACGTTCCAAGTACCGAGTGACTGGTTGAAGGCGGAAGCACCATGAAACATACCAAACATGTCTGTAACACTCGAAACATCCCAGTTCCCGATAGGTTGATTGAAGGTGAAAGCACCACAAAACATATTCATCATGTTTGTAACGCTTGAAACGTTCCAATTCCCGATAGGCTGATTGAAGTCAAAAGCGTTCCAAAACATATAATCCATTCTTGTCACGCTTGAGACATTCCAGTTCCCGATAGGTTGGTTGAAGGATTGAGCTTCACAAAACATGTAGGTCATGCTTGTCACACCTGAGACGTTCCAGTTCCCGATGAGCCGGTTGAACAATTGAGCTTTATAAAACATGTATGCCATAGTTGTCACGCTTGAGACATTCCAGTTCCCGATAGGTTGGTTGAAGGATTGAGCTTCACAAAACATGTAGGTCATGCTTGTCACACCTGAGACGTTCCAGTTATCGAGGGATTTGTTAAACCGATATGCACCATAGAACATGTAAGCCATGCTCGTGACACGGGAAACATCCCAGTTGTCGATGGGTTGGTTGAAGTATTGAGCATAATGAAACATGCTCATCATATTTGTCACGCTTGAGACGTCCCAGAACCCGAGAGGCTGGTTGAACTCATCAATATAATAGAACATATAGGCCATATTTGTAACATGCGAGACATTCCAGTTCCCGATAGATTGGTTGAAGGATTGAGCTTGACAAAACATGTAGGTCATGTTTGTCACATGTGAGACATCCCAACCATTCATGTTTCCCGTGGTACTGAGAGATATGCATTCCCTAAACATGCATGATAAATCAATTGTTCCTGTCAAATCCAAGGTATCGGTCGTGTAGAGAACCAGGTTAGAACATCCGTAGAAATAATCTCCCGAGTTGCCTAATCGCAGGTTACCCCATTTCGCGATCCCAACCAACTTTAATCGATCTCCACCGTTATTAAAACGCCAACCGATGATCGTCCCTTGTATCGAAATGGTGTAGGCACCTTGCGTAACATACGTGTGCATTACCGATGATTGGTTCCAACGTGTGATAAAATCGTGGTTTCCATCACCCCAAAAGACCGTGAAGGCATAAATCCCGTCTGGTTCCAAGGGCAATTTCACTTGGAAATTGAAAAAGGGTCAACGATTGCAACGGCCGGGGCTACGGTGTCAACAGTAAACGTGAGTGATGTTGATCCCACGTTTCCTGCTGAAACGTGTGTCAACAGTAAACGTGAGTGATGTTGATCCCACGTTTCCTGCTGAATCGTTAGCCCATGCGAGGACCTTATTCGTACCCTCGGCGAATTGAACGGACCGTGGTGAATCATAGGTCACGTTCGTGCCGTTCCAGTTATACCAGATCTTGTCTACGCTTCCATCATCCATTGCATTGATGGTAATCGTTAAGCTAGCAGATCGGTGCGTTGCGTTGGTAGGGTTAATTATCGTCACGATCGGATTTGTATTATCAAGGTTTTCCGGGGGATTTCTTGGTATATACAATATTACGAACACAACCCCGATAGAACTTGCAACCAAGACCGACGCGATCGCCAACGAAAGTATTTTTTTATTTTTCAGACTTTTTGTCCTTTCTTCCTTTCCAATCATAAGTCTCGCCCTGCGATTATGTACTCAGAGAATCGATTGAACAACACCCCTTCTACATTCTCGCTAGAAATGCGAGATTCTCCTCCTGATCGAGAACAGCATTGCTGCCACCCCGAAAGCGAGAATCCCGATGACGATACCAATATGATAGCCTGGAATTGGTGGTGTCGTCGTCGATGTTATCGTTGCAGATGCCTCGTTCGATTGCACACCCTCACCAGCCCCGTTCACTGCGCGAACCGTGTAATAATAGATTGATCCTCTTGTCGTGTTGGAGTCCGTGTACGTGGTCGTTGTATCGTTAACGGACGCTAAGTAGGTCAATTGCCCAGATGAATTACCGCGGTGAATCTTGTAACTGGAGATAGGTAATCCACCATTACCTCGTGGTGCTTGCCATGAAAGTTGTATCAATCCGGTATTATTATTGGCTTGAAGATTCTGTGGTGCCGATGGTGGCATGATCATTGGCAAGCAATAAATCTTGTGATCCATACTTCCAAAATACACGCGGCCATTTGCGATAGCAGGGGATGACACTATCCCTCCAGCCGTGCCATATGACCAAATAAATGCGCCCGTGGTGGCGTCCAAGCAATACATGTTGTGGTCAACACTACCAATATAAATACGCCCACCCGAAAGAGCAGCAGATGATTGGACAAATCCCCCCGTGGTATAATTCCAATAAAGGCTTCCTGTAACTGCATTCAAGCAATAATATTTAAAATTTGTGCAACCAAAATAAACACGGTCATTTTGCACGGCAGGGGAAGATTCTACGCTCGTGAAATCGCTCGTGTAATAAGACCAAAGATACGTGCCCGAAGTGGCATTGATACAATATAAATTTCCATCATTACTCCCCACGTACACGCGCCCATCAGCAACGGCAGGGGCATTAAAGCTCAAAAAACCGCCCGCGGTATAAGTCCACAAAGTATTCCCTGTTGTGGCGTTTAAACAGTACATTTTTCTGTCACCACTTCCCACATACACGCGTCCACTTGCAACAGCAGGGGAGCCATCTGTATCGCCGGCCGTGGTTAATTGCCACAGATTCGTTCCTGTCGTAGCGTTCAAGCAATACATTTCGAGACCATAGCTTCCCACGTATACGCGTCCTCCAGCAATGGCTGGCGAGGAACCTACTGAGCCACTTATCGTTGTGTAATTCCAAATTCGGGTGCCATTTGTTGCATTCAGGCAATAGATATTGTTATTATCATTTCCAAAATATACGCGATCACCTGCAACAGCGGGGGACGAGTGTATCCAGTCTGAGGTCAACGTTGACCAGATAACGGCACCCGTGGAAGCGTTTAAACAGTACATCGTGTTGTCATTGCTTCCAACGTACAATCGACCACCAGTGATAGCGGGAGATGACCAGATATCAGCTCCAGTGGTATATGACCATAATGGCCCCGTTCCTTGTTGAGGCGTCGTTATGGCCACGCCCGTGTGGTTGAGAGCTCCCCGGAACATGGGCCATTCGTCACCTGTCGGATCGCTGCTGTCTGGTGAAGTGGCAAGCCGGGGGATTGCCGGGGTGAACGTGTTAATAGTGGGCACGCCGAATGCGGTAGTTTTTTCACAAAATGACAAGAACGGCAAGATTCCAAATACACTAACAATTACACACAGAAATACAATCGTTAAAATCGATGATCTATGATGTATTATGCATGGTTTATTCAAGTTTAAGACCTCCTTTAAGTATATGGCGACCTACTTTCCAAGATGCGATATTTAGGCATTCTGTCTGGACATTGTTCAGTATAACAGAATCAGCACTGATTCAGGGATACCGTGCATGGTCTTGATATGGACTTTGCATCAACTGAGTATTAAAACTATTAGGACTGATTTTTCTTGGTCGCAAAAAAAGAAAGAGTATTTTGGATTGCGGCAATGTATTGATAATAAGGGAATCACATCCTCAAAACGTGCTCGGTTTGACAAAACGAATCTTATTATTTCATAATAAGCTATTCATGCCACGAGTGACGCTTGAAAAGTCGATAAACGTTCCCATTCTTTCTTAATAGATAAATCAAGCAACCACAATTAACCCGTCATTACCACACTATCAAGGTCTGGAAATTTATCCTACCGAGTAACATGAGTGGAAATACCTCGATCTTCCAGTTTCAGTGTGTTGATGCCACCAGCCTCCGAGGTCCGACGAAAAGAAACTATGAATAAATGGTACCAAGAAAGAACAACAAGAGAATTGTCGAAGGAGACCATTTATTTACTGTGCTTAGAAATCAGTGTCAAGATGAAAAAATAATATGCCAAGAAGAATTCAGGCAACCATTTTCTTGCCAAACCGATGAACGCGATGACTGCAACGAGCGCGGAGATATAATATAACACGTCGTGCACGAAAGCAGCATTGGCTCCCGCTCGAACCAATCCTACGATGGCGACTATTCGGAGGCAATTCACGTAGAAAATGAGCAAGAAAGAAATGAATACGAACCTTGATTTCCGCCATGCGATATCGATGCCCTCGCCGGGTTGGCGGGAATGCGGGATAACCGAAGTCATGCACCCGAAGAAACTAAAGACGTGAATAGCCGCACATGTCGATCCGATAAGGTATGTGCTGCCATTGGTGAAATCGATGATGCCCCACGTGTTGTCTTCCCCGGCCACGAAGGTCACCCCCGTGTTTCGTCCAAAAAACAAGTTCAAGAACCAATCCGAGGTTCGTGCCGCGATTTCCGGAAGCCACTGGTTTGCATTTATGTCCAGGAAGTACAAGAGAAGAACCGTCAACAAAGGGCCGCAAGCAATGAAAAATAGCACCGACGGCCGCGTGAACGAATATTTCCTTCCATCCAAGGTGAATTCGGGAACGTTTTTATCCGTATAGGTAATGCCATTTTTCCAGGCACCCGTTGTCATGGTGAACGATGGCGAGTAATACCTGGCAGTGATGATTGCAAAAAAGATCAGCCCGGGTATTGCTATCGCAGGATATATCCACTTCCCCGGGGAGTCCAGAACGAGGGATTGCATCGTCACTGCCAAGATTGAAATGATCAAGCTGCATTCCCATGCGATGAAGATCCCTTGTTCTCTCTTCTTCAACGTCTTCACGTTATCTTCATTTCCTCCTTGCACGATTTAACGCTTCAAGCGATTTCGATATCCAGCCAGAGTGAATGCCCCTAGAATGACCACGATAGTAAGGAATATGACGGGCTCGAATCCCGGGATGCTGCTAGAATGTGAAGCTGCTAAAGCCGACAAGCCGCCGATAGCCGCCAAAACACCTACTATTACTACAACGACAACTGTGATGATGGTTCCTAGACATTCATGATCAGTTGTGTTATGAACGGTGATGTTTTCAAAGGAGCCTGGTGCAGCAATGGTGCCAGCCTGGTAGCCAGCCGGGTAGACAGATGGTGCGTTTCTTGCCATGAACGTGAAGGATGCCAATGCCATAGCCACACCAACAGCAAGCTCATAAGATCCCATGCTGCCAAAAAAGGCGAGAAGAGGTGGATTTTCAGCAAATATAACGATTAACATGACCGAGAATGATCCCAACAATATCAAGAAGGTTATGTCCTTCCGGGTTAACTTCCCCCATTCCAGAGGCTCTGCTGCCATCTTTTTTTCAATGATCTGCAAGATTCCGCCAAGGATGGCGAGAGTCATGGCGGCGATTGAAAGTACCAAATAAATCGTAAACGAACTTAACACGCTGGAAAGCATTGCATATTCCCACACCTTAAAACCCAGCAAACCGCCAAAAACGAGTGCCACGATGGTGCCTTTCAATTTCTTTTCTTTAACATGCAAGCATGCTGCACCGACGAAGAGATATATTGTAATCAAGATCGAGTATGCAAAACTCACCCCAAGTGCAATATATTCGCGTGAGAAAAGCAGAATCAACCAATCTACCGTTGAAACCACAGCTGACAAAAGAACCAAGATGAAACATATATATTGATACATTTTTAGTCCTTCTTTTGTAGAACCATCCTTCTTAGTGTTTTGTTCCATGTTTTATCTCACCATAAAAAATGACAATTTATGAAATTGTTTTTGTACATCTTTAATCCTTCTTTTGTGTAACTTTAACGAAAGTACCTTTTTTTATTAATGGCCGGAATCGAAAACAAACCGATTGCGAAAATCCCGATCACGATTCCGACCGGATAACCGGGAATATCGGGAGTTTGGGGATTTTCGACGATTTTTGCCCCGTACAACATGCCAAATAACTTTCCCACGACGTAGCCATTGTTGGACCAATCAAACGCAATGTCATAAAGGAGGTTATACGAAGAACTCGTGATATTCGATTGCGTGTACCACTCTTTGTGTCCATCGTTGCGGAACTTGGCGAGACTAAATTGATCATATGCAGCACCCACATACGTTCGGACTTCACCCACGACAATCACATTTTCCATGGTCTTGGCACTCACATTGTACCGACCGCTTAATGAAACCATAAGGACCGATTTCTCTTGATCGGCGGAATCGGAAAATGATGAAACGAGACTTGGAGTGACGAACCATCAAAGTGTTTGATGTGGAAATCAAGTCCTAATCGGTTTATAAGAGAAGTGGGATAAAGCATTGCAATGTAAAAATGTGCAAGCTTGAATGACGTTTATTTTGAAAATCCCACAAAAAATCGAGTTAGGAACCTATATTTGACACGGTTGAATGCCTTGAATTCGAAATCCGATCAAGAACAAGTCTATAGACTTATATCTAACAACAAGCGATCCACTTCTTGGGTCAGATTATCTGGATATTGGAGCATTCAACCAGATACATTTCGACGTTTCCAATGCGATTCGGGTAAATTACTCGGCAAACAGAAAAAGGGAGGAGAATTGGGGTTTCTCGGGTTAAACGAGCCGAATATTCGTGCCGTTTTAGATATCGCAGAAGAAATCATGCATTCTGGCAAAACGCTGGACGTCGAATACCTCTATAATATTTCCAAGAAGAAACTCAATATATCGAGAAGAATACTGCTCGATATCATCGATTTCTTGCTCGGTAACCACGTGCTCGTCGAAGGCACGCGATTCACGCGTGATGAAATCCTCGAAAACACCTACAGGGCTCAGATCTGGAAACTGATAGAAACCCAGGGTGGTGTACATTTCTCTTTCATTAAAAAACACGTTTTCTTCGAAACACCAGATAACCCCGGCAGCCCGGGCCAATTGCTCTGGCATCTGGGCTTGCTGCTCAAGTTCAAATATATAAAGCGGTGCAAATCGAGGAACTATACGGTTTTTATGCCGTCGACCCTGGATGAAAAAATTGGCATCGCTTGTTTTCTTATGAACGATAGCGTTAATCTTAATATTTTGAAGTTGTTCCTTCAACAACCTAGCGTGAGAAAAACTGACGTGTACAAGGATTCAAGCGAAGCCAGGGATACCGTGCATTACCGGATCAAGAGCTTGATAGAATGCGGTTTTATCAAAGTGGATCAGGCCAATGAAGATGAATTGCAGTTGCAGAAAGAAAAACGGGATGTTGTGGCAAAAGCCTTTCAATACAGAGAAGAACACGGTGAATGATTGATGACCTTGAACGTAGCGCCCGAAGGAATATTTGACGTGATTATTGGATTAAGCATGAATGTTATCTTAATCATTGCCCTTTTCAAGATCAAATCCGCTCAAGTTATCACCTTGAAATTAATTGTTCTTGGATGGATATGTGGAGGATTTGTGTTCTTTTTCGACGGCATTTCTATATTATTGTTGAACGTTGTTACCGCTGTAATTACAAACCTGCTCCAATATTATACAATAATTTTATGGCTTTTAGCATTAAATTTTAACTCCAAGGAAAATTATTATTCCTTCAGCCTTCTGGGGATCATTGCCTTCGGCGTATTGTTGCATATTGCCGCGTTTGCTCCAGGATCCATTACAATTCAAATGGAAGACGGATTTCTCGCCACCGCGTCAACCGGGCTATTTGATGTCCTTGTAAATATTTCTTACGTGATATGGGCTGTTCTTGCATTTACGATGGGTGTGAGAACATTAATCTACTCTCCCTATGAAATCAAGAAAGATGCTTGGATCTTCATGATTGGCATTCTAATTGGTATTGGAGGCGGCATTTCTATCTACTTCTTGGTTTATTGGAGCCATTTAATGATATATCCATCAGATATTTTTTCTTTTGTGACAAGCTTACTTTGGACATATTGCATCTTGAAAACTCCGAAATTATTCTATATCCTCCCCTTCTCTGTCTACCGCCTCACGATCAAGGATAAAGCGGGAAATGTCCTGTACAATTACGACTGGTCCAAGCTTAAAATCAAAAATGTGCTTCTAACCAAGTACCTGGACACGATCCAAGCCGTGAGCGATCGATTAATCAAGGTGGGGGGCGTGGTGGACATCAACTTTTCAGCAGGAATCATCATCATCAACGAAGGCAAATACACCACGGCCGCTCTATTCGCATCGAAAGCGTCAAAAATATTGCGGCAAGCATTGATCACGTTCTCCTCGGATTTTGAACAAACCTTCGAGAAGGAATTGCAGGCAAAATCCGCTGAAACGGAAAAATATGACCCGGCATACGCTCTGATCGAGAAATTTTTTTCCAATTTTCCTTCACGCATGATAACGGGGAAAAACCAACGGATTTTCGTATCGCGATCTTTCAAGAACATGCCCCTAACGACGAAGGATAAATTGAAAGCCATATTCACGAATAGTGCAGAATATGAAATGGTCATGTCGGAAATGGACAAGACACCAAAATGCGTTCCGAATGATTTCTTGAAGCTCTACGACGAGATGAAGAATGAAATCGAAAGCGATGACGGCGAGAAGGCCGAGCCGGAATCGAATGATAAAGCGAATATAACATCAAAACAACAGAAATGACCTTTAAATCAATTTATTTCATATTTCATATTTCAGGTTGGTTAACTGCCCATCGCCTTGTTTCAAGCACGCGCGGGAAATCGGTCCTAGTCTACTTTAATAGAAATTGTCCTATTATGCAAATGGTGGTCATTTCATGGAAAAATCTCAAGCACTTGCATTAATCAATTGGAAAAACTTCATCTTCAAGACCGTTACAGTGTATGCTTTCTACTTTGTTTCGATGTTCTCGTATGGAGGTACCACTTCCTCGTTCGCTTTTATCGAGCTTTCCATGTCGAACAACATAATGAATACTCATCAAGTCATCATTGGAGGAAGCAGTACGTTGGGAGGGATTTTCCCCGTCGCGTGTCCTATCGCTCTTGGATGTAGCCTTGGCATTGCCCTTGTTTGCTTCTTGTTGACCGATAGAAAGCCCTGGTTTCGCGAGCACGTGGACAGGTCCACCATCTTCGCGAACACCTTTAGCATCACTTTTCCTATGATCTTCACCTGCGTGCTTCCCATATCTACATTCCTTTGGTTTTTGCACCCGTTACCGGATATTGCGCGGCTCATCGCCACCATCATATTCAACGGCGTCATGGTGTTTTTTCTCGTTTACGGCCTTGTCCGGCACGTGCAAATGAAGCGAAAATACGGGGGGCAAGCACCCTTCATTCCAGAGTTGAAGGCGAATGAATCAGGCGAGTTCGTAATCGAAGATTCAGGAGCATTCTATTTCATCCGGGATCTTACGATTACCGTCATTACGCTCCCATATATCGGCGCAGTTATATCCGTCTTCGCTGTTAGGGCTGTCGGCTTTTTGAGCGTCTTTTTTTTGGTCATGTTGATCACGTTTGGCCTATATATTCCCGCGTGGATCATCGGATATAAACGGAACAAGCTTCCCTTGAAATGCAGTGCGTCCGCGGACCGGATCGAGTTTTCCCATCCAAAAAGAAAAACGGACATCATTAAGTGGACAAATTTTACTAGCATCGAAATCCAGGTGAGGGGCGTCAGCTCGGGATTGGTCAAAATGATAGAGGATAAGCTAGGCATCTCTTCTCAATCGAATCTCGCGAGGCAACTCGTCTTGAAATTCCGGTCAGGCAAAAAAAAAGTAAAAACTTCGAAACACGGCCTCTTCAACGATATGAAGATCAAGCAGTTTCTGCAAGCCCTCATCAATTTGGCCATGGAACTCAAGAAAGACGTGAAGGTCAAGCGGGGCACCAAGAAATATTACGATTTGCAAGATATCAAGTAATTCTTTCTTATGTTTGTTTGAACTTTTTTATTATGTAACCTTGACTTTTTTTACTAGTAAATAACACCGCCTCGGAAATTCGGTCCTAGTCCTTTTAATAGATTCTATTCCAAGAAATGAGATAGGACGAAAGATTGAATGCTCGATTGCTGGAAATTTCCATCGGGACCTCAGTTCATCCCGAATCCAACTGATCAATCGAAATAAAACTCGTTTACACGAAAAAAGGGATAACTACCATTTGATCTTGCAGCAAAATAATTATCTGAAAACATCGAGTTTGGTCGCAATGGCGCATTTGGCTCTGCTAAAGTCTTGGAAAATTCGAAAATACGAAGGTGTAAGAATATGACCCAACATCACGTTAAAAAAGTCATAACAGTTGCATCGTGGCTGTTTATTTTTTCAGGATTTCTTTCCTTTTTCACCCTTCAACCTACCCCGTTCAGCACGTTTGAAATCACTGGCGCGCCATCTCAAAGCGGCGCGATCAACCGGACCGTGACGATAACTCCTGCAACCTCAGTTACCGATTACGTTATAAAGCTGGATCTGAATTCCTCGTTCAATTATGCCCGGTGCCTACCAAGTGGGGATGATATCAGGTTTTACAATCCGACCAACACTTTACTTTCCTATTGGATTGAAAGCTGGAATCCTGGCAGTACTTCAACCATCTGGATAAAGATTCCCCAATTGGGCACTTCAAGCATCAAGATGGAATACGGCATCCCCCGTGCAAAATATTCGAATGGTCCTTCGACATTCTTGTTCTTCGATGATTTCTCTGGTGCTACTCTTGATACGACGAAATGGGGGTACCTCTACACTCCTGCAAAAGGAGGAATCATTTCCGTTAATACGACGCAATTGCTTCTAAAAGCAGGCACTCCGGACTCTGTGGCCTATGAAAGTGTTGTCTATCAGAAGGTCAATAAATTTAACACACCTGTTGTCATGGAAACCCGATGTCAAATCACGAATACTGCAAACGATGCGGATTCAATTATGATTGGATTAGCGGATCACCCAACTGTAAATGATGATTCACTCACGCCGAACAAAGCAAGTCTCTATGCACGCCCGCAAGATAATTTATTATGGTATCGCGGAAATGGAGATATGATGTTTTTAACGGAAGCAATCGGGGCCAATAGGTACGCCACGTTCAAGATGGAATGCACGGATACCCAGATTATTCATTACAATGATGGTGTTTTAAAAACTAGCGGAGCTAGCGCGTCTCCAAATAATTGGTACGTGTTCATGAGGGTATGGGAAGCAAATCTCGTGGCCGTGGATTGGGTCCGGGTGATGAAATATACTCCCACACCTTCTGTCGCCATGCTGTCTAATACCAATGTACCCGGATTGTCCGGGATAACTGTCGAGCAATCAATTCCCCTCACGCCTTACAACTTCTCCGTTGTGTATTCGGATGCAGATGACAATTATCCATCGTATATCCGTGCCGTCATCAAGGGAAAACAATATTCTCTTGCAAAACAAAATCCCGTAGATAACGCGTATGATGACGGCTGCGTGTACCAAGCATTAATCGATATGAACGCGGGAACGCAGGATTACTATTTTCAATGCAGCGACGGGAGATACACCACATCAACGACGACGACGAACATGTATTTCGACTGTACCTATACCATAAAAAATCTGACCGTGCTTATAATCCCATCAACACCTGTAAACAATTTCACGGTTCGCCTCGATCTTGATGGCACTTTCAAATATGATGATTGCCTATCAAGCGGGGATGATATCCGCTTTTACGATGCTGGCAGCGTGTCACAATCTTACTGGATAGAGAAATGGAGCCCAGGCGGGAAATCAACCATCTGGATCAACATCAGATTAGCGGGTACGTCCACTCTGAGGATGGAATATGGAAACAAGACTTTACCGCAGAAGTCGAATGGCGATGCCACGTTCTTGTTTTTCGATGATTTCGTCGCTTCAACCTTGGACACGAATAAATGGGTCAAACCCCAAAGTAGTGTCGGAATTTCTATTGATGATGTGAATGACATGGTCTTATTTGATGACCCTGGAACTCCGGATTGGTGGAGCGGTGCCCTCGAGACTGCCGTAATGATTGCCACGAAAAATCCAATTGGAAGTAGTTTCGTCGTTACAGCCCGGATGCAGTTCAGTCAAATCGTGCCTCAATCGCTATTCAGCCTGGATTTGTACACAGACAATAACAACGGATTGCAAATGAAGCTAGAAAATGGCGCGTCCCTTGGATGGATAGCCGGGCAAGTTGTTGGCGATGGAGGTTCGAATCTTGTTGGCATCACTCCAAAAGCTATTTCACAAACCGAATGGTACACGTACGAATTCATAAACCCGGGCTCCAATCCAACCGGCCGGATAAGTACCTCGGCAGGTGTTCTCGTGGGTCAATATACATTTGCTTATACGCATCAAAAAGTCGCCGTGCATCTATCGCAATGGGCAACCGATACCGGCGTGGCAAGGGGGAAGCTGGACCGTATATTCATCCGAAAATACGCAGCGGTTGATTCAGTTGCAACGGCCCAGCCTTTGGCATGGATTTTCCCGACGGGGAATCAAATATGGTCGAGTGCTGCAGTTGCCGATGTGGATGCAGACGGGGTGAAAGAGGCGATTTTCGGCTCGGACGATTTCAAAATCTATTGCGTCTCCGGGACAACAGGAATTATTGAATGGAGTTATACGACCACCGGCCAGGTGCGTTCAACTCCTGCAATCGGGGATCTTGATGGAAATCCAGCGACAATAGAGGTCGTCGTAGGTTCAAACGATGGAACTGTTTATTGCTTGAATGGAAACGGGGGTAGCTTGAAATGGTCAACTTCAACAGGTGCAGGTAAAGCAGCATTTCCCGGTCCCGCGATATGCGACGTGGAAGGAGATGGCATTGTCGAAGTTTTGACAGGCACCTGGGCAGATAGATTTTATTGTTTCTATGGCACAAATGGTTCCATCAAGTGGGTAACACCCATGAGTCTAAGCCTGGGACATATCTCATCAACTGCCGCGTGCGCGGATGTCGATAACGATGGTATCATTGAAGTATTCTTTACCT
>Ga0315277_10004320_pt1 | contig 19054 bp, 14 predicted proteins | sample YL17G05_15_MG_FD_203695 | JGI IMG/M metagenome (GOLD analysis project Ga0315277, IMG submission 203695) | Sediment microbial communities from Yellowstone Lake, YNP, Wyoming, USA - YL17G05_15 | ecosystem: Environmental > Aquatic > Freshwater > Lake > Sediment | place: USA: Wyoming | collected...
TTGATTGGTTGTTCGAGCAGTGTCAGGTGCCCCCAACCGTTGGATCTTACATGGGAGAACCAGATGAACCCAAGATTTGGCAATCAGCCTCCACACGAGTGAAACAGGATGATTGGCGCAAGATGAAGAATGAGTTCACTGATGAACGTGACAAGCGAGGAAGGGCTCGGAGTGCAAAACGTGGCCCGGGCTGCTTACCATGAACCATGGTCACTGAAAATCGTGAGACGCTTCTTCAAACGTTTCTTTGCTCTCGTAGCTCAATTGGCAGAGCGTCGAATTCTAAATTCGAATGTCAGGGTTCAAGTCCCTGCGAGGGCGCCATTTAGGATTCGAACGGCTGAAAAACACGAATTGGGCTTGACGTGCGCCGGCTGTGGTCGTATCTGCAACGCCCTCGAGTTGATATGTCTGGGTCTAGACACGGGTGGTCGCGCCCACAATTGCTACTGCTGCGAAGGTGACTGCCCAGGCCCAGAGTGGCCTCCTCGCCATGGTGAACCACCTGAGTTCACGGTGAAAAAGAACACCTTTATTGAACCGGAGGGCTACCGTGACAGAAAGTGAAACGATCTGGATCTGCGACAAGTGCGCTGAGCGCAGCTCAACGGCGTCAACAATCGAGCATCGTTACCCAGACGTGTATCAAGATCAGCGCCTCATTGACTTTTCAAGAGACATGCTGGAATTGCACGGCATGCCTGAGCCTGAATTGAAACGTTATCATGTGTGTGGTGTGTATGCTGCCTGGGGAGGCTACAGCGGCACACGTCTGTGTGGCCCGATGCACCCTGAAACGGAGCAGGAGTACTTCATCCATTGGGTCGGCGGCTCTATGAACTTCAACGACAAACGGAAGTAGAATATAGGGATGAGCGATAGTGACCTAGAATCCGTTAAACCCATATACGAAAACCTGCCCACCGGCAAGCCACACCTGAGCTTCTCTGAACTCCGTGATTGGCAGGATTGTTCTTTCCGACACAAGTTGAAGTATGTCGACAAGATTGGTCTCTTTGAACCGGCACCGATCATGGATTTTGGGACTGCCGTTCACTCAGCATGTGAAGATTTTCTGCGCTCCCGCGAGATGAAGCCCGAGATTGCCGTGGAGTCGATCAAGAAGTTTTTCGAAACACATAAGGCACGCCCGGCATATCACCCAACTTTGCTAGCGACCTTTCTCAAGGAGGCTGCCTCAATCTGTAACGACGTTCCAAAATTCATGGATGAAACGTTTCCAGATTGGCAATATGTCGATGCAGAACACAACCTCTATGAGCCCATGGAAAAGTATCCTCATGCGTTCAAGGGCTTCATCGATGGTATCATCAAGACCAAAGGCAAGCGTGGCGAAGACTTGCACTGGTTGATCGATTGGAAGACGACTGCCTGGGGCTGGACGGCTGACAAGAAGTCGGATCCCAAGGTTCACCAGCAGTTGATCTTCTACAAGAACTACTGGACAACAAAGACAGTGACCAACCCGAAGGATGTTCGCTGTGGTTTTGTCTTGTTGAAAAGGACTGCCAAATCGGGTTCTCACTGTGAACTAATCAAGGTCTCTGTCGGTGATGTGACGACCGGAAGGTCACTGAAAGTTCTGAATTCAGCTGTCAACTCGATCCGCAAGGGCCTAGTGATCAAAAATCGCGGCTCGTGTCAGTACTGCGAATACAAAGACACAGAATTCTGTCCATTAAACGACGTCTCATGGTTACACAGTCCCCACACGGTATTACGATGGGGCAAGAAAACCATGACTAGTGTTGCCAAAAAGACCATCTTGATGATGGCAGATCACCCACTTTCCACGAGCGGTGTGGGCACCCAGGCTCGCTGGTTGATAAATGGCCTCATAGCGACAGGCAAGTACCGTTTTCGTGTCTTTGGTGGAGCGGTCCGCCATGATAACTACGATGAAGTAGTGGTCAATGAAGACTTCATCATCAAGCCGACCAATGGCTTCGGTGATAAACAATTGCTCCGCAAGGCGCTGGTACAGCTAAAGCCAGACGCCTTGTTGCTTTTCACTGATCCTCGGTTCTTTTTGTGGGCCTGGGAGATGGAAGACGAGATTCACCAGGTCTGTCCCATCACGTATAATCACCTGTGGGACAATCCTCCGTGGCCTGAATTCAATCGCGTGTTGTATGATTCTACCGACTTGATCAACTGCATCAACTGGCCCACCTATGAGATGGTTCACAAGAGGTTTCCTGATAAGACGCACTACGTGCCTCATGGGGTGCCCAAGGAACTGTTCAAGCCCCTGCCGGCTGCCGACATAGCACGCTTCAAGCGCAGCTTGTTGGGCCCTGAGCGGGCTGATCACTTCATGGTCTTGTTTGTCTCGCGGAACGCCCGCCGTAAGATGCCGAGCGACATTTTGGTCTCATGGCGCATGTTCCTAGAAGAACTGAAGGCCAAACACGGGCACGCCAAGGCAACATTCATCATGCATGCAGATCCTCTAGATCCAGAGGGCGCTAACTTGCACCACGTGATCGATGTGTTGCAGATCAAAGATAGTGTTGTTTTTTCAAAAGACAGAGTGGGCTTTCCGGAGATGGTTGGCATCTACAACATGGTCGATGTTGTTGTCAATAGAAGTTGTTTTGCAGCTGGCACTCGAGTCGTGGTGAAAGATCGTGGCTACGTTCCTATTGAGGAAGTTGCTATAGGTGATCAGGTGTTGACGCACAAGCGGCGCTGGAAGCCTGTCATCGATTTGATTAGGAATGACGGTCGCTCGAAGCGCATGATCCAATTGAAAATCACAAATTCGAATCCAGTTCGATGTACAGATGATCATAAGTTGCTAGCGATCAAACGCCGCGATCTGCCGGCTAATTTCTTTTTCAACGTTCATGGTCAGACGTCACTCGACTATGCAAGATTGACACCAGCGTCAGAGCTTATGGAAGGTGACTACCTCGTCAGTTCATACGAAGGACCAAAACTGAAACTTTCAGATATCACAATCACCCCTTGGGAACTTGTGAAAGATGACACGTATCTCAGAGCGGGTCACAAGTCGGTACCAACCTACGAGAAAAACGACAACAGAATCATTTCTCGTATCATGATGCGATATGACCATGGTCCCGCTGAACTTAGTTTGACACAAGACGTTGCATACGTACTGGGAAATTGGACAGCTGACGGAACAACACATTCAACCTCGATTTCTTTTGACAAGAAACATCCTGATCGTGTAGAAAAATACATCGAGGCAGTCAAGAATGGGTTTGGAATGGATTGCACTATCAATGAAAGAAAATCACATGTTGAAGTTTGCATGCGCAACGGTGCAGTCATGGCTAGAATGTTCATGTCTTTGTGTGGTAAATACTCAACTGGCAAACATGTCCCAGAATGCATCTTGCATGCAAATGATGAATTGAAACGTGCGTATCTTGCTGGGTACCTTGCTGGTGATGGTTGTACGTTGAAACACCCACAGTACGGTCACTTCACCCATCGAATTAGAACGATCTCAAATTCAATTGCATTTGGCTTGCGCCACATTCTGGTAGATTTGGGATACGTTCCGAACGTATACGAAAGCAGCAACGCTCACGGCTATAACAAGGCGGGACGAATCTGGACTATTGAATGGAGAGACCGCGTTGGAAATCAGGCTGGCAATGGCAGCTGCCGTTCGTGGAACATAAATGGTAACATCATCAGTCGTATTAACGGAATTCATGAATCAAATGCTGAAGATGTTGTTTATGACCTTACGGTCGATGAAGACCACACATACATGGTTGAAAACGTTACAGTTTCAAACTGTAATGAGGGTTTCGGACTAGGAACCCTTGAGGCCATGATGTGTGGCAAGCCGATCATTGCTCTGAAAACGGGCGGTCTAACGAGGCAAGTTGAGGACCCAGAGACAAAGGAGCAGTATGGTATTGCCATGGAACCCGAAGTGAAGTGTCTAGTGGGTAACCAGTTGGTACCGTACATTTTTGAGGATTTTGTCTCTCATGAGACGGTCGCCAAAGCATTCATGAAAATGTACGAAATGGGTCCTGAGGCCCGCGCTGAACTGGGTGCCAAAGCAATGGCGCACGCCCACAAGGATTACGACCTGCAGAACACAGTCAACAAGTGGGATGAAACACTGACAGAGTGCATTGAAAATTGGCAAGGCCGACACCAACGTTGGTCCAACGAGGAACTGTGAGATGAAAACTGTAATTCTCAGGGGACCTGCCTTGACTCAGTCTGGTTATGGAGTTCATTGTCGTCAAGTAGCTCGTTGGTTGCTAGCTCGGCCGGGTCTCGATGTCAAGTTTCACGTGTTGCCCTGGGGTGATACACCTTGGATCTTGAACGCTGATTCACATGACGGTTTGATCGGTGAGATCACAAAAAGAACCGTCGACGGTTCGGCACGAGCTGATGTGTCATTTCAACTGCAATTGCCTAATGAATGGGATCCTAAGATTGCAACACACAACGTGGGCATGACAGCTGGTGTCGAAACAAACAGATGCAATCCTGACTGGATCACGGCATGTAATTCAATGTCACAAGTCATCGTTCCATCTTCCCATGTCGCAGCCTCACTCGAGGCTACTGGGACTATCACCGTACCTGTGCACGTAGTGCCTGAGGCTTACATTGATGCAATTCAACTTCCGACTGAAAAATTGCCCACGTTGCCTGAATTTTCAACGCCATTTAATTTTTTGGTCTTTGGTCAATTGACAGGAAACAACCCACACAATGACAGGAAGAACATATTTTTCACACTGAAGTGGCTCTGTGAAACGTTCAAAGATGATAAAGACGTAGGGATTGTCATCAAGACTAACATGGGTCGTAATACCAAGATCGATCGCAACGTAGTCAAAGGAATGTTGCTGGGTGTACTAAATGAATGTCGCAAGGGTCCATATCCACGGGTTCATTTTTTGCACGGTGATATGAATGACATGGAGATCGCTTCCTTGTACCGACACCCACAGATCAAAGCGCTGGTTTCACTGACACGAGGCGAGGGTTTCGGTCTTCCAATTCTTGAAGCAGCAGCCTCAGGGTTGCCCATCATTGCGACGGGTTGGTCTGGTCACTTGGATTTTTTGAAACATGGAAAGTACGTCAGCGTCTATTACCAGCTAGCTGATGTGCATCCCTCGAGGATTGATGGAAAAATTTTCATGCAAGGCTCGCGGTGGGCAAATCCTTCTGAAGAAGACGCTAAAAAACGATTCATCAAATTCAGATCATCACCGTCAGTTCCCACAAGTTGGGCCCAAGAACTGGCCATGGCTGTCCGCGAGCCTTATGGATTTGAAAGCGTTGCACGACAATACGATGAACTGCTGAAAGGAATTCTATGATATGGTTCATCATAGTTGTGCTAGCACTGTTGTGTCTGTGTCTCGTGATCGGTCTTGTTTGGAGCCTCAGGCTTAACTTGAGTTATGCCGACAAGATGGAAGAGATCAGAGATCAGGTAGATCAATCACTTGACGTGTTGAACACGTTTTATCAACGCGCGGTATCGCGAGCTGAACTTGAGGTAATGAGCGACGAACCGGTAATCCGAGAACTCGTCGCAGACCTTCAAGGCTCGCGAGATGCCATATTGCTCGTTGCCAATTTGATCGTCGATCCTCTCCAGGACGACGAGGAAGGTCAATGAGTAAGAATGGCATCGAGAAAAAAGAAGGTACCTGCACCGCCAGTTGAAGAAGTGCAGTTGTCACCTGAAGAAGAAGCGCTCCGCGCTGAAACAAAAAGACTGGCCGATGAGGAGGCTGCAAAGAAAAAGGCAGCCCGCATGTACTTTAATGCCAACACCCAGGCGGCGATCTGTGCCTATCAAAAGGCTGACGCTCGAAAAGAACGTGAACGTCTCTATGTCAAAGAGATCGCGCCGGCGTTCGAGAAGTTGACGGAAAACTTGATCAACATTCACAAGTTCACGTCACTTCATGATACGTACGACGATCTCAAAAATGACTGTGTCAATTTCTTGTTCGAAACGATTCACAAGTTTGATGGAAATCGTGGCACGAATGCTTTTTCATATTTCAACGTTGTCGCCAAAAATTGGTTGATCATCAAGACAAAACAAAAGGCCCTCCGTGTCAAGCGTTCTGTCTCGCTCGATGATCCAGATGCACTCAATTCTCTGGAATCGAAAATTGTCGAAGAGTACTGCATTGTCCCGTCAGCAGAAACATTGCTCGAAAATGAATCGTTGCCAGGCAACGTGCTCAAGTTGCTCTATGAAATTCGGAGCAAAGTGAAGACAGAAAATGAACTGGCGTGCATCAATTCTATCATCACCATCTTTGAAAATGTTGATGACGTCGACCTGCTCAACAAGAGCGCCATCCTGCTCTACATGCGTGAGCTGTCAGGGTTGAGTCCAAAACAGTTGACGACGACGATGCAGATGGTGAAGCGCCACTATAAGAAACTCAAAGTTGATCCCAAATTTAAGCTGTGGTGAATTATGGAAGACGACGACACAGGCAACATCGTAGTAATTCAAGACCGTGACATCGAAGAACGCATCAAGGATTTCGGGGGCTTGCTCAATCAGATTGAATCACTGAATGACAAGAAGAGGAAACTTTGGCTAGAAATTTATGAGAATTCGATCTCTGATCGGCAGAATTCATATGCAATGTTCAGCCAACTCGTTAAAATTGTCAAAGACAAGAGTTCTGAACACGCAGTCCATGGGAAGACCATTGCTACCTACATTGAACGGATGAGCAAGGCCAATGATCAGCTGATCAAACTGGCTGAGTTGATCGCTCGCGCCGAAAAAGGTAATGAAGAAATTGACCCTGACGACATGTATAAACGCATAAACAAAGACTGATCGCGTGTTATCAACCTTAGGTACCGTCATGGGTTATGAAAAGATCGATAAACACGTAGCTGAGGGTTCTGCTGACAGGATCCTCAGGGAACGTGCTAAATACGACAGCGGGACTAAAGGACCGCTGCCCGTCTTTTATCGGTACGTGGTGCTAGAAACCGTCTTTGATCCCACAGTAGCCTACGTTGACCTGACGAAGTACAACTATTGGGAAAATGCCCTGGGCGTCTCAAACATGGAATTCGCTTTGGCCTTGCCAAGGAACACAATCATCGGTCAACGAATCATTGATGGTACATCGACTTCTTCTGAAGAACCCATGTTTTTGTTTCCGTTTTTTCCGTCACACCTGGCGATGCCCTGTAAGCCCGGTGAACACGTGTGGGTCATGTTTGAAGCACCGGGCATCGTTGACACCAACATCGGTTACTGGTTTTGCAAGATCACAGAAGTAGGCCATGTAGATGACGTCAACCACACCCATGCTCCTAGGGCCTATGAGTCAAGTTTTGTTCCTAATCTCAAGGACCTATTCACTGACACCGCTGATGCAGTCTATGAATTTGCTAACGGACAACGTGATAAGGCCGACGGCGAACGTTTCACGATTGCAGAGTCAATTGTCATCCCCGGAGACGACGAGGGGGCCTACGAAAAACTGTTGACTGAGACCGACAGTAGCCAATTGATGAAATACGAAAAGGTCCCGAGATACCGCAAGAGGCCCGGAGACCTGGCTTTCGAGGGCAGCAACAATACTTTGATTGTCCTAGGAACTGACCGTACTGGTGCTGCGGCTGACTTGTCGGCGTCGCCAGATCCTGCCAAGGGAGTGAAGCCTGGCAAATTTGATGCTGACATGGACGGCAATGCTGGCATGATCGACCTAGTCGCTGGTCGCGGTCAAACAGACGACACGGGAGGCAAGGAAGTCACCTCCAAAAAGCTCGATAAATCTGAATTCAATAAAGAACTTGGCAAGAGCGGCACCGAAATATCAGACAAAGAAGGCAATCCCGACTGGAAGACTGATCGATCACGGGTGATGATCGTCCAGAGGACGATGGTCGATGCCAATTTGGGTCTCGATTCGTTCAACACTGACAAGTTTCCAGACGGTAAAGGCAAGCCCGGGTCGGCAGTCAAAGACCCATCTGCGGGCTCCGGTGCCATCGTCATCAAGTCAGACAAGGTCAGAATTATTGCTCGTGCAGACGTGGAAATTTTGGTCTCGGGGTACGAGACTGATGCCAAAGGCAACGTCAAGGCGTTGGATGATCCCGATAAATTTGCTGCAATTGTCATTCGCAGCAACGGCGATATCATTTTTAGACCGTCCAAACTCGGGTACATCAAGTTGGGCGGCGACGATGCGGACAAAGGCTTGGTATGCAGTGATGCCCCTGTCACAGCAGAGAATGGCGGTGTTTCAGGCTCACCGCTGGTCACCACCATGGGAGGATTCTTTGCCGGCGCGAAGCCCGAAGGTGGAAATAATGGACCTGGATTGAGTCCCGGGTTGGGAAAATTTGCAAACAAAATTCTTGTGAAATTACATCATGTCAACACCAGGAACAGTAGGAAATTGTCAGACCGACGCAGGGATCTTGAAATCAGATCAGAGCGGTGAACTGACCAAGAGAGCCAAAGACAAGTTCATCAAAGACGTCAAAGAAGAACTGAAGTTTGGCACTGCGGGGTTGCCCGTGCCTCCTGCGTTTCCATGTGGTCCAGACGTGCCACCTTTTGAGTTTGCTGACCTGTTTCCATTGGAAGACGAGGCTAAATTTCCTGATTTTCACGAGAACATCCTGGGTAAGGACGGGTTGTACGCAAAGTTCGCCCAAATGTTGGACCTGCCAGGTGGTTACAAGTTTTTGCCCATTTGCTGTCCAATATCACTTGCAGTCAACCTAGGGCTTAAACTTCCTCACATTAAATTTCCATTCATCTCTGTCTTGATTCCGAATCTACCTGGTTTGGCGATCAAACTAAATGTCAAACTTCCGAAACTTCCGGGTTTGCTTCTTAATCTACCCAAGCCCGAATTTCCAAAGTTGCCTAAGTTCAATTTTGATCTTCGTTTTATTGAATTGATCAGCCTAACCCTGCCAAAGATTCCTGATTTTGTGTTTAGTCTTGTGTTGAAAATTCCAAACTTTGCACTCAAGATACCCAATCTACCTGATCTTTTCAAGTTGATCTGCAAACTAGCATTTGACGCCAAGTTGTTTAGCGTCACAGGACCTGAGTCACTCACTGAAATCGTTGCGCTCAAGGTCTTGACACATAGGATCGTTGAGATGGCATTCATCGCCGCGATAGGCACATCACTTGGATCGGCTCCAGCTGGTCTCACGGGAGGAATCGGGAAAAAACAGGGTTATGAGCCACCACCTCAACCAGGTGAACCTGACGACAGCATAATTCGCGATAAAATCATCAAATTTGCGCAAGATTGCATTGACGAAAGTCTCAATGGAAATGGTCACGCATGGAGCGACGGCGATGATCTTTACATTCAAAAATTGTTGCCCACAGAATCAGCAGATCCCAAAAATAAAAATGACCCAGCTTTTGATCCACGTGCCATAGGAGTTGCGGCTGCAAAATTCAAGTGCTCAGTCCAGTCCTCATGCGGCATGTTTTTGCGCGTGGCCCTCGCGGCAGGCGGAGCCCATGGAAACATTGCAAAAAATGGACAAAAACAGCTGTCAAGGTACAAGAATCCAGACCCTAAGATTGTCATCTATTATGATTTTTTTCAAGATGAATACCGCGTTGGAACCGGCCTGTCGGGCATTGTCGAGGCTGCCAAACAAAGAGAAGAAGAAATTCCTGGTACCATCATCGTTAATGGTGCCACAAACCCCGTAAAAGACGATTTGCCTCCGATGAAGCGCGGCGACGTTATCATCGTCTATAAACCAGGCGCGAACGGAAAAGAGCACGGGATCCTAGTCGGTGAAGACTATCCAGGTAATGGCAGCCTCAACTTGACAACGTACGAAGGCGGTCAAACTGACCCAGGAAATACAAAACCCCCGGCGGCGCCAGGCGGCGCTCCGACTGCGATCCGAAAGAATACGTACCAAGACGGTGCTAACATCACAAAGGGAACGCCTTGGAACGAACAACCTTACGGGATCTACCGTGAGTCGGGAACGGGTCACATTTTGATGGGCGGGCGCAAGGTCCTGTGGATCTTTGACGGTGAAAAACTCTGTGGAGGTAGCCCAGATGATCCTGTGGGTAAAAAAGCCAAGGAACCAGATCCTACCCAAGAGCCCAGGACGATCAAAGAAAATCTTGCAGACAACAATGATCCTCAGGACCCTGATCAATTCTTGCCAGTACCCGCGTGAGACAATATGGGAAATTTTAGCTTCAAAAGTTCAGGCAAGACGCAAGAACAACAGTTGATTGAGACGTTGCAGGTCTCTGCCACACCGATCGGCATCAAGACGCCTCTGCGCCTCAACTACGGTGAGGGGACTGAGATCTTGGTCACCTACAACAATCTGGTCGACTCTGTGAAAGACAACCTGCGTAACCTGCTACAGACCAATTGGGGTGAACGCTTGGGATTGTACGATTTCGGTGCTAACCTTCGCCCGCTGATGTCAGAATTCGTCTCGACTGAAAACTTCGACGGTAAGGCCATCGACAGGATCTCAGGAGCTGTGACGCGGTGGATGCCCTATGTTTCTCTTGAGAATTACGTCTCCACGTCGGACAGGACCGACAATAAAAACCTGGCTCACATCAATATCACAGTCACCTACAGCATACCGGTGCTGAACTTGACGAATCAACAGCTAGAGATCAGTCTCTACGCCATGTGAAGTGGATCCCACGTGTTGGGACACGATACTTACAGCTGACGGTGAACCATGGCACTTAAAAAAGACGACATTGTACCCGTACGTCAACGGAAATATCTGTCAAAAGATTTTGACGGCATGCGGTTCCAACTGCTTGAATATGCTAAACTTTATTATCCCGATCGCCTCCGTGACTTCTCTGAAGCATCACTGGGTGGCTTGTTTCTCGATATGGCGGCCTACGTGGGCGACAACATGTCGTTCTACCTTGATCACCAGTACTCAGAGCTCAATCCCGAAACAGCCGTCGAAACAAATAACATTCAGCGTCACCTGCGTACCACCGGCGTGCCGATCGTCGGCTCCTCACCCGCAGTTGTTCCAGAAACGATCTTCATTCAAGTACCTGCAGCCTTGCAACCCAATAGCAACACTTTGGGTCCGCGGACAGATTGTATTCCTCACGTGTTGCCTGGCAGCATCTTTGCCGCTGACAATGGCACTGAATTCATCCTGATCGAAGAGGTCGATTTCAATGACCGTCGTTCAGATGGTTCATTCGTTGCACAGGTCAAAGTGGGAACCAAAGCTCCCGATGGGACACCAAAGACATTTATCATGGCGCGCGCCGGCCTGTGTGTCTCAGGAAAAGAAACTACCGACACGTTCAACATCGGTTCAACGTTTGTGCCTTTTAGACAGTTGACATTGGGCAATGGCAACGTCACAGACGTTGTTAACGTTATTGATGGATTCGGTAACATTTACTATGAAGTCAATGCCTTGACACACGATGTGGTATACCGCAACGTGATCAACACGGCCAAAGACAACGATTTGGTACCTGAAGCCTTGAAAGTCATTCCGGCACCTTATCGTTACAAGAGCGATGTTGACCTCGGTACTCGCAAGACGACGCTGACGTTCGGTGGAGGTTCTGCCGATAGCCTTGAGGACGACATCATCCCAGACCCATCAGAGTTTGCTATCACGTTCCCATACTCCAAGACATTTTCAAGGATTGCAGTCAATCCGCAACAATTGCTACAAACTAACACCCTTGGTGTAGCTGCAGCAAACACGTCAGTCAGTGTCACATATCGTTATGGGGGAGGTCTGAACCACAATGTTCCACCCGGGAGCATTCGCAATATTGTTGTCTTGAACATCTTTTTTCCTGGCAATCCCCCGGCTGGATTCGGGGCAATTGTTCGTAATACGATGGAGGTCAGCAACCAGATCCAGGCCGCCGGAGGCGAGGACGCGCCTTCATCAGACGATCTCAAGGCACTGATCCCGTCGATCCGTAACTCTCAAGAAAGAATTGTCACCCGTGAAGACATGCTAGCACGGATCTACACCATTCCTTCAAATTTTGGCCGCGTCTTTCGGGCGGCTATCAGGTCAAACGACAACAACCCGCTGGCAACACAGTTGTTCATTGTCTCACGGTCGACTGACCAGAAGTTGATAACTTCACCCGATACATTGAAGCAAAACTTGATCAAGTACCTCAATCCGTACCGCATGATCTCAGATGCCATCGACGTGCTCGATGCTCGTGTCATCAATCTGACGTTGACTTTTGAAGTCGTCGTCGATCCAGCATTGAACCGTAGCGTCGTTTTGCAAAATGTGTTGACCAAGCTACAGACAACGTTCAACATCAAAAACTATCACATCAACCAGCCCATCATCGTGTCAGAAGTCAGAAACGCGATCTTCTCAATACAAGGTATCATCAGCCTCGATCAGGTGAGATTCAGAAACATCACCGGGACTGTCAACAATCGAACGTACAGCAACGATACATTTGATGTCGACAGCAACATCAAACAGGGCATCTTGTTGGCACCTGAGGGTGGAATCTTTGAAATTCGTTATCCAGAAGTCGACATTGTAGGAAGGGCAATCTGATGTTCAAAGTCTTTCATGTTGACAAGGACACGTACATCACTGACAAGGTCATCAGGTCTGTCAGATCGTCAGGTTCAAATTTTGGCATCGCAGGATCACTCAACCTCTTCAAGTTGTATGGTGCCACCAGCAGCGGTACTTTGCCCAACATTGAACTGTCGCGGTTGCTGGTTCACTTTGATTTGACGCAATTGAAATCACTGGTCACCGCTGGCAAAATCGACTTCACCAACGGCAGTTTTTGGGCCCACTTGCAATTGCACGATGTCTACGGTGGCCAGGCCAACCCAGACAATTTCACTGTCACTGTGGCGCCACTATCGAAGTCGTTCGATGAAGGCCACGGCAAAGATGTCGTTTATTGCAGTGACTATGACGTGGCAAATTTCTTGACTGCCTCCTCAGGAATTCCATGGTTGTTGTCAGGATGTAACCAATCAGGATCTGTCGGCAGTTCGTGTGATTACTTCACAGGGTCTGTTGCAACATCACAGTTCTTTGTCACCGGTGAAGAAGACCTAGACGTTGACATCACTGCAGCCATGGTTGCTTTGTTGACGGGGTCTATCCCTGATTCTGGGTTTCGGATCGCCTTGACTCCAGCTGCTGAGACTAACAAACAAACGTACTTCGTCAAACGTTTTGGTTCGCGGCATGCATACAACGAGACCAAACATCCTCGGTTGGTGGTGGGTTTCGATGATTCAATCCGCGACTCATCACAGGGCATGACGCTGGATTCTAACGAGACGCTTTTCTTGTTCAGTTATGACCATGGGGCACCCGCAAATCTGTCCGTGACAGGTAGCAATTGCATCGCTTTGAAGATGCGACTAGCGGTGTCAGGAGGCTTCTTTGAGACCGCCTTTACCGGTAGCCAACACTATAGTGGAATTAACCCTGTCGTCGGCGTATACTCGGCATCGGTGTACCTATCGTCGAGCAATCCTGTCATTGCCGCGGCACTACAATCATCAGGTAGCGTTCTTAAATTTACTCCCATCTGGGGATCTTTGAACGGCGCGGGAACTTTCTTGACTGGATCACAGGTCACCGTCAGTCGTCCTCTACGTGGATCGACTAGTCTTTCTCCGCGGCGTTTTGTTGTCACAGTCACTGGTCTCAATGTTCAACACAGTGCAGATGAATCACCGACCATCAGGGTCAATGTGTTCGATCACACGTCGCCGTTGGTCACAGTCACTCGAACTCCAGTAAATTCTCCAGGAACTTTGCAAGGCCTGGCGACTGACGCATTTTATCGGATCAGAGACGTTGACAATGATACTGCAATCATTCCATTTGATTCTTCCCGAGGATCAACACGGCTGTCGAGTGATTCTGACGGTATGTTCTTTTCGCTCGACATGTCGAACCTTGTCATTGATCGTAGCTATCTCATTGACATCATGTTGTTGGTCGGCGGTGCCCCACAGTACTATTTCGCGGCCTCTCCTGTTTTCAAAGTTGTTGCTGCACAATAAGATTGGAAATGCTCGATGGCGGTCTCTACTTCACCTTACATTCCTTCTTTTCTGAAATCAGCGCTGTCAGACGCTAAACCCATCGAACTGAGTTTCAGCGAGGTGAAGCACACCAACATCTCGAGTACGTCGTCATTTTTGTACGACGCGGGTGGGGTCGGACTCAAGAATTCCCAACAGCTTAACGTTGACTGGTCGAAATTTGAGAATCACACTTTCTTTTCTTCGGCCGAGGCCAAAGTCAACCTATCATTTGATCAGATCATCAATGGATATCCATTTGATGGCTCACGGGCTGAGATCGAAGCTTTCTTTGAAAAATTGACAGGGTTTGATCGTTGGGTGTTCGACAATTTTCCGAGGTTCAAGGGACAACTGCTGTTTTCAGGCACACAAATTGGTGAAGACACCGATGGAACATTGGGCACGTGGATCAAAGTCAAAGACCACGCTGGTGCCTTGTATCCAGAAATTTCCAAAAACAAAACAGGTGAATCGATCGTCAATCCTAAAGATGGCGTATCGTTCACTCTCGAGGCCCATGTCTTTGTTCCGGCCCAAAGCAATGATACACAAGTCGTCTTTCAAAAATTGTCAGGCAGTCTGCAAGGTATGTCGTTGTACTTGGTTCCTAATGCTACGACGTCATCAGTTGAAACACGGTTTACTTTTGTCTCAGGGTCGACTTCGATCACGGCTGCGGGCGCATTGACCAAAGGTAGATTCAATCACGTTTGTGCAGTGTTGAACAGAGAGACGGGTGTACACTATGTTGATCTATACGTCAATGAAGTGTTGGCCGGCCGGTCAAAGGTCAACAATGACATTGGTGAACTTGACATTGATTCTTCTAACATCTTGTTCGGCACTGGCACATTGTTGTCACTGACGTCGGGTGACATACTTCCCACACAAACGTTTTCAGGCAGTCTCGATGAAGTCCGCATTTTTCATTCACCTCGTAGTGTGCACCAGCAAGAACTGTTTGCTAAAAAAGCAATTTACGCAACGCCCGAGTTGCGACTCTACTACCGTTTCAATGAACCGCCTCCGCCGTTGACGCCTAATTTGAGCGATTCAGTCAATGCCATTGTTCTCGACAGCTCAGGCAACTCACTACATGCACTGATCAATAATTTCACAGGGACCTTGCGACAAGATGCATCACAGGATGCAACGTCATTGATGATATATGAAAAACCTGAGACGCTAGCAGTGTTGTTTCCAGCGTTCCCAGCCACAGTAAGTCTCAACACGAAATTGCTAGCTTCAGCTTCAGCATATGACATTGCAAATCCTAACTTGATCACGCGATTGGTGCCACAGCACTATCTCCGTGACGGTGCATCACAGGATGGAACCAAAGAACACGATGACCTAGGCCAAGATCCATATGGAGGAACTGGAATCCCAGGCCAGGGGCATATGACCTCGCCTCAAATCATCGTTTCATTTCTCTACATTTGGGCACGCTTTTTTGACGAGATCAAGTTGTACCTCGATGCATTCAGTACACTGAAATATTTGGACTACGCGAGAACAGACAATTCTCCCAATAATTTCTTGTACGATCTTGTCAAGTCATATGGGTTTCACCTACCTCCCCTCTTCAACGGTTCGACAATTGATCAATACGTCAATGCTGAAAACGTGGGACTTGAAATTGCTACATCAGCATTTCCACTGCGTGAAGTTCAGAACGAACTCTTGCGACGCGTCTTGATCAACATGCCCGACGTAGTCCGCTCAAAGGGTACTCAACACGCGATCAAGTCATTCTTGCGCGCTGTCGGCATTGATCCTGACAATTCTTTGAGAATCCGTGAGTTCGGTGGACCCACGTCGCGGCAGCTATCATTTTCCCGTGAAAAAAGAATCAGTACGGGAGCCATGGTCGAATTTGTCACTTCTTCTTTGGCTGTGACTCCATTCTTGTCGGCTTCCCGTGTTGAGGTAGGTTTTCCATCGCCGCAAGGGACCATGATTTCACAACATGAGTACCCACCACACGGGATATCAAATGCACGCTCTGACGGGTTGTTGACCTCAGGGTCATGGACCGTCGAAGGAATTTACAAATTTACACCAATCAATGTCAAACAAATGACATCGACAACACAGAGCTTGGGCCGTCTGTGTGTCACAGGATCGAACGGTACCCAATTTGTCGCTAATTTGTTGGCTGTCTCTTCATCGCTCGATCCCAAAGTGATGTTGTACGTCAGGCCGGGAAACTCTTCGACCTCGCCGCTACTCAAGATGCAGGTGTACCTGCCGCGGCCAGGAATCTTTGATTCTGATCGGTGGTCGGTGTCGTTCGGGTGTCAACGCAATGATGAGGTCAACTCGGTTGTCTCATCGAGTTATTTTCTCCGTGTAGCCACACAAAATGTCGGCGAGATCACGTGGATATCTTCGACTTCATCGTTCTTTTATGAAACGCCCAACAGTGAGACAAACTCTTTCCGCACGTCTTCACTTGAGAGTCCGTCGGGCAGCTTCCTAGCCTTGGGAGAAAATCAACTCACTAATTCAGGCAGTGTATCTAGCTTCCTATTTTTGAACAATACTCTTGAGGCCCCTGCCGAGGCACGAGTTACGGCATTTACCGGGAGGAGTTCCAACCTCAGGTTCTGGTCTAAGGCCTTGTCTGAAACGGAATGGCGCGAACACGTGAGGAATTTTAAGTCGACTGGCGTAGAAGATCCGCTAGTTCACTACAATTTTGTCACTGCAGCCTCAGGCTCGTGGGGTAAAATTCGTCTAGATACCTTGACTAAACAAGCCGAAAGGGTTGCCAACGCTACTGCATCGTTGGGACCTGTGGGATCATTGAACTTTCTTGACTTCAGTCTCAATGGAAATCACATGACAGGAAGCGGATTCCCGCTAGTCGTCAAATCAATCGTCGGCGAGATCTTTGATTATTCGTACCTGTCACCGTACTTTGATGAAGCATCCAATTCTGAAAAAGTTCGCATTCGCAGTTATCTCAATCAAGATCTGGTCGATGCTACGCCGTGGGCCTCGGTCGCACCGTTGCACGAAATCAGGAGATCAGAACGCCCGACAGACGATACACGACTCAGCATCGAATTTTCATTGATCGACTCGTTGAACCGTGACATTGTCAACCTGTTTTCAACTTTTGATGCAATTGACAATGCTTTGGGTGCTCCTGAGTTGATGTTTTCACCCGACTATCCAGACATAGAAAGAATCCGTGACGTGTATTTCAATCGCATCTCACGGAGGATAAATTACCAAGATTTTTTTGAGTTCTTCAGGTGGTTCGACAAGTCGCTCGGTACGTTCATTGAGCAGTTGATTCCACGTAAGACTCGGTTCAAGGGAACCAATTTTGTCGTTGAATCTCACATGCTCGAGCGCAGCAAATTTGAAAATCTCAACGTAGAGATTTACCTCGGTGAAGAAACACGCAGTCGCATTCGCAGCGTGCTATTGACACAATTCATCGAAGGTTCTGCGAGGAAGTACTGACACATGGCTAACTCAGAGATCAAGGATTTCTTTCAAAATATCTTCCATGATGATTCTACCTTTTTCGATGAAGGTCCGATCATATACCGGCCCATTGCCAAAGGTGTCATCACAGGTAGCATCGATACGACTCGCGTAGACCCATACCGCCAAGGCGTTGAACTGACGAGATTCAAGCACTTTGACGCTGGCATGACCAAAATTCATGCTGGCGAGCCTGGCCACGTGCTGCGTAAGAATCGACTTGGAATGGATCGATCAATACGCCCGGAAGCCAATTTTCAGGATCTCGATTACTTCAATCCTGTCAAATTTTTGGAAGGTGAAGCCATTACGGGGCTCACCGGCGAACAAATCTTGACGTTTCCGATCATCATCGGAGACAACGACCAGATTGGAAATATTTCACTCGATGGCGTCATTGAATTCTTGGCGATTCGCTCGGTCGCAGGTTTTCACAGCATTGACACGCCTTTTGAGTCTCATTCAGTCTGGGGTGCTTTGATGGGAAGCACTGTCGATTCACACAGGGCCGCGGCTCTAGTAGAGACCGTCAATGAATTTGATCCACAACCCCAGTTCATCGGTTACCTTGACATGGTCGACATGACTAATGCGACGCCAACAAATGGCTTCTTTCAATTTTCAAGATCACACCTCAAGCCGTTCATTGATGCCCGTGATCCTCGAAATGTCGTGTACACTTCACGCGGCACCGACATGGACACTGCACTAGCACTGATGTCAGGATCGACAGACAATTACATTTCATTCAAACAGAAATCATCAACTTCAGGATGGGATTATGATACTGTCGCGGGGATAGGTACCGACTCGCTTGCCTTCGGAGGCATGACCCACTGATGCCATCATCAAAACTTTCCCGCGCTGCTCCTCCACGACGATTCGAAAATTACGTCTTTACAAAAGTCGTCTCTTCAAACGTCGGCTTGTTTCCAATTGCGTCAACTGCAATGACCCAGGCACCGGGCCCAGGTGGAGCCTCGGGCGCGCTCGGCGCTTCTAACACAAGCATCATTCCGATTGGTTTTGATTTTAACTTTGATGGCCGGCCTTACAAAAATTTCGTCGCCAATCCTAGCGGCTGGATGGCACTCGTCGATCCGGCTTTCGGCTCATTTAGCACGGGTCACGTGATGACTGTCGGCTACATCAATGATTCTATTCTGAACTCATTTAGTCTAAATCACGTCTTGTTGTGTCCATGGTTTGATGCCCTTCGCAACATGTTCAATGATCTTGCCACCGTCGGTGCTACCTTTGGTGTACCTGTTTTGCAAGATCAAATACGAATCAACCACGGTCTTGATGTACCTCCAGTACAGTACAATCCTGTGGAATATGGCATCAAATATGCCAATACTACTGATGCTTCTGGTCGTCGTTGCTTGATTGTCAGGTGGTTTTCTCTCAGTGGTAATGCCGCGGCACAAACAGCTTCTGTCTTGAAA
>Ga0315277_10004321_pt1 | contig 19054 bp, 13 predicted proteins | sample YL17G05_15_MG_FD_203695 | JGI IMG/M metagenome (GOLD analysis project Ga0315277, IMG submission 203695) | Sediment microbial communities from Yellowstone Lake, YNP, Wyoming, USA - YL17G05_15 | ecosystem: Environmental > Aquatic > Freshwater > Lake > Sediment | place: USA: Wyoming | collected...
TTTTTATAAAGCACAGAGTGAATCGTTTTGTTACCATCTAATACCAATTTATTTTTAAATTTAAAGCGGTGGAACAAATGGCAAGTAAGAAGTGGAAGTTTAGTTTTGGCGACGTGGAACTGAAAGATAATGCCCTCAATGTAAATGCAAACACGAACATGAAGGGTATCGAGAAGAATTACAAGGATTTCGTCGCTGTTCTTGATAAGAAGAGCCAGAATGTCTTGAAAGACGCCGTGGAGAAGTCAAAGGGCAAGGAAGTGCCGATTGAACCACTTTGGCAAAAAGGTTTTTCCGTCCTCTTCGAGAAGGTTGCTGAAGTCGAAGGTGTTAAAGGCGTTGTTTCTGGCGCCGCAGCGGTTCCCGCAGTGGCACCGGCAAAGAAAGAAAAATCTACCTACGAGGAGCCAGCTAGTAAAACCTATGAGAAGACCGGGGAACCAGGAAAAAGTAAATACAAGGTCCAGATCGTGGAAGCTCTCGATTTCAAGGCAGACCACGATGGCAACATAACCGAGTCCACGGTCAACGGCACTATCACCGTCGCAAACGGTGGTGAGAAGAACCGGATCTGGGACATCGACTTGAAATTGGCTGGTGGCGAAAAAGCTGACGTGCCGAAGGAAATCCACATTCCCGAGCTCGATCCCAAGGAAGAATGGAAGTCCGAGTACAAGATCAAGCTCGGCGGTGAGGACAAGCCCTTGCTCAAGATCACCGAGGAAATTGATACCTTCCCGGATACCAAGCAGAAGAGCCAGGTCTTCATCTACGACAAGGCAAGCAAGGGACAAGTCGCGCAGATTTTCGTCATCGCGGAAAACACGGGCGATGTTAAACTCAGCGAGATCGTGATATCGAAAGCCATTCCCCCAGATTTCAACGACGTGGACATCGGTTCGGCAGATGTTGGAAGGGCCAAGCGCGATGGTGACGCAATCGTCTGGACCATCGATGAGCTCGAAGGTGGTAAGAAAGCAACCTTGGAATTGAAGATCAAGGTCATCACGAACGAGAAGAAATCGTTCAAGAGCGGCGAGATCAAGGCGAAATACTTCGTTGAAGGCGGGACCTACAGTGGCTTGAAGCCTACATTCATCGATGGCTGGAGCGATCACATCCATTTCGTCGATCGGGACGAGCGCGACGAGGAGCCCGACATGTGGGATTGCGTGTTCGAGTTCCGAAACCGGTCCGAGTTTCCGATGAAATTGGAACGGTACACCTTCGTCTTCGGCGACGAGAATACCGAGACCATGACTGTTGACCAGGCATTGCAGGACATCATCGTGCCAGCAGGAGGTGAGTGGAAGGCGAAGCCGTGGGATCTCAAGAGTGAGGACGAGCCGACGTTTTCCGAAAACGTCATTTATTCCGTCATCGCCGAGGCAGAAGCCAAGTTGTCAATGAGTCAAACCGTAGCGCCCATCGAATTGCGAGTGCTCGCGCTCGAAGGGAAGAAGACGTTCAGTGCCACTCGCGTTGCATCGTATCGTGAAACTACCATCGATGTCGCGATCGACGTCGTTACCATGGGTAAAGCTCCCATCGACACCATCCATATGGAAGATGTGATCCCCACTTCTTTCAAGAACCCTGTGAAGGAGAATATGAAAATCATGATCGAGGAGAAAGAAATTCCCTCGGATGATTTCAAGTTCAGTTTCGAACCTGCTGGCGAGAACACGGGTGTCGAGCGGAAGATGCTCATTGACATCAAGGATATGCTGGAGAACATCGGCGAGCTGGATGATGAAACGACTATATCCGTCAAATATCCGCTCGTTGCCTTCAAGCCGCCTCGCGATGCGAAGTATGATGCCCCGGTTCTCTTCCAAGCATACACGAAACCCGCGGGTTCGCCCATCGAAGCGTATATCAAGCCGGAGACCATCACGGTAGAGCATATGCGACGTCGCACGCATGTCGGGAAAGCAATTATGCCTGGTGCCAACAAGGGAGACTACAATATCGTCTTAATCTACAAGAACAAGGGCGACGCGCCCAAGTCCGACATCAAGATCGCCGATTTCGTGCCCACTGGATTCGGGGTGACGAAAGCAGAAACGGTTAAGGATGTCAAGCCAGAACAAGCCAAGGACAAGGACGGAACCAAGCTCATCTGGACGTTCAAGGAGATCGCTGCCAACGAGGAAGTGGAAATTAAATACTCCATCCACGGCGAGGGCGACGAGTATTCCTTGAAGAATGTCGAGGCAAAAGCCTTCAAGTAAATTGTCTCTCTTTTTCCTTGTTTATTTTCTATTTTTATAGCACGTCGTGGACATCCTTCGATGCTTTCTCGATAAGCCGTTGCACTTTGATCGTTCCCGATCAAAGTGATCACTTTGATCGTTCTCGTTTTTATTAATGTTGATCGCAGAAAGCACGGCGTCCTCGTCGAGTCCACGAATAAGATCGATCACATCGTCCACCTTGCCAACGTGACGGCCGAGGAACGCGTTGTCAATCTGTTCATCCTTCATTAAACGTTTTAACACGAGCAAGGCAATCATCCCCTCGGTTCCGGGTGTGGCATGGATGAAAAGATCAGCAGACGATGCGGTGGCCGTGCGCCGCGTGTCGATGACTGCGAGTTTGGCGCCGTGTTCCTGGGCGTTTTCAACCATCTTTGCTGCGTGGATGTTGTGGGAAGCCAAGTCGCTGCCCCATATGACAATCAGGCGGGTCTTGATGTTCTGGAGCTGGAACGGGTTCGTGGTCGAATACGTGCCAAATAGTTGCTTCAGACCCTCGATGCCACCCTCGTTGCAAATTCCCCCGCCCGTGACTGTTCCGCCGAGCTTTGCGAAGAATCTTACGGGATAACTCCCAGCGAGCAGACCTGTGTTGCCAGAATAGAATGCCCCGAGGATGGCTTTTGGGCCATAGTTTTTCACGACATCGCGAGCTTTCGCCGCGATCTGCAACCAGGCCTCGTCCACGCCTATCTTCTCGAACTGATTAGTTCCTTTCGGCCCTGAACGTAGTAAGGGCATTTTCAAGCGACCAAGGTGATATAATAATCCTACCCGATTCATATATTTACCACAGAAAAAGCCCCTCGTGAATGGATGGTCTTTCAATGGGCTTGCGGCGAGCATGACCTTCTTTTCATCGTCCCACGTGCCCTTGAAGACGCACGCCCCGTAACAATCCTTGTCGCAGGTGTGGAATCGATCGATCATGGTGTTCTTCTTGCCTGGCATAATTGGTCATGAAAAAAGAATCCTCAAGAGAAAAAAGGATGATGACGGATTATTTTTCCACATATAATCCGTCGATACTTGATATCGCTAGCGAAAGCTGCAAAAACGCAGCACCCAAGCATTATCGCGTAAATAACGGCGAAACCATACGACCCGGTGAGGATAAAATCCCGGACTGGTTCCTTATCGAGCTCGGAAGCGTTTGGCAGGTATAAAATGTCAAATGGTGTTTGTGCTGCCGGCCCGTTGACGCTCGCGTTAAATCTATCAAGAAAATCATCCCCATATTCATCGAAAGCGCCGATCATATTTTCGACAGTCGTGCCAAGGAAAATGGAAACGCGCCTAGCTCCGAAACTTTTGACGATCAATGCTTGCCGTACCAGGTTATCGAAGCCCGTGACGCTTTGCTGGCTTTTTCCGTTGAGCTGAGTGAATGTGCTGGATGCACGGAAAATACCCTCACCTGTGATGCCCAAGTAGGTACCAATGAGATGTTGGAGACCATATCGCGAGAGTGATCCATTTAGCATTTGTAAATCCAGGTACAATTTATAATGTGCCGGATCTAGCATTGAATATCCCGATTTATAAAACATCGGGGCGTAATCTTCCCAATATGGAACTTGCAAAACGTTATTGCGCACGGCCACGTCGAGATCATCATCTCCATCCAAGCCGTCCACGCATGAGTCGTAACCAAAGGTGGTTTGAAAATAAAAAGTGGTTCGGTTTCCAGTGTTGTTAAAATAGGTGATCCAGTCGGGCCGGGCGTAGGACGCGTTTACCCATTGAAAATAAGAAATCCAATTTGCATTCGCCTCGTGGTTCCGCGTTCGGTTTCGCCATTGCGATTGCACATTCCATACGCTTTGGCAGCTTTCTTGATCCGCGTGAAGTCCTACGACGTTCGTGAGGTTATATTCCACGGCAGTTAGTAAGTACTGTTTTGCCTGCCAGATCGTGCCGCCGACGCCATGGGAACCATTCGTCATGGAAAGATCAATGGGATAACCGCAAGGAATCCCAAGCACAGCGGGCATTATGTGCACATTCGGGTAGTGGTCACGCCAATACGAGCAGAGCGAGACGAACGCTGCACGACCGTTAATATATGCTGCTGTCGTCGTTATGTTATCCATCCAGTGAAAGGGATCTGCGTTCCATTGCTCCGTGCTGACGAACGCGGGCGTATCGTGGGTAATGATCAAGAGCGAGTGGTTGTTCATCGAAGCTAGTTGATCCGGGGTGTAGAAGTTATAGTCGAGCCGTGTGAATAGTGCGATCTCTATCTGGCGGGAACCAGGCGTGATTTGCACCGTCTGGCCTACCCAGAACGAGTTGTTCAGAAATCCGAGCACCACTAAGCCGGAGCCAACCACCAATCCAATGCAAACAAGATGCATCGCTTTGTGCTTTCTCAAGGATGTTGTCATTGAATGGAGGAATACTTGCGTGGTCACCTCTGAGCGACGTCTTGCTGTCTTTGGTGCGAATTCTCGTTGTACCTGGCGAGATCGTGCCACGGAGATTAGGATGATGTGAACGATCGACCATATCACGCCGATCCCGATAACACCCACGTAAATATAGAACACTATTCCGAGATTACTCCATTCCAAGAAGATCCCGTTTCTATTCAAGAATGGCGCCCATAGATTTTCGTAAATTGTCCAGCATCCAAGAAGTATCACAACGAATGCTGAAAATCGATGTTCCGCGTGGTAAAATCCGAGGTACGCGACGATCACGGCTGTAAAAATGCCAAATGCAATGTTAAAGCCCGAAGTCCACGATAGATATGTCGGAAATGTTATCAAATACAAGCCACTCACAAGATGAAATATAACGACAACCACGAATTCGGCAGCAAGGGCAAATCTCATGATGAGCGTGCTCGCCCTGACAAATCCCAAATTACTCTTGAATACTTCACCACTAAATTCATCGATCGATGGGTGTTGGTTTCGTGATTTATCTTCGGATTTCCTTTCAGCAAAGGTTGCCATGGTTCTTCAAGCTCGATTTACGAATCTAGAGATCAAAATCACGGGTTGATGATGACCTTTACCCGCTCCTCTTTTTTCATCAAGTCCATACCTTCCTGGATCTTTTCGAGGGGCAGCCGGTGCGTGATAATTTTGCCTGCATCGACGAAACCCTTTTCCTGGAGCTTGATTGATTGCTGCATAACGCGCGGGTACACGGAGAAGGATGCATCCATCCGAGTTTCCATCCAGTGAATATTCGCCGGAGAAACCTGGATAGTTCCTTCGGTCGTGACGCCAAACTCGTTCACCCGGGTACCGCGCCGACAAAGATCGAACATTAATTGCGCCGCCGGGAGTGGTCCAGCCGCTTCAAAAACGAGGTCCGGCCCGTCGGGAATGATATCATACACGGCTTTCTTTGCATCGACCTTGGTCGAATTGACGAGATGCGTCGCGCCGCATTTCTTGGAGTATGCAAGACGCCAGTCACTCACGTCGATCATAATAATCGTGTTGGCACCCGCCCGCTGGGCGATCATTGCTGCAAGAAGGCCCATGCTCCCCGCACCGATGATGACCAGGTCTTCCGTAACCCTGAGCTGGGAATATTCAATGAGGCCCTTGTACGAGCCTGCCAAGGGCTCGGTGAGCGCCGCAGCATCGAACGTTATATTCTTGGGCTTCTTGAACAAAGCATTTTCAGGAACAAGGGTGTATTCCGCGAACGCGCCATCGAGCACGTTCTTCATACCATCCCCGCCGATGACCGCGCCTTGCTTGCAATACTGCGCAAAGCCCTTGCGACATTCCGAGCAGACACCGCAGTTAGCCACGGGCGCGCAGATCACTTCATCTCCGTGCTTGAAAAACCGAACATTTTCGCCAAGCTTTTCGATAATACCTGCAAATTCGTGACCACAGATGGCTGGAAACTTCACGTTGGTTCGATCACCCGAATAGGCCTTGTAATCGGTCAGGCATATCCCACATGATTTCACGTGTATCAACGCCATGTTACCCGTCGCTTTCGGGGTGGGGACTTCCTTGACGACGAGATTCTTCACGGCTTCGAGAACAGCTGCTTTCATGAATGACAATATGTAAAATGAAGAAAAAAATGTATGTAAAATGAAGAAAAAAAGGGGATTTATGCCCGCTCGACCTTGAAGCTGTACGCGTGCTCGCACGGGATCTTCTTGTTCAAGGCGGGCGGGATTGTGATGACCAGCTTGCCACCCACGTTTTGCCATGGCAGCGCTTCGTCGATCCCGAGCATCTTGACCTCAGATTTTGCTTTTGCCTGGAGGTTTGCGAGCTCGACCTTGTCGTGCGGCCATCCGACGTGGATAGCGTACACGAACTTGTTGTCCTTCGATCGCGTGAAGTAGATGTTGTCGCCTTGCTTGAAATCGCCCTTGATGGCTCGGGTCGCGTAGATCGCCTCGCCGTTGACCTTCAACCAGCGCCCAATATATTCCAGGATGTCGATGCTTTGCTGGGGAAACTTGCCATTGCCCATGGGTGGCACGTTAAGTGCGAGGGTGCCCCCCTTGGCCGTGATGCTGATGAGCATGTCGAGCAGCTCATCCTTGTCCTTGTACTTCTCGTCCGGGACATGCGACCAGTGCGTTGCGATGACGTCGCAGACTTGCCAAGCAAGTGGGTGCGAGCGTTTTTGCTTCACGCGCTTATCGTCCTTGTCGGCGGGTATCCATCGCTCGGGCGAGGTAAAATCTGCCATGGGGCCGAGGCCACGGTCGGAAAACATGCAATCCGGCTGCAATTTCCGGAGTTCCTTGGCGATCTTCTTCATTTCGTTCCAAGCGAGACCGTACCATGTCCCGTCGAAGAAAATCATGTCGAGCGGGCCATAATTGCCGCAGATCTCCTTCAATTGCTGCCGTTCCCGCTCGATGAATGCCTTCCAGTCCTCCGGATTCTTCTCGGGCGTGTAGTCGGGATCGTACGAGCGATTGGCAGGGTCCCACCTGAAATTCGGGTCGTTCCAGTCGATGTGCGAAAAGTAATAGCCGATGCCGAGGCCGTGCTTACGAAATGCCCGGGTAACCGCCTCGATGATATCGACCTTGTAGGTCGTGTCCATGATGCTGTAATTGATGTAGCAATCCGTGACCGGGTTGACAGCAACGTTGTGCAAATGGCCAATGCGCCGCAATGCCTTCGTCTTGGTCTTCGTGTCGAACATGCAAAAGCCGTCGTGGTGCTTGGTCGTGAGGATGAAAAATTGCATACCCGCCCGCATTGCCATTTCGGCCCACTCGTCGGCGTTGAAATCCGTCGGGTTGAAGGACTGGTAGAGCGTGTAATACGTTTCCCACCAGTACCGCGGGCAATTCTGGCCGTTGGCCGTCCAGCTCTCCGTGAGGCCGAGTACGCTGTATTGCCCCCAGTGCATGAACAGGCCAAATTTCATATCAAGGAACTTTTCATACCCCTTTTCCGAACAGTATTCATAATCATCGTCTGGCATTTCCTCGGGGAGCATGGTCCAATCCTTTGAATTGAAGATTGGCTGCCCCGTCTTTCTTGAATGCACGTCGATTTCGATGCCCTTGTTTTCATAATCCTCGAAGATTTCCTCGAAAGGAATATCCAATTCCATAGCATCCCGGGTGAATTTTGTCTTGAAATAGAGTTTTCCATCCTTGCGGAATAAGAATCCTTTGTGGTTTTCCATAGGTAGAGATTTCCTTGGACGTGATAAAAATGTTTATGTGGCAATTTATCCCTCGATCAAAAAGGAATGGCAATTTTTTTCGTAGATATTTAGCACGTTTCAAAAAAAAAGAGGGGAAATGCTCGTTCTCTTCTTTTATGAGGTATATCGAAGAGATACGGCGCAATTTTTCATTCGGGCACTTTCTTTTCAGCGATATCTTTCGAAACGCTCCTTTCTTTTTGATCGAGATGGAGTTTTTTCACGATCACGGGTCTAACCGCGGGATGCAAACAGATTGCAGCAATGATGTCCACGGCGACTAGCGATAACACGACGAGGAGTCCCAGCGGCTTTTCGAGATTGAATGTCAAGTCCTTGTCGAAATCCTCCAAGAGGCGATAATCCGGGTCCCTATAAATCGTGAAACTCCTGGTTGAATTGACCCCGTTAATGCTTTCGTTGAACCGGTCGAGGAAATCGTCGCCCCACGAGTCAAAAACTCCGCCTATTTTTGCATTTATCAATGCAAAAAAATGAGGATTGCCTAGAAATCAATCGTCTTCACGAGGTATAGCGAGGCCAGGAGATAGGCTCTAACATTAGCATGGCCCACGAGGGCATCCTTCGGTATCGAAAGTATAACGCGGATCTTTCCTTCGCGCGACGATTGCGCATTGTTTTTACTGTAATTGATCGGTATCACGTCCATAGTATCCTTGTCCGCGAGGATGATGTGAACCACGGGATCCCAGGCGCCGATCTTGGGCACGCCTTCGACCTCGGCCACGATCTCGCGCTTTTTATTGTCAACCGCAAAGGAACATACCCGCACATCTTTCAAGAACACCTCCTTCTCGCTAGAGCCCGGCTTGATATTGAAGGTGCCTGCACCCAGGAGCTGATCCCGGTGGTTGATCAATCCCCAGGTCTTCCATGTTTCGCCTTGCACTTGGCGAAGCAAAGCCGTGAAAAATGGCCCCAAGGCCTTGAAAAACTGGACGATTCCAACCGATTTCAGATGGGCGAACATCATTTTCGACGTGATCGGGCTCGTGCTACCCATTTCCCCGAGGATCTTGAGCATGTGCGTTCCCCAGTGCTTCTCCACGATCAAGCTGCCGCCCTGGCTGGCGGAACCATCCGGCTCCATCACCCCGGCGATCCTGAAGAGATCGAGGGGAATGTTGAACGACGTGATCTCGAACAAGCACTTGCGCGAGTCCATCATAAAATAATCGCCATCGTAGCTGCCAGAAAATGCATAGATGGTGACCCTCTTCTGTGGCACCCCCTCGTCGCCGAATTTCTGGACACCCCATGCGATGAACCTTTTCTTGTTCTCGTCCACGTCGATGATGGTGAATGGTATTTCCAGACTTGCAAATCCGATCTGGTTCAAGCTGGGAATGATGCTTGGTTGCGGGATGGCTATATGAATGATAATGAAGACTCGGTCCTCCTTACCGGACAAGGGCGATTTGTTGCTTGCATCTCTCGTCTTGAATGGTAGATCAACGGAATGATCGAACGTGCCCCGATCTATCCATTCATAGCTGGTGGAAATCGAGATCGTGTATGCGGTTCCGGGCGCAAGGATCTCCTCGGGGATGATGTTGATCGTGCTCATATTGCTCTGGATTTCAAAGCGGTGCTTGAATACCGGGCTGGTCGTGATGCGGATCGACCCCGGATCGAGTCGAGCTGGAATGGCACCGATGCCGCCGTGCAGCAGCAGCCGGAGGCTTATCGTGTTGACGGGCAATATCTCTTGCGCATCGTTTATGATGGGTGTTTCCGAGAGCTTGCCACCTGGCGTGATATAATGCCAACACGGGCCGGTTTGTGGTGAATCCAGGACGCTGCCCCACTTTACTCCTTCCACTTCATTTGGTGTTTCCTGGCCTTCTTTCCACGGCAGCAGGCAATCGTAAGGGATCCAAATAATGTCGCCCGTCGATGAGGCCACGGCAATCCCGGAGTGGCCAAGGGCGATGGAAGCATTGATGTTTGGATAATCCTTGTTCTTTGCCTTGACGAGCGTGTCGTAAGACCAGCGGAGCCTGCCATCCGGGTCGATGGCATAAACCCGGCCATCCCCGCCACCGAGGTACAAGAGATAGGGGGCTAACTTTTCGGGATCGGGGCCAATCGATGCAGACGCCCGGATCGTGTCGCCCGTGTAGAAAGTCCAGCGGATCTTTCCTGAAGCTGCTTCGATGGCATACAGTGTGCCGTTCGTCGAGCCGATGTAGATCACGTCGTTGTCCGGGCCAATGGCAGGCGACGCGTAAATATGAGCCCCGGTCGAAAATGTCCATTTGACCTTTTTTTGTGTCGGGTCGATGGCGTAAACGTTTCCGTTGAATGATCCCTGGAAAATGGTGTCGTCGTTGCCGATAGCCGGTGATGAAACCATGGATCCGTGGAGATTAATACTCCACTTCTTCTTCCCCGTATTTGGATCGAGGGCATAAAACACGTGATCGAAACCCGGAACGTAGACCGTGCCATCCTGGCCAAATGCACACGCGCTCCAGAGCAAAAAACCAGTTCGAAAACCCCATATGATCTCGCCGCTATCCGGGGTCATCTTGTAGGTGAAGAAATCATCGTTGTTGACGTAAAGGGCGCCGTCCGGCCCGAAGACGATGTTCGCCTCGTACCAGAAGTTTGAGCTGAATGAGAATTGATGCTTCGGCCGGCCGTGCACGGCATCGTAGTGCCACTTTTCTTGGCCGTCGGGGGTATACGCGTGGACCTGGCCATCGCCCGCGGCCACGTAGATGGTTCCATCCTTTCCAATGCATGCCGCTGAATCGATGATGCCCTCGAGGGTCACATGCCACAATTCCCGTCCTGCATGGAGGTCGAAAGCGTAGAACGTCTTGTCCGCGCTGCCCACGTAAATCCTGTCCTTGGCATCGATGACAGGCGTGGAAAATATCGCGTTGCCGGTTCGGAAATGGTGAATTTCCGTCGTCGTACCATCCAGCGGTTTCCATGACAAGTCTCGCACGGATCCAGCGTTTCGGGTATCGTGGCGCATGCACGGCCACGGGGCATCATCGGGGTATGGGTCTATCGGGACCTTGAACCAGTACCCGAATGCACCCGGGTTCCACTTGCTTTTTGCCATGTTTATCTCAGTAACATTCTGCACGATTTCATAAATACCTATATAAATGCCCGGTCTAGGTCCCCCGAGCTTCACGTTTGCAAAAGCTTTGGCGTCCCACGCCACTCCCACGCAACAACAACCTTCAAATAACATTTCCGGGAAGATATTACGGGCAATTATGGCGGTTGCACAACAGACGGATGGCAAGGCAGCGTGGCTTGATCTTGCTGCCTTGTTCCATTTCATCGAGATTGACGGCAAAATTACCGAAGGGAACATCGCCAATATCCTGGAGAAGTTGGAGATCTCTGTTGATGCGCGGGATTTGAAGGTAAAAGCCAATTGGCACATGTTCAAGCAATTCCACGTGTATAACTTGAACCAGCCTCTTTTTTTCATCAAGGAGCTGTGGCAGCCAGAACTTTTCCTGGAAGTGCTCGGCACGCATATGGGCATTCATTTTTTTGATGGTGATCTCTGCCCGAAAGAATACATGTTCGGGATTTGGAAGCAAGAAGGAAAGCCGAGCAAGCCAATCATCATCACGACCTATGTCAAGGGCCCGGCATTGAAGAAAAATCAATTCGAGCCATACCTCTACGAGCTCGGCAGGCAATATGCCTTGCACCAGGTCTTGAGCCTGTACGATGTCGATTGGCGGCATTTCATCGTCCAGCAGGGCATCCTCGTGCGCATTGACTTCGGCAAGTCCTTCCTCGAGCTCACCAAGCCATATCAGGGCTTTTGGGATATGCATTTCAACGTCTTGAAAAACAGCCCCGCGTTCCGCGATGGCGTCGACTTCGAGTTTTCCCGCATAAAAAACAATCTCGCGTCCGTGAAGAATCACCTCGCATTTTTAATGCAAAAGCTCGAAGCGCTTGGAAATTACCGGAACTTCTTCCTCGATTTCGAGATGGACAAGTTCCTAGTAAACTTGAAAAATTACTGGAAAAATTACCTCCCTTTCCCCATATTGTAGATGCGTTTCTCACGCTTTCACGAAATCCAGGATCGTCTTCTGCATTGACCGGGAGCCCCCTTCGATGTTTGATAGCTTGATGCCCACGAGCCGCACCTTTCGCGTGTCCTTTTTGAACGCGTCGACCATGATCGCTATAATGGCGAAAGCTTTAGCCTCGTCCTGTACGGCCCGGGTAAATGACTGCGACCGCACGAAAGTCTCGAATCCCTGGAACCGGATTTTCAAGGTCACGGTCTTGTAAAAGATGCCTTTCTCACGAATGCTGTCGTGGAGCTTCTTGTTCAGGTCGCGCAGCTTTGTCATGATGAAATCGTAATCCGCCGTGTCCTCTGAAAACGTGCGCTCCTTGCTGATCGACTTTCGGCCATGATGTTCCGAGACGGGACCTCCACCGATGCCGTGGACGACGCCGTGCAGCCACTTCGCGGCCCTGGGGCCTATTAAGAACACGAGGTCGGGCAGCGGCGAGGTAAAAACGTCGTTGATCGTCATGAGCCCCTTGTCATAGTAGAATTGCTTCGTCTTCTTGCCGATGCCGGGGATGGCTGAAATGTCGCAGCCGCCAATCACGTCCTGGATGGTATCGGGGGTGATGATCGTGATGCCGTCGGGCTTGTGTAAATCAGTGGCGATCTTGGCAAGCACATTCGTGGGCCCGATCCCTATCGAGCACGTGATGCCGATGGTGCCGTGAATTTCAGCCTTGATGGCATTCGCGAGGGCCTCGGCCTCGGTGAAGGACGCGCAACGGCCTGAAACATCGAGGTAAGCCTCGTCAAGCCCGCCCGATTGGTAGCTCGCGGAATATGTCTTGAGAATTGCCATCACGCGCTTGGAGGCGGCGATATATTTCGCGAAATTCGGGCGGATGTAGGTGCCTTGAGGGCACAGCTTGAAGGCTCGTGAAATGGGCATGCCGGAATGAAGCCCAAACTTCCTTGCCTCGTATGATGCCGTGAGCACGACTCCCCTCCCGATTCCTCCCTTTGGATCCGCTCCGACAACCAATGGCTTGCCGGCGTAGGCGAGGTTGTCCCGCTTCTCGACCGAAGCATAGAAACAATCCAAATCGACGTGGAGGATAATAACCGGCATGATTAACCCGATCGTGAGAGGATCGTTTCAGCACATAAAACAATCGGGGATGCCGCGAATCTCTGAAGGATCCCTCGTTTCACGGCATTTTGCAGGTTTATCAGAAGAGGGGAAAAAAAAGGTCGAACCTGATACTATGTTCCTCGGCAATGATACACCGGGGTTTTATTTCTGTTTACGTTTTTTGACCGCTACCCCAATAATAATCCCAACTACAAGTGTAATCCCGAGCAGGCTGCTCGCCACGGCCCAGTCAAGATTCATGATGCGATCCCAAAGAGACGGTTCGGTTGTTGATTCAAATCGAATTGTAAATAGATGCCCCTCTAAATATTCAACTATCGCGAACGTATAGGATGTTACCTTTCCACTCCCGTCTGCAAGTATCGTGTAATTTTCATAGTTTCCGACTGATTTAGACGCGACAATTTGTGTTTCGGTGGAAACGAGCACCTCGAAATCATTGTTAACCGTCCAATGAGGTGCTTTATTCGAGTCTACATAATCAGGGAAATCGAACACAGTGGTGGTGTTAAAGTAGTTGGTTTTTGGGACGTCCTTAGCCATTGCATCCCAGTCTACATGCATTGAATCGGAAGCCCAATGAAGAAAAACAATGCTAAAGGGAATGTACCCGTAATTGGTTGCTGTGGTCGAAATCGACGTGTTCCGGGAAAGCGTGGTTGCATCTTTATCCACGTATGAATGGATGAGAAAGAGTTCAGACGCGTTTCCCACGTATTCCCATGTAGCAGGTACGGCAACATTGTAATATGAAGCCATTAGTGGTGTGAGATAATATCTGGTAATATCCTTGTATATTACAAACTCCGAACCGATCGTTCGGGTGCCATTCAACCAATCATAATCTGCAATGAGCTTGTATTTACATGAACTGCCGGGTTCTGGGAACCATTGCTGGTTTACCGCGGCGGCTGAAACGGGCAGTGCGCTCAGAAGGAAAATGAACAGTAGACAACTCAGTATTTTTATATGATGTTGAGCCATGATACCACTTTGAGTTTTTGAATGTAAATACCTTATTGCATATCCCATATTGCGGTTTTGTCCTATAAGGGATAAAACATCGGTGATTGAAGTAAAGGTTATGACAGACAAAATTAGAGTCATTTGCTGGAACGAATTTCGTCATGAGAAAAAGCCGGGGATCATTCAAACAATCTACCCAAATGGTATTCATGAAGCTATTGCGGACGCGTTGCGCAAAGAACCCGATATGGATGTCAAGACCGCTTGGCTCGACCAGAAGGAGCATGGGCTCACAGAAAAGGTGCTCGACAACACGGATGTGCTCATCTGGTGGGGACACGGTGCACATGACGAGGTCAAGGACGAGATCGTCGATCGGATCCAGGATCACGTCTTGAACGGTATGGGATTCATCGCCCTTCATTCATCTCACTTCTCAAAGCCATTCAAGCGTCTTATGGGCACGTCGGGATCGCTTCAATGGCGGGAGCGGGCAGAGAAATGTCATGTCTGGTGCGTGAACCCATACCACCCGATTGCGAAGGGTCTCGATGATGTCATCGAAATCGCGCACGAGGAAATGTATGGTGAATTTTTCGACATTCCCGAGCCGGATTCACTCGTGTTCATCAGCTGGTTCGAGGGCGGCGAGGTGTTCCGCAGCGGGTGCACGTGGCACCGGGGCAAGGGGAAGATCTTCTACTTCCAGCCCGGTCACGAGAGTTTCCCGAACTATTACCAGCCGGAAATCCAGAAAGTCATCGTCAACGCGGTCCGGTGGTGCAAATTTGATGGTAGCACGCAAACGAGACACATCGGTGTTTGTCCCAACGCTAAATTCACGCTTAATATTCTCTCCAACCCGAGCGAACGTGAAGAGGATTTTATGTAACGCGCGTCAATTCAATTCTTTTTTTTCATGGCACCTTTTGCGAGCATCCGGATCACCGCGTCCCATTGCCCGTTCGTCAGCCGCTTGAACAAGAATTTTCGCAGGATGCTGCGATCGATGTAATAGCGGATCTTCGGCTTGGCAACGTGCAATGCCTTGTAGACTGCCTTGGCAATCGTGACGGGTTCCAGGCCGTTCGTAGCTGCATCGATGAACGACGCGCGGAGCAAGGCATTGGCGCGGTCGCGAAACAGCGGTGTAATGGTAGATAGCCGCTGGTCGAGCATCTCAAGGCCCTTTTGCCAGATCGGGGTTTTCACGTCACCCGGCTCGATGATCACGACCTTCATACCGAGTGGATCGAGCTCTCGTCGCAAGGAATCGGAAAACGCCTCGATCGCGTGCTTGCTCATGGTGTACGGCGAGACGTAGGGAAACGCCCGGAATCCCGACACGGAGCTGATGTTCACGATGCGACCTTTCGTGGGGAGCAGCAATGGAAAGAATGCCTTGGTCATGCGAAATGGTCCCATCACGTTCACGTTGAGTGTCCGTTCCATGAACTCGTCCGGCAGCTCCGCGATCGGCCCGCCAAGGGCGATCCCCGCGTTGTTGACGAGACCATCGAGTTGTTTCCCGCTTTCCTTGATGAACTTCACGGCCGCATCGATGTCCCCTTGCACGGTGACGTCCAGCTTGATGGGCGTCACGTTTTTCAAGTCCTTGAGTTTCTCTAGCTCGTTCTCCTTCTCGACGCAAGCAAAGACGTGGTCGCCGCGTTCCGTGCAATAATCCAGCGTGCTGCGACCGAGGCCAGAGCCTGTTCCCGTGATCAAGATCGACATTGGACCTTTCATTATTATCAGAATTACTTCGACGGCACGGTACAAAAGGTCAAGTGGTCGAGGAGCACGTAACTAGTGATATGGTCTCTGAAGATCAAAACCTAGTGGCGCCTTGTGGCATCAATTGCGGGATTTGCACCAGCTACCTAGCACATTCCCGGGACATACCTTTGCAAAAGGGCGTATCGCATTGCACGGGATGCCGGATCCGGAACAAGAATTGCGCGTTTATCAAGAAAAACTGCGAGTTCAAGGTTGGCAAAGAAATCGCCTATTGCCACGAGTGCCCCACGTTTCCATGCGAGCGGTTAAAGGCTATTGATGACCGGTATCGTCGTGACTACAACACGAGCTTGATCGAGAACTTGACGTTCATCAAGGAGCACGGCGTAGATGTTTTTACCAAGAAGCAGCGGGAGCAATACAAGTGCGCGAAATGTGGCGGTATGATCTGTGTTCACAACGGCTTCTGCTATGATTGCGGGAAGGCTGAGCTCGACGCGTACGTGAAGGCGAAGAAGTCGACCGTCCGGAAGCTGAAAAACAGGAAGTAACTCTTGTAAATCCTAGCTCTTGATATTGCTCGGTAATGATAGGTTCAGCTGGGCATCGGATTTCCCTTCCGGAATGGATCCCGGGCCTTGTCCCGTCTTGCTTTTCTGAGCTTTAGAACGATAAACCTTGCGACGTTTTATGTAGTTGACCACGATGGCGACGCAACCGATGGCAGTCAGAGGAACAATTGCATAAAGGATAATGAGGCGCAAGATGATAGCCGGGTCTTCAGCCACCATGAAATGCACGACCTGGTGCTCAATGTTGCTGCTATGGTCAGATGTCCACTCTACGCTGTCCATGAATGTGTCGTTAGCCCACGCGTGCAAGGAATACGTTCCGATCGGGAGCGTGATGTTGGTCGTCGCATTCGGGACGATGGTCGTGTTGGCGAACAGCCAATTGCGATTTGTTTCATCGAAAATGTTAAACCATGTCGTGTTGAGGTCCCGTGCTTCCGCCAGGATCGTCACTGGAACGATGCCTGGCGGATAGTTCGCATTTTCGGGCACATCGATCGAGACCCATGGTGAAAACCGGTCGATGCGATCCGCATCGTAAGCGAGCGTCGCGGGAAATTCCCAAACGATTTTGCCCGCCGGGGTGATTTCAATATTTCTATTGTTGAAAGAATCTGATATCAAGGTGTTCCCGTTGGGCAAGCGCTCTGTGCCGCGTGGAAAGTTTAGTCCGAGCCATGGAAACGAGTTTGTATTCCAAACAATGTTCTTATTTTCGTCGATCTCGATGATGCGGTTGTGGCTTGAATCGCAGATGAGTGTGTGGTTGTTGCTCAAGCGGACTGGATTGTGCTGCCACCTCATGGTGGACGTGTTATCAGGGTCGCCGAAGCTCCAGATGATGTCCCCGGCCGGATTCACCTCCACGATGAGATTGATATCTCGAAGCGATATGAGCGTGTTTCCATTGGGAAGCCGGTCCGCGTCGTTCAAGTGAAACCAATCTTGCCAGCCACTGGCGAAATGTGTCACATTCATACCCTTCTCTAACCAGCTAATGGTGCCATTCACATCATCGAAAGAAAAGTGATCAAATGGGTTCCACGACCAAGTTGTTTGCCCTGACCGATTAACTTCAATGGCTTGTTGGCGACGGGTATCGGCTATCAAGAAGGTGTCGCTGGCTTGAATATAATCTGAATCGTGATACCCGTGGATTTGGCGGGATTCAGGAATGATGAGCATTCTGTCCTTGTATGACCACACGATTTGCTTGTCACGGTTTATTTCGAGAATTTCACATGTCATGTAGGAGTTGAAGTAGACGATGCTCAAGGTAACGAGTGCATGGTTGTTCGGCATCAAGTCAATGCTGGATATAAACGTGAAACCGACTTGGTTATCCGAATCATCATCGAGAGGCAAAACCATAGACCAGAGTGTGCGGTTAAACGCGTCCACCTCGTAAATAACCGGGGGCGTGTCAGAAACCAGCAACGTCGTCCCTGGAAAAGGCTGATCCTCGGGATATACTGCTTGTTCATCAATCGAGAAGGACATGGATGATGTGGGTCCGGATGGAATCCGAGTACTGTCGTCTTGCGGATATCCGCCGCCGAGGCCGCCGCTATTGTTGGACCAAGCTAAGATAGTATATTGATGCATATCTTCCAGAGTCATCGACATTGGCGTGTAATACTGCACGGCACCTTCGGTCACGAATTCATCCGTGGTGTTGTCGAACATCGTGAAATAGGCGTCGTTGAAGATCGAGGACAAGTTTAATATGATGTCGACCTTCCTCGAAAAATACGAGGAATTCCCGGGAGACAAGATAGATACCGTCGGTTCTTCCAGGAGGACGAGGTCCGCGTCATAATTTGCCTCCGAAGTCTCGACGGACCAGATAGCCCTCGACGATTGCATATCAAATAGATAGACCGTGTTTGACCCGTTTGTGTTCCGCAAACTATCCGAGACGAGCATCAAGTTGTTTGGCAAGAGATCTGCATCGCGAGGCCAAGCAAGCAGTGGAACGCCACCAACGGTCGTGGGCTTGAATGTCCATATAACATCTTTCGCTGGTGAAACCGCGATCACCTGGCCTCTCTCCGAATCGCAGATAATCGTCGTACCGTTTGTCAATCGATCCGCATTATGAGGATGCAGTAAAAGTGAAGATGAAAGCCCGCCATACGACCAAACAATAGAACCATTCATTGCCACCTCGACAACCGCGTTCAAGTCCCTGAGTGTTATCAACGTATTGCCGTTTTCAAGGCGATCCACGTCATTCAAGTGCGATTTCCCTGATGCTGGGGAGAAATGATCCAACGCTTTCCATTGCCAGACTACCGTGCCATTGGGAGCAATTTCCACGGCTCGGTTATTGCCCGTATCCGCGACGAGGATGTTGCCGTTCGGAAGCAGGTCAGCATCGTGCGGCCAATCCAAAGGCAATCCCCCTGCTGACGTGATGTGCCTGATAATTTGCTTGTTCCACGAGATTAACTCGACTTCACCGGAGCCTGGAAGTCCGGACGTGATCAGGAAGTTCCCATCTTGCGTATATTCCTTGTCGAAAGAAAAAGGCTTGTAATAGGTCCATGCGATTTCTTTTGAATAGGAGATCAAGTTCACGTTATTTCCATCAGAATACAAGACATACACGCCGTTCATCGATGTTCGCCGGATCTTGATGCAAAAAGCGTTGCTCGTTGATGTCGTATTATAG
>Ga0315277_10004322_pt1 | contig 19052 bp, 22 predicted proteins | sample YL17G05_15_MG_FD_203695 | JGI IMG/M metagenome (GOLD analysis project Ga0315277, IMG submission 203695) | Sediment microbial communities from Yellowstone Lake, YNP, Wyoming, USA - YL17G05_15 | ecosystem: Environmental > Aquatic > Freshwater > Lake > Sediment | place: USA: Wyoming | collected...
GCATCTCGCCGCACACCCTGCGCCACACCACGGCCATGCACCTCTTGCAGTCGGGATCGGATATCACGCTCATCGCCATGTGGCTCGGCCACGAGAGCATTGAGACAACGCACGCCTACATGACCACCGACCTGGAGATGAAGGAGAAGGCACTCCAGGCGCTCCAGCCTTCCACCGGCGGTGGCTTCCGCTTCCGCCCCAAGGCCGCGCTCTTGACCTTCCTGGAATCGCTCTGAGGAGACGCCGGATTATGCGGAGCAAGAACGTGAGTCCAACCCGGCCCGACAGGCCATCAAAGCCTTCGGACGAGCGCCTCCGTCACCAACTCCGCATAATCCGGAACTCCGCATTATCGCAACCCCAGGTATAGCTCTCCGCCTTGCTGCTCGCCGTCTGCGTCTGGCCCACCCTCATCCTCTCCTTGGTAGCACACATCTGTTTGTGTCGCCAGTCACATTCATGCCTCCAAACGGGCTTTCAGTCAAGAAGAATGTGAGTGATTTCTTGGCGGGGTAGGGCGGAAAGGGAGACCCTGCCGCGGCTTGGTGGGAATTCTCGCGGGAGCTGGCCCTGAGCTAGCTCTCCTGCCGCAGCAGATCGCGCATTGTGGCCACATCGAAGCCCGGACAGGTCTTGCCCTGCTCCCGCCCGGACGGCCGTTCTCGATGAGCTACAGCGAACTGCAAGCGGCACGTAGGGTCGGGGGCTTGCGCAGAACCGGGTGGAAACTGACCGGGGATCGAACGGGCCGAGCAAGACGCGGAACTCAAGCTGCCGACGGTCTCCGATGCCAGCCTAGCGGTAGCCACCGATCAGATTGCAGATCAGCACGGTGAGGACGACGAGGGTAATGATGACATAGGTGCGATCACGCTGGAGGGCGAAGGCGAAGACGGAGAAGATGACGCGAGCAATGGGGGTGGCGATCAGGAGCAGCAAGCCGATCTCGATGATGCCCCGACTGTGTGAAGAGAAGGCAAAGTCGAGGATACCGGGGATGGTGCGGAGCTGGGCGGGCTGTCCGCGGAACGTCCCGTACTGCGGTAGCTGCCCCCCGTGCTTCACGAGGTAGTAGATGCCGCCGGCGAAGACGACCAGCGCGGCGAGGCCGAGGCCCACGCGCAAGATGGCGCTGATGATCTGGTCCATCCGTTCATCGGTCAGAGCAGGCTTCCGGGGGGCCATGTCAGATCCTCCCGCTCAGGCCGTTGAAGATCATCTCCACCCCGAGCGCCAGGATGACGGCCCCGAAGACCCAGCGCAGGACGGGCGTCCTCGCCTGGGCAAGGACGCGCGCTCCGGTGAGCGAGCCAACAAGCACGCCGAGCATGGTTGGCATGGAGAGCCCGGGGTCGATATAGCCGCGGTTGAGGTAGATGCCCGCGCTTGCCGCGGCTGTGACTCCAATCATGAAGTTGCTGGTCGTGGTGGAGACCTTGAAGGGCAGGCGCATCGCATGGTCCATCGCCAGGACCTTGAGCGCTCCGGAGCCAATGCCAAGCAAGCCTGAGAGCAGCCCCGCGATCCCCATGAGGCCAAAGCCAAGGGGCACGTTTCGGACGTGATACTCTCGGAGACCATCGCGCGCGGGATAGTGGCTGTCCAGCCGCAGGCGTGTGGCGAGCGAGTCCGGCGGGCCATCCGTGCCGTTCTGGGAAGGCCCCTTCACGGAGGAGTACACTGAGGAGATGAGCACAAACCCGAAAATGATAGCGATGAGATGAGGAGCGACGCGTGCCGCCAGCAGCGCGCCACCGGTCGCACCTAACGTGGTGGCAATCTCCAAAAGCATGCCGACGCGGATGTTGCTGAACCCCTCTCGCACGTAGGCCACTGCCGCTCCCGATGAGGTGGCGATCACGGAGACCAGCGAGGCCCCGATGGCGTAACGGATGTCCACCCCGAAGCCGAGCGTGAGCAACGGCACGATGACGACCCCGCCCCCGAGGCCGGTCAGTGAACCCAGCAAGCCGGCGACGAGCGAGCCAAACCAGATGATAACAGAGAACTCCCAGATGGGCACAGATCCCGTCCTGATGACAATGTCAGAGTCGTAACAGACCCACACCCCGTCGAAACCGTCGGAAAGTCAACTGCGCATGAGCCCGGGGACAGAGATTGCAGGGCAGCGCGTCCACCGATCTGACGCCTACAGTCAAATTGGCCGGGCAGAAGCGTGTATCCTGCTGCCCTCGCCCTGAGAGGCTGGGCCCATCAACGTCTCAACTCGGCGACTCAGGGATGGCGTATTCCGAGAACGAGCAGCCTATGCCACACGAGCCTGGACCATCTGCCGGACGTTCTCCATCGGAGTCTCGGGCGGCAGCTCACATCCTCCACTCAGGATGTAGCCACCTCCTGAGCCCAGCTCGCGGGCAAGCAACATCGCGGCCTCCTGGATACACTCCGGTGTTCCTCGCGGAAGCAAGTGCCGCACGTCAAGGTTGCCCATCAGCGCAATACGGTGTTTAACGACCTCACGCGCTTGCGGCAGGTCAACGGGGGCGTCCAGGCTCAGGACATCGAATCTGCTGTCGGCAAGGCCGGGGAGTGATGCTCGGCAGTCGCCGCAGATGTGCAGGAGGCCGATGCCGTCGTAGCGGCGGATGTGCTCCGCGAGGGCCTGCAGCCGGGCCAGCAACAGAGAGGAGAGATCATCGGGTCCCAGGATGCCGGAGGTGGCGCATGGTTCGAGCACCATAACACCGTGTGCACCCGCCTCGAGATGGGCACTCGCCACTGCCATGCATGCCTTGGTCAACCGTTCGAGCATGTCAGCGAGCTTCTCCCGCTGCCGTCGCAGCATGCGAGCAACGGTCTCGATGCCAACTGCGTTCGCGGCGGCCGTCAGCGGCCCGGAGACGAGTGCGCCCACCATCACGGTATCGCCCAATGCCGCTCGGAGAAGTCGGACGGTGTCCACGAATACCGGGACGCGAGCGGTGAGGATCACCCTTTCCAGGTCATCTGCCAGCAAGGCTTCGGGTGCCAGGTGACGCGTTACGATCCGGCTGCGAGTAGCGGAAGCCGTCACCTCCGCGCCCAGAGCCTCCGGTTCGGCACTGAGGTCCATCAGCGTGAAGACTGCATCTGGCCGGTACCGCTCCACTGCACGAAGCAATGCGTGGGCTTGCGCGGTGGGATCTGCGCTCGCGGCTTCGTATGTGATCCCGGCAAGCGCCGCGGCATGTGCTCCAAGCAGTGGCGCGACAGGCACACGGTCGGTGGGCTGGAAGCGGACGGCCCTGCGCACACGTTCGAGGCCGGTCATGAACGGTCCGCCCCTGGTCTTTGCCACATGGTCATCAGGCGATTGGCCGCGGCGACGGCCTCGGATGCGTCTTCGCCATATCCGTCAGCGCCAATCTCATAGGCATAGGCCTGCGTCACCGGCGCGCCGCCGACGAGCACCCGGACACGCCCGCGCAGCCCACGTGATACGAGCAGACCGACTACGTTTTTCATGCAATCCATGGTGGTCGTCATGAGAGCAGACATGGCGATGATGTCCGCACGTCGCTCGAGGGCGGCGTCCACGAAGGCGGCGGCATTCACATCCCGACCCAGATCGTGAACCTCGAACCCATCGGCGGCGAGCATAACACGCACCAGATTCTTACCGAGCGTATGGACATCGCCCTCGACCACCCCAATGCCGATGGTTCCCTTGGACCCGCGCGGGCTGTTCCTGAGGGCCGGCTCGACAACGGCCATTGCCGCCTCGAAGGCGTCGGCCGCGATGAGCAGATCCGGCACGAAGATGTCCAGGCGATGGAACTGCTCTCCAAGCCGCCCCATCGCGCGGGAGAGTGCGCCGGTGACAATGGTTGGGGCCGCGCCGATCTCAAGCAGCCTGCTCGCTGCCGACGCTGCCCCGGCTTCGTCCCCGGCCTCGACCGCAGCCTCCAGCGCTGCGGTCAAGGTGCTTCGGTCTGACATGCTGCGTGGTGCTCCAGTCGCGTCATCTCATCCGCGAGCACGAGCGGCGTCGGTCATCGCTTGCAGATGCGCGAGGGGAAAGCCCCGGTGTACCGAGCACGATGGCATCAGGACGAAGCCACCGCCCGTGCGAGCCTGGGTCAGCACATTCCTTGTCACTTCACGAATGCGTTCGGGGGGACCGGGGAGCAGCACTGACGGGATGTCTACGCCTCCGAGGATGCAGATGCGGGTCCCCCAGTGCCGCTTGCCGACGGCGAAGTCGTTGTCCTCGCCGAACTGAAAGCCCACGATGCCGGTCTCGACTGCAGCGTCCACCAGATGATGGAACCGGCTGTCGGTGAAGGGGCCATGTGGGTGGAACACCACCGGGGCTTCACGTTCTCTGGCCGCGCTTATGATGCGGGCAAGGCCCGGAATGGTGTACTCCACGTAGTGCTCCGGTCGAATGGCGGCAGGGCCGTCGGAGGCGGCGGCGACGAAGACGAAGTCGGCGCCCGCATCGAGCAGGACGCGGACGTGCTCACAGCATAGTTCGACGGCGAGGTCCACGGCCGCTCGGGCGGCTGGCGGATCGCGCATCATATCCAAGAGCAGGGCATCAAGCCCGCGTAGGAGGCCTGCCTTGGTCACCGGCCCTTCCACGTTTGCCGCGATGGCAACCTGGTTGCCTATCTGCTCGCGCACGAGTTGGTAGGATCGGGCGAGACCTGGCAGCCGGCCCGGCGGAGCAGCTGCTAGGTCGCCTGGGTCTGGGATGTCGTCGGCGGAGGTGAAGGCGGGTCGCGCAACAAAGGGAATCCCGCGCTCGGGGAACTCGACACACCCGCCGAAGCGCTCAACGTCGAGGCCGAGATCGTGAATGCCGCCGACGACGCAGTCGTGCCCCAGCAGGCGCTGGGTCTCGACCACGCAGCGCGCTGACTTGTCGGCGTCGTAGCCGTTCGGGCGGGCGCACACCTCCGGGGTGGTGTAGTCGCATACGTCCAGCCCCAGGGTAAGGTCGCGCAGGAAGATCGGAACCCGATCCGGCTTCTCGCCCCTGAGCGCGGCATCCATTCTCTCGCGCGAGGTCATGCGCCAGGCCTCCTGCTAGAACCAGAGCTGGTACTGCACGACCAGCTTGTTGTTGTCCACGGGGTTAGCCTTCTCGTTCACCCACATGTAGTAGGCGCGAACCATGTGCTGGAACTTCGGGGCGATGTGGTAGTTTGCGCCGAGGGTCCAGGCAGTCATGTCGTACTTGTCCGTGACCGAGGTGTTGGCGTCGAACTTCTGGTAGCCGGCCACCAGCTGCATCTTGTCGCGCCGGCCCCGGTAAGGGATGAAGTAGCCGGCATCCAGGTAGTAGCCGTCCGACCGGATTGCCGGCTTCGTCCCCGGCGCGATCCGCGTAGCAGCATACTCGCCCCAGAGCGTCAGTGGGTGGCGCTCGTACTGGAAGTCTGCCCCCCAGGATGTCTCGTCCACCGATGCAGCGACGTAGTCGGGGAGCAGGCCATACGGGTCATTGTTCTTCTTCAGGAACCGGGCCTGATAGGGGCTGAAGTCGGTGTTCCGGTTGTCAGAGTAGTTGGCCGCGACTGACAGCTGAGGAGTAGGCTTGCCACCCAGGCGCGCCTCCCAGAGGTATCCGTTGTTCGGATTCGCCTTGAACTTGCCGCTCCCGTTGCCAAGGAAGAGCTGGTAGTTCACCCCTCCGAGGATAGGGCGCTTACCGTCAAGCCGGATCCCGATGTCTTTGTCGGGGGGAAGGAAATCGCTCACCGCCGACCGGTCGGTGAGACACATGTCGGCGTCGCAGATCACGATCTCGTAGCCGAAGGGGGTCTGAAGCTGCCCCGCCACCAAGTCGGCGAAGTCCCAGCCTTTCCACTGGATTTCGGCGACGTGGAGATTGGCATCCTCGGTGCCCGCGTCTGCCTGGTACTGAAGCGCGTAGCCGACCTTCGGGTTGAGCTGCCCAAGGAAGCCAAGCCGCACACGGCGAACCGCGAATCCATCGCCCCCGGCCTGGTCATCCCTTTCACCAAAGAAGGGCTGACCGACATCCTCCTGGACCGTGGACCAGCGTGCCTGCAAGCGAACCTTGGTCTTCAAGGTCGGGTAGGTGGGCTTGGGGGCCTCGGGCGGAGCAGGCTTCGGGGTCTGTTCCGCCCTCTTCTTGAGTTCCGCCTGCTCCTCATCCGTGATCAGCCCCTTTTCCGCGAGCAGGTCAATCACAGCGGAGAGGCCATCCTGCTTCTGCTCCGGCGGAGTCGCCGGCTTTGGCTCGGCGGCGCGGGCGATTCCTGGAAGCAGGATCAGACAGGCCAGCGCCAGCATGGATACACCACGACGATAAGTCATCACACCTTGCTCCTTTCTCATAGGGTGAGCGCGCTAGCGAGATTGTGCGCGCCGGACGAACGAACGATCCAGCACTTTGCTCCAGTCAGGGAGTTGGCTGATCTTCCCCTGGCGATAGAGGAAGTCGGCGGTCTGCTTAAGGCTGTTGATGGTGGCGTTGTCCAGCACCACTCCCCAGGCGAGGGTCTGCATGACCTTCTGCTCCTTGACGGCCGGAACTCCGGTGGTCTCGGAGATAAGGGCGGCGGCCTGGTCCGGGTGCTGGCGCATGAAGTTCACGGCCTTCTGGGTGGCCCGCAACGTGGCGACGACGGCTTCGGGGCGCTCCTTCGCATAACGGTCGGTCACGAGCATGACCAGAGGGAAGTTGTTGCCAAGCCTCGACAGTGTCGCAACGTCGTAGCTGCCCTTCACCCGCTCTTCGATGTTGCTGGGCCAGGGCTCGCTCCCCACCGCCGCATCGATCTGCCCGGAGGTCATCGCCTCGGGCATATCGCTTGGGTCGAGTGGCACGAGCTTGACGTCTTTGGCGTCCACCTTGTTCTTGCTGAGGAAAAGGAGGAACGCCCCATGTGTGCTGGATCCCATCTGCACGGCCACTCGTTTGCCGGCAAGGTCTGCCGGCTTGTGGATGCCGGAGTTGGCTGCGGCGACCAGGCGGTGCATCTTCTCGCCGCCACCGTAGGAGGCGACAATCTTGAGGGGCATGCCGGAAGCGACCGCAATGATCGCCGGCGCGTCCCCCATGACGGCGGCGTCGGCGCTGCCTGAGGTCATCGCCTCGGCTGCTTGGATGCCGGCCTGTACGATCTTCGCCTCCACGTCGAGGCCTTCGGCGGCGAAGTAGCCCTTCTTCAGGGCGATGATTTGGGGGGCATAGTGAATCTTCGCCCCATAGGCGAGCCGGAGCTTGGTGCTCTGGCCTGCCTGCGCTTCGCGACCTAGGCCAGGACCGATACCAGCAAGCAGCGCGGCCGCGAACAGTAGGCCCAGTAGCGACATACGACGTACAAACGGTGGTGACATCATGCTCCTCCCATGCAGGTGTAGTCCGCTATCTGCCCTTCGGGAGATAGCGGTCGGTCACGGTCTTATTGAGGTCCGGCGCGTTGTCTAGGATCTTCTGCTCGACCAGGAAGTTGGCGATCTCCCGTAAGCTGGCGCGCGTCTGCTTGTCCAACTGCACGCGGTAGTAGTGCAGCTTCATGGCCTTCGCGGTGGCGGCCGGCGAAAGGCCGGTCTTGCGGGACATGATCTGCGCGGCTTCTTCCGGATGGGACCGGACGAACTCGGCCGCCCGGTTCATGGCGCGTACGAAGCTGGTTGCGGCCTTCGGATGCTCACGTAGAAAGTCATTCCTGGCCACCAGCAGGATGGGGTAGTTGTTCCCGAGACCTCCAAGGGTGGCGAGTTGCCGGCCGCCCTTCTCCTCCATCACGGATGGAGTGGGCTCACTGGCGACGGCGGCGTCGACCGCGCCCGAGAGCAGGGCTGTTCCCATGTCCTCGGGCTTCATGTCCGTGACCTGCACCTTCGACAGGTCGAGCTTCTTCGCGCGTGCCCAGGCAAGGAAGCCGCCGTAAGTGGAGGTTCCCTTGCTCACCGCGACGCGCTTCCCCACCAAATCCCCGGGGGAGCGGATTGAGCTGTCGGCCTTCACGATGATGCGGTGGCGGTGCTCGCCCCCCCCGTGGCTGGCGATGATGGTGACCGGCGCGCGGGCGACGGAGATCACCGCGGTGGTGTCGCCCATGGTGGCGATGTCAGCGCTGCCTGACACCACGGCCTCAGTGCAGGCCGGGCCGCTGGTGAACATCATCGGTTTTACCTTCAGCCCTTCCTTGCCGAAGAAGCCCTTCTCGACCGCAATCACGCTCACCGCATCCGCAATCCGATCCTGGTAGGCGAAGCGGACTTCCGGTAGCTCCGCCCTTCCACCCGCCATCGCCTGACCGGCCGCGGCAAACGCAACCGCGGTCGCGATCAGCAGCAGCGCACACCCAACGACATTTCGCAACAATCTACTCATCTTGTTCAACCTCCTTACCGCCAGAGGCGGTCAAGCCTGTGGTAAGAGCACGTCCGTACCGCGTTCCCGAGATGACGGGAGCACACAGCATGGTAGGTTCGCGAGGACGCGCAGCAGCGCCCTCGTCGCCTCCCTCATGTCGTCGGAGAATCGGTCGCGCGGTCTGCGCATAGATATGGGGACGTCCGCGGCAATCCCGTCAGGGGCAGGAGCCAGCACCACGACTCGGTCGGCGAGGTAGACCGCCTCCTCCACGTTGTGCGTCACGAAGAGCGCGGTCTTGCGTTCGATCTCCCAGATGTGGAGCAGCTCATCCTGAAGATGGTCGCGGGTCTGGGCGTCCAGTGCGCCGAAGGGTTCGTCCATAAGCAGGGCGCGGGGACTCAGCGCCAGGACGCGGGCGATCTGGACTCGCTGCTTCATGCCGCCGGACAATTGGTGGGGGCGGGCGCGGCGGAAATCGGAGAGACCAACCAGCGAGACGAAGCGCTGCACGCGCTCCTTCCGCTCGTTCCGGTCATAGCCGAGATTGCGCAGACCGAAGTCCACATTCTGCTCGACCGTGAGCCACGGGAGGAGTGCGGACTCCTGAAAAACCACGCCGCGGTCGGGTCCAGCTTGGCGAACCGGACGCCCGTCGAACAGCACCTGGCCGGAAGTCGGTCGCTCGAAGCCGGCGACCAGATTCAGCAGCGTGCTCTTGCCGCAACCGCTGGGGCCGAGCACGCAGACGAACTCGTTCTCCTCGACAGACAAGGTGATGTCCTGGAGCGCCTGGACGACCTGTCCGGTCTCGTCGTTGGGGAAGAGTTTGGAGACTTGCTGGAATTCGATCATGGTCAGGTTGTCCGGGCCAGGCCCCATCGGTCGACGGTACGGCGCTCGAGTGGGAGCAGGAGGCCGCGTTCGACGATGAGGCCGATAATGCAGATGATGGCGATGCAGACGAAGGAACCGGCATAGTCCAGAGTCCAGCGGGATTGGATGATGGAGTAGCCGAGGCCGGTGCCAGTGCCGACGACCATCTCTCCGGCCACCAGCACCCGCCAGCCGTTGGCGAAACCGACGCGCAGCCCGCTGAGAAGGTGGGGCAGAGAGCCAGGCAAGAGCACGCGCAGAAAGAGGGTGCGGCCATCAGCGCCCAGCATCTTTGCCGCTCTCACCAAGAGCTCATTGACCCCTTTGACTCCAGCGGTGGTGTTGATGACGATGGGCGCAAAGGAGGTGACGGCGATCATGAACACGGTGGAGCGCTCGCCGATGCCAAAGAGCAGTATCGCCACCGGCACCCAGGCGAGACCGGGGATGAGTTGCAGCACGGTCACCGTCGGCATAGAGAGCCGTTCGAGCAGGCGCGACCACCCGAACATCAGCCCGGAGATGATCCCCAGGCCCATGGCGAGAGAGAAACCGAGGCCCCAGCGCCGCAGGCTGTCGGCCAGGTGACGGTAGATGGTGAAGTCAACCAGCAGGCGACCCTGTACCAACGCGAGCAGCCGATCGAAGGTATCCAAAGGGGTGGGGAAAGGCACTCCTCGCATCTGTGTGACAAGTGCTGCTATGACCCACCAGAGAGCCAGCGGGATCACGACCGAGGCGAGTGCGACTAGCGCGGCAGACAGCGACGGGCGTCGCCGGGCAGCGCGTAGCACGGGCGCGGCCGCGCCTGGGGCCAAGAGCGGGCCGGGATCAGCTTCTCTGGGGGAAGTAGACACAGTCCGCTCCATCGCACGTCTCGTTGTCCGCGAAGAACCGGCAGCGGCCCGCGAACTCCTCGCGGGGTAACTCATAACCGAGCTTCGCGAACTCGTCCTGCGCCAGGTCCATCGCGGTGTAAGTGCTCTTCTTGCAGCAGCGATTCCCACCAAGGTCGGCGAGGCGAGCGGCAAGGCGCGCGTGGAACTGGAGCAGTCGCTCCCGCCTGTCGGCGGCCACCGGCGTGGAGCCGAGCAGAATCGCACAGGCTGAGGCCGCGCTTACTAGCGCGCCGCAGGGACCGAGGAAGCCGCAAGCCCCGGGGGGAGTCAGTCGTCCACGCTCGACCACTTCGTCGATCAGTTCCTCCGCAATGGGATACCCGGCGTTCCGGAGACAGATCAGCAGCAGCTCACCCGCCACCGAGTGGTGCCATAGACCGTGCACAGGAAGCCCTTCGATGGCGCTGAGTAGGTCCTCCAGCGCGGCTGCCGGGGAGGTCCCTTTGACCTCACTTCGGGCGAGCGCGATGACCCGCTCGGCCATCTCGCCAATGGTCTCCCCGCAACACGGGTTGGCGAGAGCGGTCTCCCGGAACTCCTGGTAGGAGATGCGGATTGGCTTCTGTCTGGGCTTCTCGATCTGAGCGTCCATGGCCCTTGCTCCCTTATGGACGATACGTGCGATTGTAGAGAAGTTACAGTCACTAGCAAGTGACAGCTATATGACAGTTAGGTGAAGGTACTTACCAGAAATTACTGCCAAGGGCGCGCAGGCTGCACCGCTCGGGTTGGTCGGCTGGAGGGTTGCGGGCCAGAAGCTGGAGTCGCGTCCGCCCCCGTCAGGCGCGCCCTGTGAGGTGCGCTGTTTCCACCAGCGCGTTCAGGCCAAGTGGCGCGCAGGAGAGAACGGCGATCGCCGCCGCGGAGCGGAGGTCGAGGACAAGGGAAGGTCATAGCCCCGCCACCGCGGGACAGTGGCTCTTGGCGAGACTCCTTTCCTTTTATCCTTGAGCGGGACGGACGCGCCGCACAGCCCCGATGACCGCTACGACCACCAGCACGCCGGCGAAGGTGCAGACCATGGTGGCACCGGTGGGCAGATCTAACAGCACGGACAGGTAGATTCCCAGGAAGGTGCCGAGCGCTCCTAAGCCCCAGGCCACCGCAATCCTGGCGCTCATGTTTCGCCTCAGCAACATCGCGCAGACCGCAGGGATGATCAGGTACGAGAAGACGAGCAGGATGCCCGCCACCCCAACCGCGCTCACGACCACCAGGCCGAGGGAGGCGTAGAATAGGAAGTCCCAGAGGGCGAGGGAGATGCCGCGCTGCGCGGCCTGGTCGGGGTCCTGCGAGATGAGCAGGAAGTTCCTGCGGAATACCAGGTGGAACGCGCCGACGGCGACGGAGACGGCGAGCACCACCCCTACGTCGCGAGCCGAAGCGAACAGGATGTTTCCCAGCAGCATGTCCTGGATCTTCTCGGCGGCCCCGGGCGCGTAGCTGAACGCGAGGACAGAAGCTGCGGCGGCCACAACGTACGTAATCCCAATCACCGCTTCTCGCGGTACGTCCTGTTCCCTCATCTTGGTGAGGGCGAAGACAACGGCGCCCAGCAGCACGAACAGAAGCGAAGCACCGTACGCCTGAATCCCATGAGGCTCCAGGCCGACCAGTACGCCAACGGCGGCCCCGAGCGCTGCGATCTGCGCCAGTGCCAGATCCACGAAGATGACCTCACGCTGCACAATATGGATGCCCAGGTAGGCCAAGATGCCTGTGAGGATCACGCCCATCATCAGCGGCAGGCTTACCAGTTCTATCATCGGCGGTCTCCTAGCGGTCAGAGAAGCCTCTGACGAGGCTGTCAACGATATGCTCGAACAGCGAGATGAAGTCGTCCGCGCCTCTTTCCCCGCCCACCGAAGAGGGGATGACCACGAACTTGGCCCCGGTCCTAGCCGCGATGGACTTGGCCGCTTTGTCCGGGTAGTACGCGGCATCAGCGATGACGACTGGCTGCTTTTCCGCCTTGATCTGCTCGATGAGGGAGGCGATGTGAGAGGCCGTGGGTGGGATGCCGGGCTTTGGCTCGATGCATCCTAGGACCTTCAGATTGAAGCGGCGGACAAAATACGGCCAGGCGTCGTGGTAGATCACGATCTTGCGGCCCTGATACGGGCTCAACTTTTCCTGCCAGCGGCGCATCGCAGAACGAAGAGCGGCGAGGAACGCGTTTCGATTCCTCTCAAAGTAGTTGGCATCGGCTGGCGAAACTCGCTTGAGTCCCGCCAGGATATTCGCGCTGATGATCTCCCCATTGAGCGGGTCCAGCCAGTAGTGAGGGTTGCCGTAGACGTGAATATCGCCGGAGGCGCCCGTAATCTGTTCCCGCGGCACCTCCAGTTTCTGAATCCCGACCGAGGCGTCCACGTATCCTTGGCCACCGCGGTTCACCTTCGCATTCGCCGCGGCGTTGAGCAGCGCATCAAGCCACTGGTCGAGGTCCATACCGATACGGACTACGAGACCGGCGCGCTTGATGCGCAGCACGTCACTGGGCCGCGGCTCGATCATGTGCAAGTCCTGATTGGGTCTGGCGACACTGTATACGGTGACCCGATCGCCCCCGACTTGTTTGACAATATCGGCGAGGTCAGTGGTCGATGCGACCACCGTGACCGCCGCTAGCGCCGGCGTGGCGAAGGCGCAACTGCCTAGTGCTAGGGCTACCAGGCTCAGTATCACATGCAAAGACCACGTCTTCATTGTATGCACCTTTCTCTGTCTCATTCGGGTGAGAGAGCTCATTCCAAGTTGTGCGTGTGCGGCCCTACGCCCCAGACCCACTGCAGCCACAGTTCGTTGTAGCTGCTGCTGCCGGGCCGGTTGCCATGCACGGCCTGAAGCCGAAGGTAGTACTGCTCGGAAAACTGCTTAGTCAGGATCAGGGAGAGCGCCGACTCATGTTGGCCGGGCGCCTGGGGGAACTCGGACCAATCATAGAGCAGACCGAGGCTGCGATACTTATCGGGGCGGTAGCTGCCGAACAGGTAGTAGCCCTTGGCAGTGCTTCCGGCGAGGTCGTTGGCCTCGCGCCGCCAGACGCTCTCGCCTCGCAGCAGCAATCGGCTGTCACCCTCCCCGAAGTGGCGATAGGTCAGATCCAGGCCGCTGAGGGTGGCGTGCCCGCTGCCCTCGGTGGCGTAACCCTCGGCCGGGCCGCGGGCGTAAGAACCTCCCAGCTCCAGCTCATTGCTTTCGCCCGCAGGGTGGCTGGCCCACAGCCGCGCGGTGTTGAAGCGATCCGAGAAGCCCGCCCCTGGGCCGACAAGGATATCAGGGAGTTCGGATGACTCACCCGGACCTTCCCCGGTCCAGGTGCCGAGATCGAGTTGTGCAAAGAGATCGCCGGTTGTGGGAAGCAAGTAACTGACGGCCACCCCTTGTCCGTTGAGACCTTCCTCGCCTACCAGATTGCGCAACGCCAACGGTCGGCGCACGTAAGGTAGAGAGTGGCAGTGCAACAGGTTCGTTCGTCCAAAGGCCACCAGTTTCTTGCCGACATACAGGTTCAGCCCCTGGCGCAGCCCCAGATAGGTGAGATATGCCTCCTCGGCCTGCGCCGCCTCCTCCTCCGCTGGACTCATAGCAATGAAGGCATCGGCCTTGACGTTGGGGAAAACGTATCCCTGAACGCCCAACTCAGCCTCGCAGAGTCGCACCCGATCGCGCGCATCATCACGCTTGTCTGAGCTGAGCTTACCTTTCGCCTGGACGATCAGACTGATGTCGGGGAGGGCGAGGTAGCGGCCCCCGGTCTCCGCAGGCCCGGGAGCCGGCGGCGCGGCGATCTCGCCCTCAGCGGCTCCGGGCTGCGTGGCGGCGCCGGCTTTCAGCGCCTCCAGTTCCCGGCGCAGGTCCGCCACCTCGGCTCTGAGCGCGTCCCACTCTTCACGTGATACGGCGATAGTCTCGCCCTGTGGAGAAGCGAGGGCGCGCTCGCCCTGGTTCGATGACTCCGATGCGCCGAACGTAGGGAGCGCACTCCCCAGAGTCATACACAGCATTATACATAGTGCAAAGCGCCTCATGGCGTGTCTCCTTGTTACCTGCGTGATCGTGACGACCGGGCGATCAGCGCGCCAGGCGCGACCGAGGCTCAGCGGTCATGGCGATTGGGTACAGCTTCCGCGCCCGCAGCGCGTGCTACGGAAGCAGATCCCAGGGAGGCAGACTACACCAGCGGAGGGGCGCGACTGGAGTGCGGAAGAGGGGTGGTAACGACCAGATGAAGGGCGGGGGCGAGTTGCGGGGTCTCGAGGCCGACCGGGTGCGGGAGAGGAGGGGATGCAGGGCAGTGAGTGCTGGTCTGCGCAAGCCAGTCGCATGCCAGGCAGCGCCCATCGCGATCCTCGCTGCCGGCCTGCAGAGCGATCTCGCCCGCGAGGTATTGGCTGGCGGCGCGCCCACCCCAACACTGACGAAGCAGCCTATGCTGGTGGGGTCCCCCAGCCATGAGGGTCAGAACGAGGTAGGGCAGGACTGGCAGGATAGCCAGCCAAGTCTGCCTTGTTCGTCTGAGTTTCCGCAACGGCATCATTTGCACGAACCCGCCACAGTGTAAGTTGCAGGTAGTATACCCGAAGGCCGGAACACCGTCAACCAGTTGGGTCACCAGAGCAGGATCTGACTGCGTCCTGCGGATGCACTGAGCTATCTGGAATCGCGCACTTGAGCGGTGAAGGCCGAGGAAGGCGAGGGCTCTGCTCCGGCGTTTCGATGGCACAAGCGACGCGGACGGCCCACGCTCCGCGCGGGACAGGTTCCGAGGAACCTGGTGCCACCCCTACCGGAAAACGAGCGCGGACACGATTGCGCCCGGCACCACCACCCATGGCACCTCGACCTTGAGCATCAACGCTGCGAATGCCGCGCAGGCCAGAAGGACTGACACCGGAGACCACGGAACGGCGAGAGCGAACCTGAGCGTTACAGCCACGAGCAACCCCACAAAGGATGCCAGGATCCCTCTCATGGCGTGCTGGAAGTATGGGTTGGCCTTCATCCGGTCGAAGTGCGGAACCACGAAGGTGAGGAGCAGGAAAGATGGCAAGAAGACGGCCACCGTGGCCAGTGTCGCCCCGACGAGACCGGCGACCTGGTATCCGACAAAGGTAGCCGTGATCACGATTGGCCCGGGTGTCACCTGCCCCATCGCGATCCCGTCCATGAAGGCGCGAGTGCTGATCCAGTGCCTCACACCAACGACCTCGTGAAGCATGATAGGAACAGAGGCAAATCCCCCGCCGAACGCGAGCGCGTCAACTCGCAGCATCAGCGCAGATAGGTCAAACAGCCTCCGATGCGTAAGCAGCAGCGCGATCAGCCCGACGAGTGTAACCAGGGCGATCAGCAACACCGGACGCGTAGTGGAGCGAAGCGCCGGCTTTTCTTGGGCGCTATCTGTCCCACCCGATTGAACCCGTCGATAGAGGATGATACCTGCCACCGCGCCCGCCGCGATCCCCACTACCGGGTTTCCTCCACAGGCCAGGTAGGCCGCCGCCGCCAGGCCCACGACCACATCTTCCCATCCTTTCACTGTGGTTCGTCCGAAGGAGACGGTCGCTCTGGCGACGATGGCGACCACGATCACCTGGAGGCCGAGGAAGATGGCCAGACTGACCGGCGATTTGTGAGTGGCTGTGTAGGCGATGGACGGGATCACCATGAAGACGAAGGCGGGCAGTCCGAAACCAATGTAGGCCGCCGCAGCCCCGGCCACGCCTCGTGCCCTGAGACCCACATAGGCGGCAACCTGCATCGCCGTGGCTCCCGGAATCGTCTGCGCGACGGCCACCCCTTCCTTGAACGATGGTCTGGTCAGCCATCGCTTCTTCGTAATCGCCATCTCTCCGATGTAGGACACCATCGCGGGGCCGCCGAAGGCGGTAAGCCCAAGGCGCAGAAACTCCCAGAATACCCGCGGCACGGAGGGGCGGAGGGGTCGGGCATCCCGCTCAGCACTCGCCGTTGCTGCTGTCTCGGCCTGCGCTGGCAAAGACAGCCGGGCGGCCGCCGGTCCACACGAATGACTCGCCGCATCCCCGTGACATTCCCTGATCTGTTCCGGAGAACAGGTCTTGGGGTCCACGCCCTTCTCACAGGTCTTGGTTGGTGTAACCATGGTTGGCGCGTCCTTCGCGAGAGGCAGTTAGAGGGCCAGGCACAAGGCGTTGAACAACGTCTCGGCGTCGTTCTGCTTGATGATCATCCCCAGTTTCACGGGGTTAACCCCCCTCTGGTTCCGCTGAATCTCCGAATGGCTCATCCGCTTCTCTCCTCCGCTTCTTGCTGGAGGCGACCCAAGCGCGTATAATACTGAACTCCTGGGTCTCCACAGAGTCGAATGATGACCGCAGATATCGGTCAATCTCCTCGGTGGACATCTCGCCCTTCGGATGCTCTCCTCGCCCCAGCATTCTGTGATGCAGTTCCATCAACCTGAACCCCTCCGCATTGAACTCGGTAACCAGCAGCTTCCCGTCGGGGGTCAATACACGCGCGATCTCGTCCAGCGCGCCGGCCGGGTCACTGATGTGGTGAATGGCATTTGCCAGGGTCGCGGCGATGAAGGTGTCATCGTCGAACTGGATCTTGTGAGCATCCATGATGACCAGCGTTGCCTTGTCGGCCAGGTCTCCGAGTCCTTCCCTGGCTCTCTCCAACGCCTCTCGGTCGACATCCCCGGAAATCACGGAGTATCCGCGCTGCAGCAGTTGCAGCAGCATTCGCCCTGAGCCCGTGGCAACATCCAGGATGGTGTCCCCAGCGTCAAAGCACGCAAGATTGAGCGCTGCGTCGTGCTCACGGATCAACACGGCCTCTCGCTCTCTTAGCATCTGCTCGATATCGCAGTCGTGCATCAATGACATCTTTCCTACAGTTCAGCCTGTATGGTGATAGCGGTATCCTAGCGGGAAACAGGCCCTTCTTGATCATCTGCCAACGTAGTCGCCTCGTCTGCTGGTCGCCTTCTTGTCCTGCTAGGACCTGCAACATTCGCACTCCCCAGTCTGCTCGTCACCCCTCCTTGCCTGACGTCCTATTCGCTATCGCGACTGTTATCTCAGGCAGGCGGCAGAGCGTATTATGGACAGTGCACTCCTTCGCGACCTTCAGTAGCGCCGGCCGCCTCCTCTCAGGGAATGCCGCGGGCATTGAGACCTCCACACCCAGGACAGGCACGCAGTGGTTCTCCCGGTCATGGACGTAGTCCACCTTCACTTCGAAACCTTCACAGGGCACTTTCGCCTCCTTACACCAGCGGGCGATGTAGAAGGCGATGCAGGTGCCCAGCGATCCCGCCAGCAAGTCCACCGGCGTCGGGCCGCGGTCGTCCCCTCCCATCTCGGGCGGAACATCCGCGATGATCCGGTGGCCTCGCACATTGAGGCTTGAACTCATTCCCCCTTCATGTCTGACCGTCAGAGTCGGCATCTCTTCTTCCTTTCGTATTTGTGCTCCGTGTCTAGCGCTGGCAACAACGCTTGGGGTCTGAGCATCCTTCCTGCGAACCACAACAGGGGGTTTCTCCCTGCTTCGTGCCGGTGGGGATTGGGGCAATCGAGGAGAGGAAAGCTCTCTCCAGTCGCCCGGAGCCGCACTGCCGGCAGCGCACGTCTTCAGCCTCCTGGCGGTTCTTGAGCAAGGCCTCCGTAACTTCACCGCACTCCTGGCAGCGATACTCATAGATCGGCATGTCGCACCTCCGTGCCGTCGCTAGCAGTTCTCATCATGCGTTAATCTCGCAGGAGCCTACCCGCAGGAACTTGGCTTGGGCAGTCGCCACAGTCTTGCCGTCCTGACTGACAGCCTCGGCCTGCAATTCCAGGAGGCGTCTGCGCTCGCGCACCAGGCAGGCTGTCAACTTCAGCGCCTCGCCCACGGTCACGGCCCGGCACAGGCGTACCGTGATCTCGCAGGTCAGAGCTTCGATGTCCTGCAGATACAGCAACTTCGCCATCGCCTCATCCAGCGCTAGGCCGATCGGGTTCTCTGACCCGCAGGCGAAGCAGTAGCCGTCTTCCCGGACCTGAAGGCAGTGACGCGCGCCCAGGGTGCGTTCGGCTACCCGGTCGCCAGCTTCGACATCACCTGGTGCCATACCATCCTCACCGCGCGACTTGCCGGGCCGTGATCGAACTCGACCAGCGGCAGGCCCTGCTGAATTGCCCTCGTTACGGACTCATCGAAGGGAATGCTCTGCGTCACTGCGATCTGAGACTCTGCGCAGAACTCGTGGGTCTTCGCCTCCAGTCCGGGATTTAGATCGAACTTGTTGACGCACACTATAGCCGGTACCCGGAAGTGACGACAGAGGGCGAGCGCACGTTCCAGATCGTGGACGCCCGCAGGAGTAGGTTCGGTGACGATGAGAGCCATATCAGCATTGCCTAACGTGGCGATGACCGGGCAGCCGATGCCCGGCGGACCGTCGGTTAGTAGCAACTCAATCCCATCCCGCTCGGCCAGCGCGCGCGCCTCCTTGCGAACGAGCACGACCAGTTTGCCCGAGTTCTCCTCGGCCGGGCGTAGGCGAGCATAGACCATGGGGCCGTACTTCGTCTGTCCGCGGAACCAGTCGCCGGCCACCCTCTCCCGGAGCTCAATCGCCTCCGCCGGGCAGACCACGCGGCAGGCGCCGCACCCCTCGCAGTCGAGCGGTTCGACGCTGAACTCGGGCGTGACCGCCTCGAAGCGACAGACCTCCCGGCAGCGTCCGCAGCGGAGGCAGCGTTCCTGGTCGATGACCGCGAGCTGGCCCCCTCGGAACTCCTCCTGATGGTTGATCTCGGGATGAAGGAGCAGGTAGAGATCCGGGGCGTCCACATCGCAGTCGGCAAGTGCTGTGCGGCCGGCCAGCGCCGCGAAGGAGGCAAGGATCGTCGTCTTCCCCGTGCCGCCCTTGCCGCTGATCACCACCAGTTCCTTCATCGCTGCCCGCCCTGCGCGCAGTCGAGGGTGCGTTCGAG
>Ga0315277_10004323_pt1 | contig 19050 bp, 19 predicted proteins | sample YL17G05_15_MG_FD_203695 | JGI IMG/M metagenome (GOLD analysis project Ga0315277, IMG submission 203695) | Sediment microbial communities from Yellowstone Lake, YNP, Wyoming, USA - YL17G05_15 | ecosystem: Environmental > Aquatic > Freshwater > Lake > Sediment | place: USA: Wyoming | collected...
TGAATTCCCTTCTTCTCGACATCAACAATAAAATTCATGGGATAGATGTTGGCTGTCCTGTCATACTCTGTTGAATGGACAGTAAAGACCATCCTTTTCCCAGTTATCTTTCTTAGTTCCAATCCAGCGCTCGAAGTCATCCAGTCGTGACAGTGAATGACATCGAATTTTTTGTTCCTAGCAACTTCCACACATTTTCTGTTAAAGGCCTTTACCTCTTCAAAGAAGTTCCATCCATAACCTTTTTCGAATGTTTTGTTGTCAACCTTGGTCGTGTTATAAGGATTGAGAGCAATAGAACCAACCTCTATTATTTCTACGTTCGGTATATCGTGTTTTACGTTCTCAGTTCTTTTAGGAATGAGAAGAGTAACGCCTACTCCTCTCTTGCTGAGATTTTTTACCAATTCGTAACAGTGGGTACCTAGACCCCCAGTCTTGGCTGGTGGGAACTCCCAACCTATCATGAGAACTCGCATTCTGCATCAACTTTATATATTACGCTATATTATAGTTTATACGTAATGTATATAGTATAAATTCGTATTTATATTTTAAATTAAAGGGTGTATTTTAAATAAAAGGGTGTAAAAAATGGCAAAACAAGTATCAAATGATAAGGCCTTTTGGTTTTGTAAAAGTTCAGGTTTTGTAGGCAAAAGCGCCCACAATCTCATAGAATTCTCAGAATGCATAAAGACAGTCCCAGTGGAGAGTTTGGAGTTTCACCTGAGGGATAATAAGAATGACTTTGAGGCTTGGTTGATTAGGATAATGGAAGAGCCAAAGCTTGCCGAAGAGGTAAGAAGCATAAAAAGCAAGGGACTCAAGGGCGAGGCTCTGAAGGTTTCAATGAACAAGTTCGCCAAGAAAATTTCAAAATCAGCTTAAGATTTTGACTGCCTGAACAGCGGCAAAACCATCGCCGACTCCTGTTAGGATTTTGGGAAATTTATTTATCAGGCATGGAACCATACAGAAGTTGTAATCTCCGATTTTTTCTTTGACCGGTTCTAATTCTGTTGGAAGCGTCTTAGCGACCTTTAAATTTAATCCACCAAACGTCCTAGCCGCAGCATAGAAGCACGCTATTATCAACGACCTGTACTCTTTTACCAAATCATACCGGGAAATAGAAAAAGCAAACTCCGGGGTGTGCACGCAAATTCTATCTAGGTTGTACTCTTTGATTGCATTCAGAGTAGCCTCTTTCAAATCTTCCATAACATCTGACTCTGCTCCCAAATAAATCTGACACTCCTTCTCGTTCATTCCCCAAGAGTCACAATGTTTGTTATCTGAGAATTTTTCCATAGCATATTTCATAGAATCCTTGCAACCTAGACCAAATTCTAGATGTATTTTCGGCCTTTTCATTCCTAGCAAATCTATGATATCATCTGTCTTTTTCTTGTGCTCGGGCAAGAGCAAATGCGCGTAGGCCAAAATCATTATGTCTATGTTTTCTGCATCAGAGGCAAATTTCAGGAAATCATAATCGAACAAACCTTGCGAAGTAATGGGGTCCCATGATAAAATGTGCCTGGAATTCTCTAGTTCAATGATTATATGATCGTAATCAACGTCTGCTATTCTCATTGCCTCTTTTGGCTTTTTCAGTTCATCATTCAATACTACCTTAAAGGCAGGAGAACTTTCCATCAGTTTTTTAGATCTTGAAGGAAAGGACACAACAGGCACCAGGCCTGACAAGAATAACATATTGCCCATATTGAAACCGTTACCGCCGATTCTAAATTCTCTTTTCAGAAAAAATTGGTTCAACCTGTTATAAACATCTTCTGTTATTAAGAATTCTTTACCTTCGCTTTTAATTGCTTCATCTATGGTGTATGCCACTTCTTCCATTGAGTTAAGCACAATGTTCTTTGACTTTTCTTTGTAAGCTTCTCTAACCCAATTTAAAATATCTTGGTTAATCTTCACTACAGAATCCCAATGAGAATAAAGGCCTGCGGCAACCCTAACCTTAGGAAGGTTTACAAGGTTAATATTAAGATTTTTATAATCCATTTAATCGCTAATAAATATTATTTTTTCTTAAATTTATAAGTCAGAAATTCTAAAATGTAAACATGAATTGGAAGCATTTCCTAAAGCCAGACTGGAGAAAGATTGTAATAACTGTTATTTTATTTGCTTTTCTGTTTTATTCATTTGATGGAAAATATCCGATTAATTATCAGTATATTGCTATGGGTGGCTGTAAAGAAACAAACGGAATGGGACAATGTATAGAATTAGGATATGGTTATAACTGGGCTTATTTCATTTTGGATATTTTTATTTGGGCAATAATTTCTTATATTATCTCTTGTTTCATAGTCTGGATTTATGATAAGTTTAGAAAATGAAATTCGAAAAACAACAAATTTAAATATCTTAAGCTGTAACTGAATAAAATGAAACTCATATGTTCAAGCTGCGGAACAGACGTAATGGGCCAGGAAGAGTTTGTTATTTTTAAGTGTCCTAACTGTGGCGAAGGGAAAATTATACGCTGCAGACAATGTAAAAAACTTTCTAGGTCTTACAAATGCGACGTGTGTAATTTCGAGGGTCCATAATGGGAAATGTTGCTGTTACTTTCAAGATAATGCCAGAGTCTCCTGAAGTGGACTTGGAAAAGATGAAGAAGGAGATAGGCAAGAAAATAGAGGTCAAGGATTCTAAGATAGAGCCTCTGGCCTTTGGCTTGAGCGCACTAAGAATATTGATAGTGGTTCCTGACAAAGAACTGGGAGACATTGAAAACAAGATAAGGTCTGTCGAGGGAGTTTCCGAAGTAGAAGTAGAGTCATCGACTTTAATCTAAAGTTCTTCTCTGAATTCTATAACATTGTCAAAAACAGAAATCCTTAGACCGTCATTGAATATGCCTTCGAATGATATCTTATTGTCTACGAATTTGTATTGCCAACCTGCTCTAGTTTTTACTATCTCTCCAAAACTGTTTTTAATTGTCCTCGAAACGTTCATCAGATTTATGTCGCTCCTATCAGTGTTCGGAGTTCCCACTATCAAGCGCCTTTTTCTAAAGGGCCAAGCTCCGAACTTTTCCAAGTTGTATATCGCGTAAGGCTCTTTTACATTCTGCTTTAGCTTCAAAATCAGGAATGACATATTTATTACCTATTAGTGAACATTTAAATACTTTAGCATACCAATTTAAATAAAGTTAAAATCTATTAACTTTAGAAAATAGGGAGGTAATAGAAATGGTAGAATTCGAAACAGTTGAGACCAAGGAAATCAAATTTGGAAACAACAAATTCTTAGAAGTTGCAAGAAAGAAAGCAAAGACACCTGAAGGAGAGAATGAGTTCATTTCAATTTCAAAGGGATTCATTACGCCAACAGGACAGAAGAGATTCAAGAATGCGTTGGGATTTCCTGCGGAAGAAGAGATAAAGAACAATTTGATAGAAGCTTTGCAGTCTATATAAATTAGAAAGAATTTTTAGAGTCAATCGGAAACGAGATGAGACTATACTTTCTTTTTACCCTCGCAAACCTTACAGCCATCTTGTGTAGTGCACTTTATACAAACAGTAGCACCGCATAATTTGCAAGTTTGCGTAGCCACACCACCACAGCACTGACATATACCCATTTTCATATAATCACGGCAACTTTAATTTTGACAGGAGATTTATATAAGTATCTAATCTTCTGATCTCCTTTTCCAGTATGCTCAAGACTGTCAGAACCTTCTTACCTTCTTCATCCTTCAACTTCTTAAGGTTTTCCTTGTAATTCTCAAAGTTGGTTAGGGCATCTGTGATGTTTTTCTGTAGTTTTAAGATAAAGGCCCTCTTCAAGCCCTCTAGCAAGTTGCCTTGTAGTTCTATGTACAGCTTCCTGTCACCAGCCTTCTTCACCTTTTTTATCATGCCAAGGAACTCTAGAAGATCCAAACTCAACGATATAGTAGAAATAGAATAACCTGTTTCCTTTGCGAGCTCTTCCAAAGACAATTTCTTATCAAAAACTAGCAGGGCAGCTATTATCCTGCCATGGATGTCTGAATAACCGATGGCAGATGCTATGTCTGAAAAGGCAGAGTAAATATTCTTTTTTATTTCATTTACTTCGGTCATGGTTAACTTTATATAATTTGAAATATATAAACTTTTTTAACTTTTAAAAAGGTTCAAAAGTTCGATAGCATGATTAAAATAAAAGATACAAAGTCTCTTTGTCCGGAATGCCTGAAAATCATTCCCGCAGAAATCTTTGAAAGAGACGACAAGGTTTGGATAAAGAAGGAATGCCCTCAGCACGGAGAGTTCGAAGAACTGTACTGGGGAGATTACATGATGTATCTGAAGGCCATGAGATTTGCTCACGACGGAAAAGGAATTGAAAATCCTGGAATCAAGGCTGAGAATCCGATGTGCCCTACGATGTGCGGTCTGTGCAAATTACATAAATCTCACACTGCTCTAGGGAATATAGTTGTTACCAATCGCTGCGATTTGCAATGTTTTTACTGCTTCTTTTACGCCAAGGCAATGGGATATGTCTATGAACCGACACAAGACGAGATAAGGATGATGCTAAGAAAGATGAGGGAAGAGAAGCCTGTTGCCTGCAACGCTGTGCAACTAACAGGCGGAGAGCCGACGATAAGGGAGGATATTGTTGACATTATTAAGATTGCCAAAGAAGAGGGATACGATCATGTTCAACTAAACACTAACGGAATAAGACTTTCTCAGAGTTTAGAGTTTGCTAAAAAGGTTAGGGAGGCAGGAGTTAACACGCTTTATTTGAGTTACGACGGGACCACTCCTGAAACCAACCCCAAGAACCACTGGGAGATTCCAAAAATATTAGATAACTGCAGAAAAGCAGACATAGGAATAGTTCTTGTTCCTACGGTCATCAACACGATTAATGATGGTGACGTTGGCAACATCTTGAAGTTTGCAATAAAGAATTTAGACGTTGTCCGCGGTGTTAATTATCAACCAGTATCATTGGTAGGAAGAATAACAAACGCCGACAGGAAGAAATTCAGAATAACCATACCAGACGTGATTAAGAAGCTAGAGGAGCAGACAAACGGAATGGTTAGAAAAGACGACTGGTATCCTGTTCCTACTGTGACCCCGATAACGCATTTCTTCGAAGCATTAACGGAAAGGCCTAAATATGAATTGACGGCGCACCCGGCTTGTGGTATGGCCACCTACTTGTTTTTTGACGGAGATAAAATCATCCCGCTACCGAGATTTTTTGATGTTGAAGGGTTTTTAAAATTCTTGGATGATTTGGTTTCGCAGGTTAGAGGATTCACAGGCAAGGTCTACACAACCCTCAAAATACTCGCAAAAATAAACAGCTTCATAGACAAGGAAAAGCAACCCAAAGACCTGAACCTAGCCAATATACTTTTTAATATTCTAAAGACAGGAGATTACGAATCGTTAGGAAAGCTGCACCACAAGTCTCTGTTCGTCGGAATGATGCACTTCCAAGATTTGTATAATTATGACATAGAAAGGGTTGAGAGGTGCTGCATCCACTACGCGCAACCTGATGGAAAGATAATACCTTTCTGCACTTTCAATGTGATACCGCAATGGTATAGGGACAAGATACAGGAAAAATACTCATTGTCAATTCCTGATTGGGAGAAAAAGACCGGCAAGAAACTGGAAGATGACCTTTACAAGAGGAATAATTAGATCACTTTCATAAGGCCTATATCATACGCTTCTGAAAAACATTTAAACATTTTGAAATAGAATGTAAAAATATGAAAATCAAGTATTTCAGCCATTCATGTTTTGAAATAAAAAGCAAGATTATAATCCTTACTGACCCATTTTTCTCAAAAAATCCTTTAGCTCCAAAGTATGAAGGAAATCCGGATTTGATACTAGTCACTCACGAGCACTTTGATCACTCAGACACGTCAAGGTTCGATTCGTTGGTAGTCTGTCCAGTAGGTCTCAAATTAAAGAATTCTCAAGAGATGAAAATCGGAGAGAAGAGAATAATAGAAGGCGTCAGGATAGAGATGGTGACTTCAACTCATCCTCAAAGCAGTTATCCGACGGGGTTCGTGTTCGAAGTGGAAGGCAAAAGGCTTTATCATCCAGGAGACACTTACATAGACGGAGTAAAACCGCTGGGAAACATAGACTTGTTTTTCGTCCCAATAGGCGGATACTATACTATGAACATTGCCGAGGCAGTAGAAGCTATGAAGATAATAAAACCAAAGTTGGCGATACCAATGCACTATAACACCTTTCCGCAAATCGGGGCTGACCCGGAAGAGTTCAAAGCAAAGGCAGAGAAGGAAGGATTCAAGGTCAAAGTTTTAAAAATAGGGGAAGAGATAGAAATATAGAATTCGCTGATGCGGTTTTGGAAAACTATATCTTCATTCTTTTGAAGGCATAAGATCCTATAAGAATCATTGCTATGGAGAACAAAGTTATTACTGTGAAATCAAGAGCAATGTTAAACTTTGAAGCGCCAATCAGAACTCCTCTGACACCGTCCACAGCATATGTGATTGGGTTGGCAAATATGAACGGAGCCAACCAGGATGGCAGGTTGGTTATCGGGAATAGTGATCCGGAGAGGAAGAACAACGGGAATATGAGAAAGCTGCCGACAAGTTGAAAACCTTCCGGGCTCTCCATCTGGGAACCTATTATCAGTCCTATGCTTACCATTGCAGCTGTTGTTACGAGCAAGAATGCCAATGATATTATAATGGATATGAAGTTCAAGTAAAGCCCGGTCATTATCCCGGTTGACACAAAAACATAGCCTATTATCAATAATAAAACAATCTGAATCAGCGTGTCCGTGGACCCTCCGACCACCTTGCCAATGAACACGGCTGTTCTTGACATGGGTGCTACCAAAACTTCTTTCAGGAAATCTATCTTCTTGTCCCAGACTATGTAGACACCGAAGAAGACCGATGAAAATAGGACCGATTGAATCAGTACTCCGGGGAAAATAAAAGTCTGGTAATTTATTCCGCCGAATGAAACAGCAGAACCCAATCCGCCTCCGATTATTAGAAGCCACAGTATCGGATTGACTATTGACGAAATTATTCTAGACCTCTCTCTCAAGAAAACTTTGAATTCCCTGTACCATAATGCATAGATACCTTTTAGATCGCTCATCTTCTCGACTCCAAATTCATCGCCCTCTCAGCCCATCCACCCTCAGGCGAATCGTCCCTTATCACCCTTCCTGTGTAATGCAGGAAGACGTCGTCCAATGTAGGCGAACGAATCTCTACGGATTCCACCTTTCCTACAACTTTTAAAATTTCTTGCAAGTGCTTGTCAGCGTCCTTGACGGTAAGACAGACTTCGCCATCGCAGTTGTCAACCTTCTTCACATACTTCAATTTCTTCAGAGCATCAATGTCCAGTTTCTTGGCTTTCAATCGAATTATATCGCCGCCCAAGTCTTTCTTCAATTTCTTCGGAGTGCCTAGAACAACGATTTTTCCGCGGTCTATTATCGCCAGCCTGTCGCAGAGTTTGTCAGCCTCATCCATGTAATGGGTCGTGATTATGATGGTAATATTTTCTTCCTTTGCCAATTTTTCTATGTAATTCCAGATGTGGTCTCTTGATTGCGGGTCCAAGCCTAGGGTAGGTTCGTCCAAGAACAATACTTTGGGATGATGCATGAGGCCTCTTGCTATTTCAAGTCGTCTTCTCATACCGCCAGAGTATTTCTTTACCAAATCATTCTTCCTGTCTGTCAAGTCTACGAGTTCAAGGACTTCTTTTATCCTTCTCTCCCTCAAATCGTCTGGCATGTCATAGAGCCATCCATGAAGCTTGAGGTTCTCATAACCTGTCAATATATCGTCAGAGCTCGGATCCTGGAATACGATTCCAATGCTCTTCCTAACCTTGTCCGGTTGCTTTGCGATGTCGAAATTATTTACCTTTGCGGTTCCAGATGTCGGCTTCTTCAGAGTCGTGAGCATGAGGAGAGTGGTGGTTTTTCCAGCACCGTTCGGACCTAGCAGACCGAATATCTCTCCCTCCTCTATTTGCAGGTTAAGATTATCCACAGCAGTTATTTCCTTGTACTTTTTTGTCAGATTCTTTGTATCTATGACGTGCATGAAAATCACATTAGATAAAGTTGTAGAATGGAAATACTTATTTCTTTGCGTTTAGGAAATCAATAGTATATAGGATAGATTTAAAACACCTCACACTAATTCTATTTTATGGGAGTTCAGATTTCTAATATACTGCCGAAAAAAGAAATTGAGATAACGGATTTGTCAGGCAAGACAATAGCAGTGGATGCATTCCTATGGTTGCACCAATTCTTATCGATAATACGCCAGCCAGACGGAACACCACTAAAGGATTCCAAAGGAAGAATCACAAGCCATTTGAGCGGTATACTCTATAGGTCTGCAAAGTTGATTGAAAACAATATAAAATTGGTCTGGGTCTTTGATGGCAGAGCACCTGATTTCAAGTCTAGCACAACAAAGGAGAGGAGAGCGATAAAAGAGGAAGCGGATAGGAAATGGAAGGATGCTTTGGAAAGAGGAGACTTTGTTGAGGCTAGGAAGGCAGCTCAAGCAGCAACCTTCCTGACAGACGAAATCATAGAGCAATCCAAGAGTTTGTTGGATTACATGGGCATACCAGTCGTTCAAGCACCATCAGAAGGAGAGGCCCAGTGCGCTTACCTGTGCGAAAAAAATCTAGTATATTCTGTTGCAAGCCAAGATAGCGACAGCCTTCTTTTCAATTCACCTAAGCTGATAAGGAACCTATCAATAACAGGGAAAAGGAAACTACCGAGGCAGGGCGTATTCATAGATGTGAAACCTGAACTGATAGAATTGAAGGACGTGCTAAAGGAGCTGAAGATAAGCAGAGAACAATTAGTAATGGTCGGTTTATTGGTTGGCACAGATTATAATCCTGGTATAAGAGGGTTCGGACCCAAGAAAGCTTTGAGCCTGGTGGCAAAGGAAAAGACCTTGAAGAATGTCTTAAGCAATGTCGACTGGGACTTTGATACTCCTGCTGAAAAAATATATGAATTTTTCTTAAACCCGCCGACAATAGAATCTGACATCAATTTCAAACCTTTACAGGCTGACAAGATTTTAGAGATGCTGGTAAACAAGCATGAATTCTCGCAGGAGAGGGTTGAAAAGGTTATAAAGACTTTGACAGACGCCAAGCAAACTTCTTTAGGAAGCTGGTTGAAGTGAAAATTCTCATTTTTACAGAAGGCACACTAATAATGCACAAGACCGGAATCGTTCCTAATAGAGGAAAAATTGACTGGGATAAATTTGCTAAAAAAGATTCTAGCATTCATGATTATGGTTCTTATGTTCCTATCAAGAATGCAGTAAAAAAGCTAAAAAAATGGGAAGAAGGAGGAACTGAGATTCTTTATCTTACATCAAGAACAAATCCAGAAGAAATTCAGCAGATTAAAAACGTTTTGAAGAAGCATAATTTTCCAAAAGGAGAATTGCTTTTTGTTAAGGGAGTAGAAAAGTACAAGGATGTAATTGAAAGAATTAGACCCGATATATTTATAGATGATAACTGCGAAAGCATAGGTGGTAATGATATTAAAGGACAGATAAGCCAGAAATTAGATATCAAAATAATCATTGTTAAAGAATTCGAAGGCATAGATGATTTACCAGATAAACCCTCCAAACTCTTTGAGGTGAAAGCGTGATTTTTTCTCAAGCGCCAGAACTCAAAGAATTGGTAACGTATATTCCGAACAAGATAGAACCTATTCACAACTGGTATTATTTCAAGGAAGGTTTCTCAAAAAAATTGGTTGATGTTTTTATTGACAGGTTTAATCTGAATGAGAATTCTACTGTCCTTGATCCATTCTGTGGTTCAGGTACAAGTCTGCTGACATGCAAACAAAGAGGAATAAAGTCAATAGGATTTGATGTCTCCCCCTTCTTTGTTTTTGTTTCAAAGGTCAAAACAAGAGATTATGAATTGGATAAGTTAAGGGAAGCTATCACCGAAGCGATGATGTGGAAATTCGAAAGGCCTGAAAAGTTGCCAAGAGAAAAATACATAACCAAAGTCTTCTCACGATATACTCTGGAGGATGCTATATTCTATAGGAACAAGATTCTAGAAGTGGAGGATGAAAAAATAAGAGAATTCATGTTATTAGCATTGGTAGACTCTGCCATGAAGGCTAGCTACACGATGAAGGACGGGGCAATGATAAGAATAGAAAAGAGGGGAAAACCTCCTCTGAAAAAATTCTTCAAATATAAGATTAAGAAGATGTTCAAGGACCTGAGGAATACAGGCTTGAAACCCATACCAGTTTCTGTTGAGATAGGAGATGCCAGAAGATTAAACCTGGAAGACGAATCAATAGACGCTGTTATAACCTCTCCGCCTTACTTAAACAAAATAGAATACACCAAAATCTATAACATAGAGACTTCACTGTTCTTCGATTTTCCAGAAAACGAGCTAAGGTCTCATATTGGCTCTAGGGTCGAAGACATTAGCGTGAGTGACATAGGTTTGGACGAGAACCTTCCAGTATCAGCAAAGGTTTATTTTAAGGACATATATTCTGCATTGAAGGAGATGCACAGAGTTTGCAAGAAAAATGCGAAGTTAGCAATAGTCATCGGCGGTGGTTGCTATCCTGACAGGGCAATAGAATCTGACAGGATAACTGCTGAGCTAGCTGAAAGAATAGGTTTTAATGTGGACAATATTATGATTGCCAGAAATTCTTGGTGCACAAGAGCGAGAACAATAAAAGTCGGGCAGATTAGAGAAAGTATTATTTTATTAGAAAAATGAATGCAGAGGGCCGGATTTGAACTAGCGCACTCTAAAATTCGCAACACTACCGAACCACTACAAATATATTAAGGTTAAATCTATTCTTTATAGATAGAAATGTTTATTTTTGATTCGATAAGGTCTGTAAAGAACGATCAGATTGTATACAAGATGCTCATTAACGGACAGTGGATAGAAGCTTCTAACACTTTTGAAATAAAAAGTCCTGCAGACGATTCACTCATAGCAAGGGTTCAAAAGGCCAACCAAACAGAAGCAGAACAGGCTGTCCTAGCAGCCTTTAATGCAAAACCAAAAATAGCAAACATGGATGCCTGCGACAGGGCAAAATTGTTGGACAAGATGGGAGATTTGTTAGACCAGTTCAGAAACGAATTCATAAGCATAATCATGAAGGAGTCTGGAAAAACATTAAAACAAGCCCAAGGGGAGGTTCAATCATCTATAGATAGACTACACCTGGCTGCTGACGAGGCAAAAGAAATAAGAGGCGAGATAATAAAGGGCGATGTGGCAGCTGATAAAAAAAGCATGGGAATGGCTACTAGGCAAGCTGTGGGAGTTTTGCTAGCAATAACGCCTTTCAACTATCCTTTGTTCACAGGGGTGGCAAAGATAGCTCCTGGCATAGCAGCCGGCAATTCGATAGTGGTAAAACCTGCTAGCGATGACCCTATTTGTGCGTTGATGTTTGGAAAAATTATGCAGGAAGCAGGCGTACCCGATGGTGTGGTAAACGTTATCACCGGTTCCGGTTCGGATATAGGAGACTATTTGTGCTCTAATCCAAAAATTGATGTTATATCGTTTACAGGTAGCAGCGCTGCCGGAAAACACATAGCAGGAATAGCTGGAATGAAAAAACTGCATTTGGAATTGGGAGGAAAAGCTCCTGCAATTGTTCTGGAAGACTGCGATTTTAACTTAGCTGTAAAGGAATGCGTGACAGGCTCTTTGAAATTTTCTGGGCAGAGGTGCGACGCGATAAGCCGGGTGCTGGTGGTAGAGCAGATAGCTGACAATTTCGTCAAAGCTATCTTAGAAGAAATTAAAAACTGGAAATTCGGAGATCCTAGAAATTCTGACACAATGGTTGGACCATTGATAAATGAGAGGGCTGCCAAGAAAGTAGAGGACTTGGTTAACGATGCTGTTAGCAAGGGCGCAAAGCTTTTGTGCGGTGGAAAGAGATACGCTCTCGGCTATTACGAACCCACTGTTCTGGATAATGTTAACAGGAATATGAGGATTGCATGGGAGGAAACATTCGGACCCGTGGTAACTATAATCAGGGTTAGGGATTATGATGAGGCATTGAGTCTTGCGAACGAATCCGAGTTTGCATTAGATGCCTGCATATTCACAAAGGACATTGACAAGGCATTCGATGCAGCGCAGAGGATTGAAGCAGGTTCTGTTCACATAAACTCTCACCCAATGCACGGTCTTGGTATATTCCCATTCGGTGGCGACGAGAGCTCAGGAATGGGAAGAGAAGGAATTAAATACAGCATAGAGGATATGACAAGAGTTCATTCTATAGTCCTGCATTCTCACTGATTATTTCATCTTCAAAATGTTTACATAATTGCCATTTATTTCTTTAGAGGTTAAAGACCTATTATATATTCTAATCTCGTCCAGATAATTCCCGCTTGTCGCATCCTCACAGTCAAGTTCATAGACTCCAAAGTATATTCCTGTAACGTCTCCATAATTGCCATAAAGATTGCCTGTTGTTTGTTGTACACCATCAGCATAAAAGCTGTGGCTGTGACTGATTAGATTATCAAAGACGTATGCTACTTGGTGCCACTGTTGGAACGGTAGGTTATCATTAAATGTGATTCTTGTATTGTTGCGTGTATCGTTGGCCACATTGATATCAGTAGTTATGCCATCGTTACGGCTTGTAAAAAGATAGAGACCATTAAAACCAGCTGAACTTTGATTGGTTGAGAGATGGAATAAGGTACCTGCCCTACTAGCATCATATTTAACCCACATGGTAATTGTAAACTGCTTCCATGTCAGTTCTTTCATGTATTCAGGGATTGTTGTGACTTCTATAGCCGAGCCTTGGTTTTGACAATCATTGGAAAGAGCGGGGTCTATGCGCATGCCGTTGCTGTTGTCCTTTCCATCGCTCCAATCTATCATGCCTATAACATTAGCATTGTTGCCGTATTGAGAACTGTCATAAGCAATCGTTCCCGAACCTTCATCAAACTCTAAATCTAAAACACAATTCGGATCCAGCGAACAAGAATAATCAGCCCCCACACTTTGGACAGTCTGCGCATTAGGATTGGTTATTTTTATAACATGGTCTCCTACACTCACTCCGGATAGGTTAGCTGTTATTGTTCCCACTCCACCCTTGCCTATTGTTTGAGGAGTCATAGTGTACCTGAGAGGCGTGTCATCCAAATAGATGCCCAAGCTACTATTGGTTATCACACCGTATCCGCAATTCTTTAAATAAATCGTGCTGCCGTGTATTGAATCAACTATCATACACGTAGAAAAAATCTCCTGCGTCCTCTGCGTCTGATTGGTTCCTGACCTCGCTATTGCGTTGACAGTTCCGGAAGTAAAGAACCAGAGAAGAGAAACTAGAGAGATTAGTAAGAGTGTGATTAACAATAGTTCTACTATAGCTGAAACGCCAAGCATAATTATTATTTAAATCAGGTAATTATATTTATGAGCATTTTCAAGGCCTATGACATCAGAGGCATATACGGAGATGACCTGACTGATGATGTTATGTTCGACATAGGAAAGGCCTTGGGAACTTTTCTTGGAGGCAATAAGACCGTTTGCGTCGGATATGACACTAGGAAATCATCAAAAAAATTATTTGAAGCCTTTTCCTCAGGTTTGATATCAACTGGTTGCAACGTTGTCTCCCTAGGATTGGTGACCAACCCTATGCTATACTTCTATGCATGGAAAAACAAGATGTTCGGAGCCCTGATAACAGCGAGCCATAATCCAAAGCAATGGAACGGTTTGAAATTGGTAAGACCCACTGGAGTGAGTTTCATAGAGGAGATTAAAAAAATAGAAGAGATATATGATTCTGATGAATTTCTTAAGGGAAAGGGAAAAACAACTAACGCCGATGCTATCGTCGATTATGAAGAATTTTTAAGAAAGAATATCGGCATCAATAGGAAGAAAGTTGTTGTTGAATGTTTTGGCGCTGCAGGAACAGTAGCTCTGCCCCTCTTGAAAAGACTGGGATTGGAAGTCATAAGCTTGCATGACAAACCTGATGCAGACTTCTTCGGCTTTGAAAGACCGGAACCAAAAGGAGATAATCTTGACACATTTAAGAAGACTGTAAAGAAGGAAAAGGCTGACTTTGGAGTGGCGTTTGATGGGGACGCTGACAGGTCTGTATTCGTTGATGACAAGGGCAGAGAATCTAATGTTAGCTCAGTGATAGCTGTATTTGCTGAGTACATATTAAGGAAAAGGAAGGGTTCTATTCTTTTGACGGCAGACTGCGCAAGCGAGATAGAAACCATTGTTAAAAATCTAGGCGGTAAAACGATTTGGTGGAGAGTTGGACACGGATTCATAGAGGAAAAGTGCTTGAAAGAAAAGGCCTTGTTTGGTGGAGAGCAAAGTTCTCATCTCTACTTCAATGAGTTCTACCCTTTTTCTGATGGCACGCTAGCAACTGTTTACCTAGCTAAAATACTCAACGAAACCGGGAAAACTTTTTCTGAATTGATTGACAAGATAAAAATTCATCCCATAGAAAAAATCTATATCAACGTTGGGAACGATGAGAACAAGATAAGAATTATAGAAGCTATAAAGAAAAGATATCCAAACGCATTAGACATAATGGATGGGATTAAAATCAAGCTAAACGATATAGAATGGGTCTTGATAAGAATGAGTCAAACCAACCCAGAAATAAACTTATGCATAGAAGCAAAGGATGAAATCAGGATGAAGGATCTTATTGCAGAATACACAAAATTGATTAAACAAGTTTAGATTATTTCTCTATCTTATATGAAATTTCGCTAATGTAACATCTGAATAAGCTTAAATTTTTAAATAGTATTTCTTACTAATCTTGATATGAAAAAGTACATGACTGACTTACAAAAAGAGAGACAAGAATGTTATTCTCATGAAAACATAAGCCTGAAATTAGCTAGTTATAACGACATCTTCTCAAGTTTTGATCCCCGTCCTTATTCAGAGAGATCCCTGTCCGTAGACTTTTTAGGCGAAGCTAGAAGGGCAAGCATAGACAAGCCTTCTGGAGATATTGAACTAAGATTGATGCTTCCTAAAAGACTTAGAATACTAGAAATAGAAAAGATAATACAAAAAAGGCTGAAAAACCATTTTGAAAAGCATGCTAGAAAAATTAAAGACCTGTATGAAAAGATTATTCGCAACGGAGCATTCTTTACAGTCTCTGGAGTCATCATAATGTTTCTTGCCTCATTTATCCTGTTTATGTACCCTGAAAATAATTTGTTTGCAAACTTCCTAATCATACTTTTCGAGCCTGCTGGATGGTTTTTCTTTTGGGAGGGACTTGATCAAATCGTTTTCGAATCAAAAAAGGCAAGACCTGACTTGGAATTTTATGAAAAAATGGCCAATTCTGACATTATCTTTCTATCTTGCTGAGTAACGACTATTCTTTCTTCATCAAACGAGATTTCAGAACCTCGACAATCGAGAAATACGCCACCAGTATAATTCCTATGGCAACCAGAAGCCAGCTAACCAGTGGAACGAACTCGAACAAATAACCGAATGGCGAGTATATCAGCCATATTGTTAACAAAGCGATTATGATAGAAGTTATCAAAAGTATTTTTCCTGGCTTGCTCTTATAAAATCTCTTCCTAGTCCTTATCGCAAACGTCACCATTATCTCTGAGAGAACGGACTCCAAGAACCAGCCTGTCCTAAACAACTCTGGCTGCGCATGAAGAGCATAAACAAGAATGAATATTGTTATAAAATCAAAGACAGAGCTTATTCCTCCGAAGATGTAGCTAAACCTGCTTATATATTTTATATCCCATCTTTTCGGTTTTGTCAATTCCTCCTTGTCAACGTTATCCGTGGATATGGAAAGCAAGGGTGCATCGGAAAGAAAGTTCGCCAGAAGTATCTGCGTCGGTAACAGGGGCAAGAAGTTCAAACCCATGGATATTATTCCCAAGGTTGCCATGTTTCCCACGTTAGCACTAATCGTATTGAGTATGTATTTGATCACGTTGCTAAAGGTCTTCCTGCCATCTTCTATTCCATCTGCTATCACCTTTAGACTCTTGTGGGTGAGAATGATATCAGCGGCATCCTTTGCAACGTCCGCTCCGCTCTCAACAGATATACCGACGTCGGCCTGCCTCAGAGACGGAGAGTCGTTCACGCCATCACCGAGGAAACCTGTTATGTGCCCATTGCTCTTCAACGCATTTATTATTCTGAACTTGTTCTCTGGGGTTATTCTAGCGAATATCGTGACTTGTTCAACTATTTTTCTCAGCTCGCCATCACCCATCTTGTCAATGTTCTCTCCTGATAAAATTTTCTCGCACTCATCAGCTGTAAATCCGACCTCTTCTGCTATTTTCCTAGTAATTATGGGCTCGTCACCGGTCAGTATTTTTAATTTTACTCCCAGCTTCCTAAATGAGTCTAAGGCCTCTTTCGCTGTTTTCTTTGGAGGGTCAATGAATGTTAGGAAACCCAGAAAAGTGAGGTTGGTCTCGTCCACTTCCTTATAGTCTGACCTCTTAGGAATGGGTTTCGATGCAACAGCAATTACCCTGTAACCATTTTTGCTTAACCTTTTGTAAGTCTCCTCTATTTTCTTTTTATGATCATTAATCCTGTATTTTTTATTATCTATCAAGACGTGAGAAGATGATGATAAAATGGACTCTGGAGCGCCTTTGGAAATTAATAGATAGTCGTTCTTTTTCTTTACGACGACAGCCATCTTCTTTTTCACGTAATCAAAAGGCATCTCGTCTATTTTCTGATAATCAGGATCTAGAATGACGTTGTGGCTTCTTGCATAGTGCCATATCGACACGTCGATGGGATTGCCCCTTATGCTGCTTTTATGGATTACAGAAGAGTTGCACAAGAGACCGTAGTTCAAGATTTCTTTATTGCTGTGACCTGACAAATCTAAGAATCCTTCCAAGGTTATCTGGCTCTCTGTTATCGAGCCTGTTTTATCGCAGCATAGCACATCAAGATTGCCCAAATCCTCAATGGAAACAAGCTTCTTAACGATGACACCTTTCTTAGCCATCTTTAGAGCTCCGCTAGAAAGACTTATTGTTATTATAATCGGCAATGACTCGGGAACTATACCGACTGCGAGGGCCATGGCAAAAAGGAATGATTCGAAAACATTCCTTCCCAGAATAGAATTTATCGCAAATATGACCAGAGTCCCAATCAAAATTATTCTCAACAAGTAATCTCCGAACTTTCTCATGTTCTTTTGGAAATCACCCTCAGGCTCTTCTAACTTAAGATAGGATGCTGTCTTTCCAAGGTAAGTGTTGAGTCCTATGGAATAGACTATGCCTTTTCCAGAGCCATTGACAACTGTCGTCCCCATGAAAGCAGTATTCTTCATTTCCTGCGGCATCAATTGCTTCTTATCTATCGGTTTTGTTATCTTTTCAACAGGAAAAGACTCTCCTGTTATCGAAGATTCGTTAACAGAGAGCTCGTCAACCTCTAGTAGCCTCAGGTCAGCGGGTATTATGTCGCCTGTTTCGAAAAAAACTATGTCGCCTTTTGTTAATTTTTTGGTATCAACCTCAACCAGCTGCCCGTCCCTCAAAACCTTTGAAGAGAATTTGATGTACTTGGTTAATTTCTCCAAAGCTTTTTCTGATTTGAACTCCTGGAAAAAACCCAAAAAAGCGTTCAAGACAACTATGCCAAGTATTATCAGGCTGTCTGTCATCTGGTTGAGAAAGAAAGATACTATAGACGCTGCTATTAGTATCAGTACCAAAGGGCTCTTGAACTGGTATATCAGAACTTCTAAGAAATTTCTCTTCCTTCTTCCAGGCAAATCGTTGAGACCATATTCTTTGATTCTTTTCTCGACCTCATTCTCGTTCAAGCCCTCTTCTGAGGAATCTAAGTTTTCAAGAACCTCGTTCTTATTCAGCATCCAAACTTTAGACAGGTCTTTCATTTAAATCTGGTTACTTTAGTTTTTCAGCTATTCTGATTATCTCAGCGAGTTTTTCCGGAATTATATGTGGAACAGTCTCGTCAGAAAGTTCCAGATAGCCTTCCCAAGATTTCATTCCCTGGCTAGAAGGAGACCTTGAGGATATTCTGAACTGGTTGCAGAAATTGTCTTTAGGAGAAGCGCTCAAGTTCACTATGTTGAACTGGTCTGACACGTTGTTTATGGTGATTTTAACCGCCTTGTCCAAAAATTTCGCAACAGCCAAAGCTTCCTTCTCGCTCATGCTATAAAAACATGGATTTTCCAGATTCATGACAACCAATTCCGTCTTTCCAAACACAGGAGACCACTCTACAAAAAGAACAGTCTTGCTATCCTCGTCAAAGTCTATCACTAGTTCTTGTTCGAACAAGGCCTTGACCCACGACTTCCAGTACTTTTTGTTTCCCAGTTTCATTGCGAGCGACGTCTTTGCAAAGGGCTCGTCCTCGCAGTTGAATTGGGCATGAAAATGCTCCAGAGACGAGGCTGCCTTGAAACCACAGTTGACATTCATTGAGACGTATTTCCTCTTTGAAAGCTTCCCTATTTTCTGTACAATCTTGATGCCGTCTGCCCAATTACTAACAGACAAACCTCTCGGGTCTGCTATATGCTGCTTATAATTAAAGACCAGTACGCCGTGTATCTTGCCGAATGTAAAGAGGTTTGAAAAGGCTACGGAATCGTTCAAGTAATACTGTTCCTCAAGACCAGTCTCCTTAGAAAACTTGGCACATTTGCTCTTGGGATTGCAGAAAAAGCAGTCCATCGAGGCTGTTGTTTTAAAACCAAGAGAAACTGTCTCGACTTTCCTAGACTCCCTCTCAGGAACTATCCTTGACTTGGAATTAAAAGCAGGATTCTCTCTTATCCTGATATTGTACTTTTTTGTTTGACCTGAAGGGTCAACGACAA
>Ga0315277_10004324_pt1 | contig 19047 bp, 15 predicted proteins | sample YL17G05_15_MG_FD_203695 | JGI IMG/M metagenome (GOLD analysis project Ga0315277, IMG submission 203695) | Sediment microbial communities from Yellowstone Lake, YNP, Wyoming, USA - YL17G05_15 | ecosystem: Environmental > Aquatic > Freshwater > Lake > Sediment | place: USA: Wyoming | collected...
TGCGATGAGTGAAATTAATTTTTTCGATGCCAATGCCTGTCTCGGGCGCTCTATGTGGCGCACTCCAGGCTCGCCTTACGACCTCGGCGGTCTTCTGGGCGAGATGGATCACTGCCGGATAACCAGGGCGCTGGTCTATCATTCATCCGCTCGTGAGCTCGATTCGCAGCAGGGCAACACGGCTTTGCTCAGGGAAATTGATAACCAGACGAGGCTTGTTCCTGCTGCTGTCATATCCGCAGCTCCCTATTCAGGAGAAAGAAATCCGGCACGGGAACTGGATGAGCTGATCGAGAAGGGTTTTAAGGCTTTCCGCGTTTTCCCCCTGTATCATAAGACAGATCCCCACGATCCGGAATTCCGTCAGTTCCTTGTCCGGCTCGAAGAGCGGGGGATGGCGCTCTGGCTCGATTATGACAACCTCTATTACAATTTAAGCCAGCTCGGCCAGCACGAGCAGCGCCAGATCGATCTTACCGCAACGGACCGCCTCGCAGCAGATTTCCCCGGCCTGACCCTGGTAATCGTAGGCGCCAATTACACCCAGTTTACCGCCCTGTTCAGGCTTTTCGACCGGAGGCCGAATGTCAGGGTGGAAACATCGCTGTTTCAGGGTTTCGGAAAGATTCGCTTTGTCTGCGAGCGCTGGGGGGCCGAAAGGCTTCTTTTCGGCACCGGGCTGCCTTTCACAAGTCCAGGAGCAGCCCGGGCAACTCTGATGTACGAGGAAATAGGCGATGACGATAAACAAAAAATAGCTTCAGCCAATCTGGAAGCTCTGGTGAAGGAAGAGAAAACACCCACTCTAGCTGAGGATCCCGCGCGCTCGCAGCTCATGGCCGCTGTTGACCAGGGAAAAAAGCTTGAAGGGATGCCCTTGCTGGACGCTCACGGCCATATCGCCCCCCAGGGATTCGACGGGATATTCGGCCTGAGCCTGGGGCCCCAGGATGCGGCCTCTATTGTGAAAAGGATGGATCGTGTGGGGATAAGCCTGGTAGCGGTATCGAGCTGGGAACTTTCCGGCGGGGATGCGCTTGCCGGAAACCGTGTGGCCTGGGAAGCAGCACAGCAATTTCCCGGCAGGTTCCTGCCTTACGCAGTGGTCAATCCCAATTATCCGGAAGACTGGCCGCAGCTTATTCGGGAATGTTTCTCTGATACCCGTCGCTTTTTCGGCCTCAAGCCTTACCCATTCTCACAGCGGCTGCCCCTTAGCGACCCTTCCTGCAGGGAAATGCTCGAACTGGCTCAAAGGCTCAGGCTCCCCATTCTCTGCCATTTCGGGTTCGAATCTCTCAACGGAGTGACCCCGGAAGAAATCGCTACTTTCGCCCCCCGCTATCCCGAGGCCACTTTCATTGTCGCCCACAGCGGAGCCTCTTACAGGGTAGCCAGGGCCTTGATCCCGGTAGCTGAGGAGTTTCCCAATGTCTTGCTCGATATGAACTATACCTCGGTGCCTTTCGGAATGGTCTCCTACCTGGTGGAAAAAGCCGGCCCGGAAAGAGTTCTTTTCGGTACCGATATGCCGATGCGCGATCCTGCCCCGATATTGGGCTGGATTGTCTACGACCATATCACTGACCAACAGAAGCGCAAAATCCTCGGGCTCAATTTCCAAAACCTGATCAGGAGAACCGGCTATCCCGGCCTGCTGAAAATCTGATTTGATAATCGTGGCCTGCGGGTTGACTCGAGGGCAGAGAGTTCATTTCCGCACAGTATGGCCGAGCTTTTCCTCTACCGAGCGCACCTTGCCCTTTAGCTTGCCGGTCTTCCCCCGGTCATCATCTATCTTGAGCACCATATAGATCCGCTCGTTGTCTTTGAGCAGTGCCCGGCGGCATTCACCAAGAAGCCTGATCACCTCTTCCCATTCCCCTTCCAGAATGGTGCCCATGCTGGTAAGCTGATAGGGAAGGCCGCTTTTTTCGACAAGCGCGACAACCCTGGCTATATCCGCGCTCAAACCCCTCACTTTGCCCAGGGGGAAAATAGTCAATTCCGCAACCATAAATGCCTCCTTTTTCATTTAATCGCGGTTTATGATGCTGAGCAGTAGACAGAACATTTTTCCGGGATTAAATTCCAGAAGAAAGGAAAAGTCTGTTATCCGGAATAATTCATCTAATCCGAATAATTCATAAACCGTAAGTACAATGTAAGGTTCGTCTTGTTGACAAAGCTTTTGCCGGAAGCTCATCCAAGTAGTCTGTAGTCAGGAGACAGAAGTCAGAAGATTATTTTATCAAATGTCATATTATTATTAATTCTGACTCCTGACTTCTATTATACTCATGCGAAATTAATATAGCTATTATTCTCAGATGTCTTCCGCAATTATTTTGGTCGCTAGATAGAAATTACGTTTCTAAGGCTTGGGGAAAGATATGGCCCTGCAGAAAAAGGCACTGAAAAAATTTTTCATGGATGAAGTTGCCGCTCCGGTCAAGCCCAAACAGGTGGCCCGTGCTTTAGGTATCACAGGCACTGAATATTGCTTTCTCCGCCGCCTTTTGCGTGAAATGGCTGATGAGGGAATCCTGGCCAGGGTAAGAAAAAACTGCTATACACTGGCCAGGGGCGGGGATTTTATTCGCGGAAGGCTTCAGCTTGTACGCCGCGGTTACGGTTTCGTTATCCCGGAGAGCGGCGGCCGGGATATTTTTATCAAATCATTCAATCTCGGCGGAGCTTTCGATGGTGACCGGGTGGAAGTCCGCCTGGTGAAAAAAATGTCCGGAGGGAACCCCGAGGGAGCGGTTGAACGGGTGCTGAGCAGGGCCAGGAAGCGGTTTGTGGGGATTATTAAGAAGCGGAAGAATTTTTCAGTGCTCGATCCCGGCGAAGAAAAAATTTTTACCGAAATCCTGATTCCCGCAAGAGAAACGGCGAGGCTTAGAAACGGCCAGAAAGTGCTGGCTGAGGTATTCGAATGGGGAGAATCGGGCGGCAAGCCTCTGGCCAGGGTTGTCCGTACATTGGACGGAGGAGATATCTCCCCCGTGGAAGAAATCCTGCTTAAGTACGATTTCCCGGAGAATTTCCCTGCCGCTGTCCTGCGGGAGAGTGCCGCAGTGCCTGGTGAAATAACCGGGGTCGATCTGGCGGAAAGAGAAGACTTCCGCCACCTGCCTGCATTTACTATCGATCCCGGGGAAGCCAGGGATTTCGATGACGCTTTAAGTGCAAGAATGCTCGGCAATCAAGAGGTGGAAGTGGGTGTGCATATCGCCGATGTAAGCCACTATGTCGCCGAAAATACAGCTATCGACCGGGAGGCTGGCGAGCGGGCAATGAGTGTTTATCTTGACCAGGCCTATGTCCCGATGCTCCCGCCGGAATTGTCCGCAGGTATCTGTTCCCTTGCCGAGGGCGTAGACAGGCTGACCATGTCTGTAATCATGCGTATGAACCCTGAAGGTGAAATTCTCGGCAGCCGTATATTGCCGGGAGTGATTCGCAGCAGGCACCGTTACGATTATGAAGAGGCACAGGATGTGCTCGACCGGAAAGATCTGATGGATGGGGAAAAAATCGGCGGCACTGCCGAGTCTCTGCTTGTCCTCCAGAAATTGAGCGAAGAGAGGCGCGGACGCCGGAAATCACTCGGCCAGATAGATTTCGACCTCCCTGAGCCGCTGGTAATCATGGGCAGTGACGGCGAGCCGGTGGATATAAAGCGGAAAAAAAGGCTCGCCAGCCACCGGCTCGTGGAAGAATTCATGGTCACGGCCAATGAAATTGTGGCCAGGGCTCTTGAAGAAACCGGCCTGCCGGCCATTTACAGGATCCATGAGGAGCCGGACGCGGAAGCCGTAGAATACCTGAACTACCAGCTGGGTACGCTGGATCCAATCTTGCGAATCAGCAGCGGGAAAAAAAAGCCGAACTCCTCAGATTTTTCAAGAGTAATAGAGAAAGCCGAACAAATGGGTTTCGGCGAGGTGGTCTCCTCTATTGTCATTCGGGGGATGAAGCGCGCTTTTTACAGCACGGAAAATATCGGTCATTTCGGCCTGGCCTCCAGCGCCTACACCCATTTTACCTCGCCCATAAGAAGGTATCCGGATCTCCTGGTCCACCGTCTGCTGAAAACCTATTCCCGCGGCAGGCATCCTGCAGGGCGGGCGCTGGAAACCCTGGAAGATACTTTAGCCAGGCGCTCTTCGTATTCAAGCCAGCGCGAGCAGCTCATTGATTATGCGGAAAGAGAATCGGCAGATCTGATCGAGGCCCGTTTCATGAGTAACTTTCCGGGGCAGCGTTTCCCGGCCATGATCACCTCGGTTAAATCCAATGGTTTCCGGGTGCAGCTTGAAAACCACTTTGTCGAAGGTTTTGTCTATTTGAGCCGGCTCACCGATGACTTTTATGACCTTGACCCGGAAAAAGCCATACTGACAGGCCGCAAGAAGGGTCGCGCTTTCCGGCTGGGGCAGAAACTGGAAGTCATCCTCACCCGTTCCGACCCCCAACTGCGCAGAATTGATTTCGTTCCTCCGAATATGGAAGAGTCGACTGAACCCGGAAAGAAAAGACAACGGAAAGGAGTATGAATTGGAAACGCCCAATGAAAAAGAACCTGGAAAGGAGGCTGAGGCTGAATTCAAGAGGGAGGAAGAAACCCGGGAGATCGATGTCCCCCATGAGTTCCCTTCCTTTGACCAGAGTCCGCCTCTGCGGATGATTTACGAAGATGAGCTGAGGAAAAATTCCGGCAAAAGGGTGCTCGATCTATCCGAACAGTTATCCTGGATCGCCTTTCGCAAAGGCCTGCCCATAAACCGCTGGCTTGAACGCCTGCAAGGCAGAACAAGAGGCAAAGATGAGTTAAAAAATATCAAGAAGAAACTCGATGAATATCTGGAAATATTCACCAGGGAAGCCGGAGAACTTAACTTGCCGCTGGACATGGACCGCAATTATTACAAGGAAGCCATCGCGCTCATGAGCAAATATTCCATCGGCGAAAAGTTGAATGCCAAAAAGCGTGAAAAGCTGAAAGAACTAATGATAATGGTCGATTATAAAGATACCAAACTCGCCCAGCAGATCATGCAGTCGATAATCTGACAGCTCTCCCGGATTTGTCCGGGGAAGAAATTATTGAAGAAAACTTGGAGTGGGACCTGGTGAATAAAGTGGATAATGGGAAGAAAAAAGGCAGGAAATTATTCCTGCCTCCTGAATTTGATATCATTTATAACTATTCGTTATTTGGCTGAGGCCGGGCGCAGTTTGGTTACGAACTGAGTCAGGCGGGATTTGTAACGAGCGGCAGTATGCCTGGAGATTATTTTCACCTTGGCGTTTTTATCGATAACCGAGATTACCTGGGGCAGAATTTCTAACGCTTGCGCATAATCAGCCGTTTTACGGAGCTTTTTAATCTCGGTGCGCATTTTGGAGCGGCGCTGGCGGTTCAGTTCTCTTTGGGCAAGACTTGTCTTAAGATGCTTCATTGCGCTCTTTACTGTAGGCACTGATTATCCTCCCCGCTGGCATATATGAATGTTAACTCGAGGAATATTTTTCTCGGGATTTTAAGAAGTTAAAAAATAATATTTTCTTATTGTTTGTCAATGGTTTTGAGTATTAAAAGAGCATTTTTAATCATCTTCTCCTCCTTGGGAGTAGTTTTGCCTGCCCGTGGAGAGGAATTGTCCGGGCAGCTGACACCGGATTACAGAAAGTTTGACCAGGGAGCAGGTTGCGTCGTGTACTATCAGACCCAGGACAGCAAGGTGGCCATGGAATACCTCGCCTGGTCCTCGGACTTTTTACCACGCCCTGATTTCCTGCGTTCAAAAAGACTCAGGAAACTCGAGATCATTATAGTCCCTGATAACTCCGAGTTCAATCGCCTTTCCGGCGGGCTTATCCCGGAATGGGGGATCGCCTGCTCCCTGCCGCAGGAAAATGCAGTGATAGTGCGCTCACCCCGTCTGATTCAGCTCTGGAAAGAGGATCCTCACGAGATCCTGATGCACGAAATCGCACATGTTTTTCTGGACCAGCTGTTGAGGCCGGCTCAGATTCCCCGCTGGTTTCACGAGGGCTACGCCCTTTATTGTACCAGCATGTGGGATATAGGCAGCTCGCTGGAATTCTCTGTAGCTATACTTATCGGAAGCGTATTTTCCCTCCAGGACTTAGCCGTCCAATTCCCTTCTGATGAGGCTCGAGCTCACCGGGCTTACCTTCAGAGCTACACCGTAGTCGAGTATATTTTCAGCCAGTGGGATGAACGGCAACTGGAACTGCTGTTCAGAAATTGGCAGGAAATGGAAGACCTGGACAAGGCGCTGAGAGCGAGCCTGGGCCTGACCATGGTTCAACTTGAGGACCGCTGGCGGGGATGGGTCGAGGTACGATACGGTTGGCTTAAGCTTTTGACCGGCATGTCCTTGATCTGGATTTTCGCCACCGGTCTGTTTATCGCTGTTTATATCTCCAGGCGGCTGAAATTCAAAAGGAAACTAGAGGAATTGAAAGCCCAGGAACAGGAAACACTGCCTGAGGAACAATTCTGGAAACCTTATTCAGTCGCCGAGAAAGTGGAAAATGATGAATTGCCTGATAAGGGCGGTCCGGGATCACTCGATGAACCGGAATCGGGCACTCAGAGCGGAAATTCCCGGCAGACTCCTCTGGCATGAGCGATAACCGCCATTGGAGAGTTGCCGGTTGTTTTTTTAGAAAAAGCTGTAACCAATAGCCTTCTTCATGTGTCATAGTTTACAAACAGTCAACTGAAACAATTAACTTTTATCGTCAATGGCGCCAGACGAACAGATAATCGCAGAAATTCTCAAGGGCGAGAAAGAAAAATTCAGCATCCTTGTCGATCGTTACCAGCGCGCTATTTTTCGATTTCTGCGCAGGATGGGACTGGAACAAGAAGCGGCTCAGGATGTGATGCAGGAAGCATTTATTAAAGCTTACAACAAGCTGGACAGTGTACGGGAGGGAGGAAGTTTCCGCTGCTGGCTGTATGCTATCGCCGCCAATCAGGCCAGGAATTATCTCCGTACTCTTAGCCGCCAGGCCAAGGTCAATCTTGATGAGGCCAATCTTTACGAGGACAGGGATAATCCTGAAAGAACAACGGAACAGGGAGCGCTGAAAATCAGGGTCGAGAGATGCCTGGCCCGCCTGAACGATGATCAGCGCAGGGTTGTGATTCTCAGAACTTTCGAGGATTTATCTTTCAAAGAGATAGCCTCAACCTGCGGGATCAGTTTGTCGAACGCGAAAATACTATACCATCGGGCGCTGAAAAAGATGTCCGGATGGCTTAAGATAGAGGTCTCCGAATGTTAACGAAAGAAGGGTGAGCGCAATGAAGTGTCCGCTTGATGAAAAACTGCTTGTGGATTACCTGGAAGGTGAGCTTACACATGAGGAAGCGGCCCGCCTGAACGACCATCTGAAGAGTTGCCCTGTCTGCCGGGAGGAATACGAAACGCTGCAGGAAGCGAAAAAGGCTCTTCTGTACTGCAAGGAACAGACAACAGTCGAAGAACCGGGGGAATCTTTCTGGCAGGAGAGCTCCAGGATTATCGCCGAGGCTACTTACAGACATCGGGAAGAAGATTCCCCCCGGGGGATCGTTGTCCTCCTCAACAGGTGGCGGCCTTTGATCCTCGCCGCTGCGGCTGTATTACTTCTTGTCCTTGCCGGGACCCTTGAATGGAGATCACGATCAGGGACCCGGATTCAAGGGCTCCAGATTGCCGCGCGCGAATCAGCCTCTAATGTTATTACACCCGGTGATTCGCTTTTCCTGATGGGCGAGGCGGTATTTAATTACAGCCAGGCTACCAATACGCTTGAGGCAATAGGAGAATTGGCCGCCGACAGCAGTGCCGATTTACCCCCGGAAGCTATGGTCTTTCCTGTGGGAAGGTCGGTATACGAAAGCCTGGTGGATCTTGAAGACCAGCAGTTGGAAAACGTAATGCTTGCTTTAGCCAGCCGCTGAAAGTAAGAAAACGGTACCGTGTTTTATTACAGTATAATAATAATTAAGTTGGAGGAGGAATTATGTCGGTTTTGAAGAAGATTAGTATCATTGCGGTTCTCATTTCTCTATCTGCTCTGCCGTCTTTTCTTGACGCTGCTGATGTCGCCGTAAAGAAGGCGGACCAGAAGACAGTCCTGGCCGGAAAGAAATGTGAACCAGTAACCGATCAGTTGATCGATTGCTATGAGCTCGAGAATATCGGCGATGAAATCGGCATGGAAGTGGCCATGGCCTTTAGCGGAGGGCCGGATAATTCTGAAATACCTGATGTGCCGCCGGTTCCGGGAAAAAACATTGAAGAGCGCCGGGCGAGCCAGGAACAGAAAATTGGCCTCTTCCGCATGTGGAAGATTATCAATGATGTGAACCTGACCGATGAGCAGGTGGACAAGTTTTTCCCGCTGATGAGGGACATGCAGAAAAACGAGAGAGAGTTAGCTGTCCAGCGCAATTCGTTCCTTAAAGACTTGAGATTGGAGCTGGACAAGGAAAAACCTGATGAAGCGACTCTGAGGACACTGATAACTAAAATTGAGGCCAACGGTCACCAGATCTGGAAGACCAAGCAAGAGGCAGTCGACAAAATCAAGATTTTCCTGACTGTCGAGCAGCAGGCCCGTTTCCTGCTCTCCCTGAACAGCATGGACAGGGATATCTGGGAAACCGTGGCCAGGCTTAGAGGCCCTCATTCTTTGCCGGATTTCAAATTAGACCAGGAAAAGTTCCGGACCAATATGGAAGATGTACGCAAGAGACTGGATCAGATAAAAACAGAGCTGAAAGCGAAGGGATTACCGATAGATGATGATCTGGATAAGCTTACCCCAGCGGACAGCCAGAAAGTCAAGGCCAAACCTTGATCCAAGGGCCATTGAATAGTGATCGGCTTTAGAATCATGTTGAAAAATTCGAAAACCAGGGGAAAAAGGCTGTCAAGGGTCGGCCGTAAGGCCGATTTAAATACCCTTGACAGCCGGAAAAGCGTTAAATTTAACATCTGGGGCGTTGAAATTTCTTTTTTCAACGCCCCTTTAGTAATGGTCAAGAATCGATTTCGGGGGTATAAATGCGCACTCTTTGGGAGAACAGGGTCTGGCCGCTGGCTGTAATAATCATGATCTTCACTGCCTTGATCTTTATTTCCACGCTCGTTGCCGGGCCTGCTGAAGGGTTCGACCGCCGGGGAAGGATGGGGCCTCCAGGCATGGGTGAGAACAAAAAGGATAGGAAAAAAAGAGCTGAGGAAATAAAAAAACAGGCCGTGGAACAGTTTGAAAAAATGTGCGAGTTTCTCGAACTCAAAGCCGAGCAGAAGAAAGAAGCGCGGAAGCTTTTCGACCAGAGGCAGAAAAAGATGAAAAAAGTCACGGAGAATATGCAGGATCGGAGAAGCAATCCTGCTGATGCACGTGATAAGATGGGAGAGATATTCACTAATTATCGGGAGAAACTGAGCGGTATTTTGAACGAGGCGCAAAAGGCAAAGCTCGAGAAATGGATCGATGACCGCCAGGGCTCCGGCGGAACAGGAAGTCAGCCCCCGAATTGAGCGCTCCTTTAGAAACTGAATCTCGAGGAGTGGTTTGAACCGTTAAAATCCGGCCCTGCCGGAACAGGCAGTTGATTTCAGCAAGACATCCAAAATAGTGGCGCTGATGAAATAAAGGCAGTAACCAGAGGTGAATAATTGATTTTCAAATAATCCCCAGGCCCAGGCCTGGTGTGAGAATTTTTCGATAAACGACCCGGTATTTGCTAAGGAATTAAGCAATACCGGTTTTTTTTATCTGGTTTGTCTCTATTGAATAATCAGGACGATTGAGCTAATTTTGACTTCAAACCGCAGTGCCAAAGAATATCCGACAAATAAAATTAAGATTATATGTTGGAGAATTCATGGTCGTGTTTTTGAAAAAAGACTTTTTCATCAAACTTTTCACCATTTCCGCTGCAGCAATTCTGGCAGCGGTATTGTTCAATACTTTCAATGGCATCCCTCTTATCGAGCGGAGGGAGAAAAAGGAAGTTCTGAATATAGTGGCAGGTCTTCCCGAGGAGGAGGGGATTCATCTGGTGGGGTTCGAGGCTGCGCTGCGTTTTTACGAAAGCGGAAAGGGGCCGCTTTTGGACGCCCGGCCCGCTCTCGAATATGAAAAGGGCCATATCCCCGGAGCGCAAAGCTGTCCTGTGTACGATTTAGACAGTTACCTGCCGCAGGTTCTGAAAAAAATCCCCCTGGATTCCCCAATCCTCGTTTACTGCAATGGCGCCGACTGCGAGGACAGCCGTTTTCTGGCAGAGTCCCTTAGGGAAGCCGGTTACCGGAGGCTTTATGTCTACCTGGGCGGATATAGCGAATGGCTCATGGAGGGTATGAAAGTAGAAAAGGGAGGAGAAAATCAGCTATCCTCAAAAAGGTTTGACATAAAAAGACTGCTCGATTTAAGCGTGATTTTACCTGGATGGTTCTGGCTTTCCGCGGATTTAATTTTTTTAGGATTGGGTATATTGGCTGTCCTGCTCGTGACCGGAAAAAGGAGGCATTCGCTGCTTGTGGATTGGGCGGCAAGAATAGTCGGGCTTGTTTTTGTGGCTGCATCGCTCTCCAAAATCGCCTCACCTGCCGAGTTTAGCCGGATAGTAGACAATTACCGTATATTACCGGGAATAATGGTTAACCTGGCGGCTGTAGTCATGCCCTGGCTCGAGCTTTTTGCCGGAGCTTTGCTTTTGCTAGGACGGTCTAGAGCTTCGTCCTCTGCAATTTTACTCTTTCTGATCATGTGTTTCATCCTGGCCGTGGGTTTTAACATGGCCAGGGGGCTCGAGTTCGACTGCGGCTGTTTCGGCGGCGGGCACGTACCCCCCTGGAGAATTCTACTGCGCGATACCGGCCTTTTTCTTTGCTGCCTGTCTGCTTTGTTTCCGGATTCGAAATCAAGCTGAGGAGTGATAGGCTGAAAGCAACCAATTTTAAAAGGTCGGAAATCTCTTTTTGTTACGGAGGCGGCGAAACTCCAGGAATATAGTATTTAAGACCATATTTTAACTCTTCCCTATATCCAGAATTTCCTCCTATACTTTCTTTAGCTTCTAAAGATACAAAACCGCCTTTCTCTTTGACTATCAATACCTTGCCACTTGGCCCTTCCATAGTTTGAACATTAATTGAATATATATATTGGTTCCCTGTTTTACTGGCGCCATCTTCTTCACCTATTCTATCAAAAAAGGCAGGGCCTTTATTGATTCTCCAGGGAAATTCAAAAATCTTTAAATTTATATAATGGTCAGGAATAAAATCTCCGGGCATCATGAAGGTATACTTTTCCTTTTCTTCGTACCATAACGTATCATTTTTGAATAAAATATTATAAACAAACATTGTATCTCTTTGGGTATAAATAGTATAGGAGGTATCAAATTCACCTCCCGTAGAGTAATAATAACCGTACCAGTCTCGAATAAAAGTAGAATCTAAATGAAAATATGTATTTAAGACAAATGTTTCGCTGCTGTCCTTTTTCTCTCTTTGAGTTACGTGTAACTGCAGATAGCCGTAATGCTTGTGTTCATGTGATACATCGAATGAAACATAAGAGTCATAATAATGATAAAAAGAGTAGTTCCACTGTGCGCCAAAAGCCAGAGGAAAAAGCTCAGGTGGTTTGTACTCTGGTTTGGGTAATATTGAATCGGTGTTATTGTCGGGTACCGGATTTACAGTATTTTCCTCTTTGCTGCAGGACTGGAGAAAAAAGAGGAAAGCAAAGAAAAAGAGGGAAGATATAGAAATATTAGACTTATACATGATAACATATTGCTCCTTTCGAGTATACATATGATGACAATATGAAATAATAATGGAGCGGGAAAGACTGCTGTTCCAGTACATTAGGTTCAGGCCAATCCCGCTCCTTATCTTGATAAATAAGCTTTAAAACTTTAAGATCATTACTTCTTTTTCTTTGAAGCATCCTGTGATTTTATGCTGTTCAGGAAGAAATCAGATGAAGAAGTAATAATTTGAGGCAACTGACCGAAAGAAGATATGTTCCAGTTGTAATCCACTTTCAGCAAACGCAATTGGCAAGTCCTGTAGCGCATATAATTAAGCTTGTCAATATCGTTCATGGCGATTAAAGATTCGGTTGATAATTCCTTTAAGTAAGAGGAATCAACAGGCGCCGTAACAAATCCGCACTCAAGATCGGCAAATGCTTCTGTTCCGCCAGGCAAAATATTGATCCTTTTTATTTTGATCCGGAAATCCCTGGTCTTACTCATTTCTGCAAATGGACCTGAAAAAGAGCGGCTGCTGAAAGAATCGAAAAGCTTTTTTAAGGAATTCTCGATAATCTCCTTTTGCTGAACATAATTAACTAAGGGATTATTTACTTCGCCAATAAAATAATCAAGTACCAGGTAAAGCTTCTGGTTCTGGATGCCTCTCTGAACTTGATAGATTAATTCCTGGATGCGTTGTTCGTCCGGAGACTGGGCATTTGTCCTGATTCTTCCATATAAAGTTGCAGTAGAAAAAGAACAGATAAGCGCAATTATTATTAAATATTTCGCTATTGAGTACATTTTATCCTCCATTTCATCTTTTAATCATGGATAAATGGCTGTGATTTATCCTGATTCACTTCAATAAAACCATTTTTCTGGTGGTGACAAAATCGCCGGCCAGCAGACGATAGAAGTAAATACCAGAAGAAACAGGTAACCCGGATTCATCCTTCCCATCCCAAAAAACAAAATAGTTCCCTGCCGGGCAGTTTTTCTTGTTTACTAAATCCTTTACTAATTGGCCACGAACATTGTACACTTTCAACGAGACATGCACTTGCTTTCCCTCTGGAATATCATATTTGATTGTAGTTGAGGGATTGAATGGGTTCGGGAAATTCTGTGAAAGTGAAAAACTTTTCGGCAGAGCAGATGCCTTAGCGACTGATCTTTCCCCGGCGGAGGAAAGAACCGTATTAGTATTCTGTTTATAATTAAAACCAGTACCAAAAGCAGAATCTGTACCTCCGCCGCCTATTACATGAGCAATAGCCATCCACCGATAATCGCCATTAGTTTCATCAGCGCTGCCATCGAATGTATAAGAAACCTGTGTCGGTGCTCCATTTTCAGTTACAGAATCTAATGTAGTGACATATTTCAGTCCTTGCCTTAGAGGTTCCCACCCAAAATGGACACGTTCAAGATATACATCGACATTGGAGAGCTTGTTCACTCTGATATCTGCATAAACCGTGGGTGAACTTATCCATGTTGAAGGGATTTCTATCTTGGGCGGGATTTGATCGCGATATATTGAAAGAACCGAATCCACCTTCATGCTATTAATCTGCTGGTAAGAACCTGTCTCCAGCCTGATCTTAGTTCCTGTATCAAAACGGTTTGCGGCTGAGGGACTGAAATCACTTAGATACTCCGTATGCTTGTGCACATTGTTGAAATAGAAAAGTACACAGGAGCTGTTCCAGGCAATCATATAATCATTCATGCCTGAGCCTACTACGGTTCCACTAAGCATCTGGTTGTGAGTAACTCCGCTTGCCACGACTTTAGCGTTAAGAGTGTCCTTCCTGGTATAAAATTCTATATAATTATTAGCATCCTTGTAAACTTTCAGGATGTGCCTGTTATTTGGATCAGCATAACTTTCACTGTTCTTGTCGAATTTTGCTATGGCCTTACCCAGTTGGGAATAAGAAGAATCGTTTTGAATATAAGAACTTTGGCCTATGCTGACAGAGCCGCTGCTGTCCACTGTTATGCTTCCTCCAGAGGAAGCCCATATTCTGCTGTCCAGACCCTGTTCCTCGAACTGGTCAATGAATACAAGGAAAGGCATGGAAAACCAATATGAAAGGGCCAGCCAATGTTGATTTGTATCTGCGGAATGAATAGCACAAACTTTTCCATCCAAAGCTTGGCCTGTATATAGAGTAAGATACTTCATATTGGTAATTTTATAAGTTAGATCTTCGAACATTTGCCGCTGTGAGGCAAAAGAATATTGGAAATGACCAACATTTTCGTCTCCGCTTAAATAAGAAAATCTAATGCCAAGATCTCTGTTTCCAATCTTTGATTGCAAATTGTTAGTCTTGGTCCAAATAGATTCTCTTATACCCGGATAAACTATAAAAAAATTGATGTTTATATCCTTTATCCTGGAGAGCAAAGTATCCTCACACGCTTCATCTTTAACATTATAAATTAAAGTGTCTAGCACACTAGTTTCTAAAGCCAATTTAAGATTAGACCTCGTTGCATGTACTTTTTGAGATATTGCATTAAGAATATCCGAGTATTTTACAAAAGCCTGTATAGTATCGTTATTGGCATGCTGTAAAAATGAATAAGGTGCTGTTTGAGCTCGAACGTGATGAAATGCTTCCTCTGCCAATTGGTGAATAAAAAGGTAATCTTTGTTTTCGGAATACGCACCAAACAATGTTCGTAAGAGTGAATCTGATTTTAAGACCAGTTTGGCACATGCCGCTACAGATTCAGAATCTTTTTGCGCTGCTGAAGGAGCCGGAGAAATGTTATTCATCATCGAGTCTATCAAAATGCAATATAATATATCTGTGTTATGTGGATGAAATGTCCTATTCATCAGGTATGAATTCTTCATCCTGTTGTTGGGTTTGGGATAGCGCCAGTTTTCGCGTTTGACAAGTTCGAGCATACTATCGCAAGCAGCATTGAATCTGCTTCTGAAAGTATCCCAATTCGTAGAACCATTTAAATTTACAGTGTACAAGCGGCCTGTACTGTAAATAAGAGAACTGAACGCAGGGCCAGCATAATAGCCATAATAATTCATTTTGTCGTAGGCATGCCTGTCATTTGATAGATTCACACCTGGTAGATCGCGCTCAGGCAATCTGAAACTGAAAATAGGCATGTTCGCAACTAATAATGGGCAACTTAGTAATATCATCATTATAAAAGATAAAAAGATGCTCTTTGGCTTTCCCATAGTATCCTCCAGTTGGAATTAATGTTCAAGTTTACTAAACAATTCTCGATTTAATTCATGTCAGCCTCCTCTGGTTAAGTTGCAGGATATAAAGAGAAGGTTGACAATCCCCGGGGAGGATACTATATATTAAAGTGCAATCCCCCCGGGGATTGTCGTACAGGTCTCTTGCCGCTTGACTTTCTCAAGGTAGGGCAGCAAGAGACCTTTTATTGTTAATAATTGTTCTATCTATCTTATAACTTATTTACGAATAATAAGTTATCTAATAATTTATTATAGTTTGCGATTAAAGTTAAAGAACCATTATTACTTATTTAGAATAATTTATTTGAATCGCTTTTTATTAAATTTATCTTTTTACTTTTTCTTTGTCAAGATCTAATCAATAATTTTTTAATATTATTTTCAATAATCTCAATTGTTTCTCACAAACTATGAGTATCCCTATATCCTATTTGGAAATGCCTTTAATAGAAATATTTTCATTTAGCATAAGTTTATAATTCATTTTATAGTAAAAACGGTTTCAAAGAGAAAGAATATTCTAACCACATGAATCCATGGATCAGAAAAAACCTGCCGGTCGTTTTTTTTGCCCTCCTGTATTATTGCGGAGCCACGGCTCACATTGAGCTTTACGCCTTTCCCCAATACGATAACCAGACTTATCAGAATCTCCGTAATATCTCTCTGGCTCTCGAACAGAGCGGCAGGCTTGAAGAATCGATCCAGCTTTTACTGCCCTACCAAAATGATCCGCGGGTGTTGCAGCTTCTGAAGACTTTTTTCGACCACGCCGGGAAAAAGGAAGCTTTCCTGCCCCTGGCTGAGGAAGCTGCACGAAAGGATCCGGACAGTACTGCGGTTCTTTCGGTTTATTTCGATGTACTGGCCGGGGTGGGGCTTAAAGACAGCCTCAGGCTGGCTGTGCTCCGGTTCGTGGAGCGGGCGCCGGATCAGAAACAGCGTTACCTTTTTGCAGGGGGCTGTCTGAGAAAATACCAGATGTTCCCCGAGGCTTTAGCTCTTTATGATAAAGGGAGAAATAGGAGCAAAAGGCCGGGGCCTTTCAGTCTGGAGACAGCCGCGGTTTTGATTGATCTCCAGCGTTATGGGGAAGCGCTCGATGAACTTAAGCTTTATCTCGATTCAGGCGCTGAAAACGGCCTTTCTTTGGCCCAGCGCGAGATTTACCGTATCATGGAGAGCGGTGATGAGGGGAAGAAGCTGGTGATCGAGAATCTTTCCAGGATGCTTAAAGGTGCTCAAAATCCTTTGCGCACCGGCCTGCTGGTGATCCTTGTCGATGCAAACCTGACTTCAGGACATTCTCAGCCTGCATTTTTCGGGCTGCGTGAGCTTATTTCGGAAAAGGACAAGAATGAGGCATTCCGCTATTTGACTGTTTTCATTGGCCGGTGCATGAAATTGGAGAATTACCCGACTGCTCTTCAGGCCTATGAACTGCTGGATTCTCTGGGTATTTTGGACAAAACCAGGGTTCTTCTGGACAAAACGGAGATTCAACTCAAAATGGGGAGGCTGGTCGAGGTTGAAAAGGCGCTTGTCGGGATTTCGCGGGATAGCCAAGTTAATCAGAACCTGCGGGCCGAAGCAATGGACAGGCTCGGCTCTATGTATCTGGAACGGTTAGACAAGCCAGATAAAGCTCTGGAAGTTTATCAGGCCCTGGAAAAGATTGACAGCGCCCGGGGCAAGTCTTTACTGGAGGTAAAAATCAAAATTGCCGGAAGTTTTATCAGGCTCGAAAAACTGCCCCAGGCGAAAGCTCTGTGTGAGGAGCTTCTCTCAGGCCGGGAAGACATGGAAACAAGGAGCAAAGTTCTGCTCCTTCTGGGCCATGTCTATTTTTATTCCGGGAATATGGACAGCGCAGAAACCGCTTATCTGAACTATGCCAAACTGTGTCTGCAAGAACCGGAGGCCAATGATGCTATCGGGCGGGCATATCTTATCCGGAACGACAACAGCCCGGATTTCAAGATCAGCAGGATGGTAGCTCAAGCACTCTATGGAGCACACTGCGGCGAAATCCAGAAGGCGGCGGAATATTTCCAGAAAAGCTTGCGGGAGGCCGCTGATTCATCTTACCAGGCACAAATCTATTTCCAGATGGGGAGAGTATATGAAGATGCCGGGGAATATCCTCTGGCCCTCGGAGCTTACGAGGAATTAGTAAAAAAGTATTCCGGTCATCAGCTTGCCCCCCTGGCTGAATTAAGGATGGGCATTATACTCCTGGAGTCGATGGGCGACAAAGAAAGGGCGCGGAAACATCTGGAGAGAGTGGTCCTCGAATATCCTGCGGGCGTGGCTACGCCGGAAGCAAGACGGCTTTTGCGCTCTCTTGAAAAAAACAGTTCCTGATATGTATATTTCATCCGCTGAGATTGATTTTTATTTTGTACCGGCTGTGTCAATGGTGATTTTAAGCCGGCTGTGGAGAAGCAGTTTCCGGGAGAAAGTATGAGTTTGCGTAAAACAGCGGGCATTGTCCTGAGTTTTATCCTGATACTTGCACCCGGCAGGCTGCTGTCGGAAATACTCATACCTATGGATCTGACCCAGAGCGATCATCTTAAAGCCTATGGCCTGGCTTTCAAAGTGCTCAAGGCCGGGATCAATGTGGAATGGCTTCTCAACTACCGGGGAGGTTCCTTTCTTTTCGAAGAGCGGCAGGAATTTCTGCGTCTGGCAAAACTTATGGGGGTGAGCTGTGAGGTTATCGCCCCTGACCAGGTTGTGGCTATCCACGGCCGGATCGAGCAGGAGAACATGGAGACCGTGCTCTTGGAAAAATGCCCCCGCGTGGCTATTTATAGTCCCCAGAACAAGTCGCCGTGGGATGATGCGGTGACTCTGGCGCTGACTTATGCAGAAATCGATTACGAGACACTCTGGGATGCGGAAGTACTCCAGGGCAGACTGCCTGATTACGATTGGCTGCATCTTCACCATGAGGATTTCACCGGACAGTACAGCCGTTTTTATATCGGCTACCAGGGAAGGGACTGGTACCAGGATGAAGTGGCTCTCAACGAAGAGATGGCTCGCCGGTTCGGATTCGATAAAGTCTGGAAGCTGAAGCATGCGGTAGCCTCCAGGATTGCGGATTATGTCCGTCAGGGAGGCTTCCTCTTCTCCATGTGCCTGGCTACGGAGACCCTGGATATCGCTCTGGCTGCAGGGGAGAACGATATCGTGCCGGCCGAGATTGACGGCACGGGATACAGTCCTGATGTGGAGAAAAAGCTTGATTATTCCAAGACTCTGGCTTTCCAAAATTTTCAGGTGGAGCTTAACCCTTTTGTCAACTCCTTCTCGGATATCGACGGCCATCAGGTGAACAATCCTCCAAAACGTCAGAATCTCGGCTATTTCCAGCTTTTCAAGTTTTCAGCCAAGTATGACCCCATTCCGACCCTGCTCACTCAAAACCATACAGACTTTATCAAGGATTTTTACGGCCAGACCACCAGTTTTACCAGAAAGACTTTGAAAGACGCGGTGACTGTACTGGCTTTCGAAAAAGATAAACCCTGGGTCAAATATATACATGGCAATGCGGGCAAGGGGTTCTGGACTTTCCTGGGCGGTCATGACCCCGAAGACCCCGAGCACCGGGTAGGTGATCCGGCTACAAGGCTCGAGTTGCACAAAAATTCCCCCGGCTACCGTCTGATCCTGAACAATATCCTCTTCCCGGCGGCCAAGAAAAAAGAGCTGAAAACTTAAAACAACGCCGGCTTGATTCAAGGAGGCAATAGATTGAAGCTTACCGCTTTGCTTGGAGCGATCGGTGCTGTTCCGCGCCGCAACAGCCCGGTAGGGAGGATCGAGGTCACCGGTCTCGTTGTGGACAGCCGCAAAGTGATCCCGGGGGATCTCTTTTTCGCGCTTAGCGGATCGAGCGCTGATGGGCACGATTTTCTGGACCAGGCCTTTAAAAGGGGCGCAGTAGGTGCGGTGGTTTCCCGGGCGG
>Ga0315277_10004326_pt1 | contig 19044 bp, 15 predicted proteins | sample YL17G05_15_MG_FD_203695 | JGI IMG/M metagenome (GOLD analysis project Ga0315277, IMG submission 203695) | Sediment microbial communities from Yellowstone Lake, YNP, Wyoming, USA - YL17G05_15 | ecosystem: Environmental > Aquatic > Freshwater > Lake > Sediment | place: USA: Wyoming | collected...
AAAGCCGCTCCCACCTCGATATCCCAGGGTCTGTAGCCTCCGAGATTCATATGCATCAGGCCGAGGGGTTCGAATTTTGGGTTCTTTCGGCTGAGATCCCTATAGAATTCAATCCCCTGGATGAGAGCGCTGGCACAGTTTCCGACACCTACGATGGCAATTCGGATCGAACTCTTTTTCATAAACGTTCAGCCTTTCCGAAAACATCCTGTCTTTTTCAAATAAACTAACTATCTCATTTCATTTCGATTGTCAAGAAAATTGGGAGGCCCATCGTAATCAGTCGATTATGGGTAATTATTGGTTATGGAGTAATTCGTTTTTTCTGGTAGCGTCCCTCCGGGCCAGAGGCCCTTCTGGGCAGGCGGCCCGATTTAGTCGGGACGGACTCCGCTGAGACATTAGCGGGGTGGTTTTTTCTTGACTTCTTTTTTTTAATCTGTTAATTTCCGCAACAATCAATCGTCCCCACAGGGTGTTTAACCGATGAAAAAAAGAGGGAAATCGGCCCTTCTCCACCATCCCATTCGCTCTCTCGATGTGAAAAAGACGCAGAGTCTTTACGATCTGATACAGGCCTTCCAGCACACCTCTTTCCAGAGCCGGAATCTATTCAAATGTTTTGAGGTGTTTCAAAAGATGCTGAGCGATCCCGCCTGTATCATCTTTCTGGGATTGTCCGGAGCCATGATCCCGGGCGGGATGCGAAGGGTGATCCGCGATATGATCGAGATGAAGTTGATCGATGTCCTCGTCTCCACGGGCGCCAACATCTTCCACGACCTCTTTGAGAGCTTCGGATATCGACATTATATCGGATCGGTGGAGGGAGATGATGATGCCCTGCGAAGGCACCGGATCGTACGGGTTTATGATGCCCTGATGGATGATCACGAGATCAATCAGGTCATCCACCTCCTCTCCGAGGTTCCGGAAGAACTGGGGGAAAAAGTCGTCTCGTCAAGGCGATATCTGGAGGTCCTGGGAAATCGGATCGAAGATGATGGGTCGATCCTGAAGACAGCCTCCCGGTGTGGCGTTCCCGTCTTTATCCCCGCACTCAGTGACAGTTCCATCGGCATCGGACTGACCTTTCTCCATGCCCGGAAGAAGAATTCTTCCGAAGGACTGATCATCGACCAGATCCGGGACAGCTTTGAGATTGCCCAGCTGAAGAGGATGGCCAAAACCACCGGGGCTATCTATGTGGGAGGAGGTGTTCCGAAGAATTATATTCAGCAATTAGGGCCTGTGAGTGAACTCCTTTTCCGGAGAGAGAGCGGCCACCGGTTTGCCTTTCAAGTGACCACGGATGATCCCAAATGGGGCGGCCTCTCAGGCTGCACCTTTGAGGAGGCAAAGTCCTGGGGAAAGATTGAGAAAAAATCGGCCCATGCCGCTGTCTATATGGATGCCACCGTTGCCCTTCCCCTACTGGTCGGGGCAATCTTTCAAGAGGGAAAGATCTGCCGAAAGAGAAAGAGACGCCAGTTTAAATGGGAGGCCGACCGACTCAAATCGATCAAATTTGTTTAACCGTTCTCCAAAGCGCCTATAAAGTGACTAAAGTGATCTAAAGTGCCTAAAGTGAACTAAAATTAATTTTAAGCACCTTATGAACTTCAAACTTTAGTCACTTTTCAAACCTACCGCACTCCGCATTCCGAATTCAGCAATCCGAATTATGAAGGGGGGCTTGAAAATAGGCCAACAATGGTTATATTATAAGTATAACTTATGAAAAGAAAAGGAGTTTGGTGTCGATGAAAGATTCCGATTCGAAAATTCCGGACCAGAAGGAACTGGAGAAGGAACTGAACGAGTATTTAGGGAAGAAGTATGGAGACCGGATCCGGCTGGTTGTTCCCATGCTCTTTCCAAAACCCCAGACCGAAGAGGTCTCGAAGGATGAGAAAGAGATCGGTGAGAAAAAGAGAAAAATCCAGTTCGATCTGAAGCCCGAAGAACTGGAGGCCTTTCTCAATGACTACATCATCCGACAGGAAGAGGCAAAGGAGATCCTGGCCACCAAGATCTGCACCCACTTCAAACGGATCAAGTTCACCGAGATGACGAAGGGAAAGACCCGGTATGAAAGTGTGGGCCACATCAAAAACAATATCCTGATGGTCGGGCCCACCGGCGTGGGCAAGACCTACCTGATCAAATTGATCGCCAAGAAGATCGGCGTTCCTTTTGTCAAGGGGGATGCGACGAAGTTCAGCGAGACCGGTTATGTGGGAGGGGATGTGGAGGATCTCGTCCGGGATCTCATTTATGAGGCCGATGGCGATATGGAGATGGCTCAGTACGGGATCATCTATATCGATGAGATCGACAAGATCGCCTCGTCCAACCATACCATCGGCCCGGATGTCTCCAGGACAGGGGTCCAACGGGCACTCCTGAAACCGATGGAAGAGACAGAGGTGGATCTCAAGGTTCCACACGACCCCATCTCTCAGCTGGAGGCCATCGAACATTACCGGAGAACCGGAAAGAAGGAGAAGCGGACGATCAATACGAAACATATCCTCTTTATCATGAGCGGAGCCTTCAACGGCCTGGAGGAGATGGTGAAGAAACGGCTCAACCGGGAGGGGATCGGTTTCGGGGCGGAGATCCGTTCCAAGGATGAAAGAGCCGAATATCTCAAACAGGTGAAGGCTGAGGACCTCATCGCCTTTGGGTTCGAATCGGAATTCATCGGAAGGCTTCCGGTGACCGCCATTTTTGAGAGACTTGAAATTGAGGATCTCTATGCGATCCTCAAGAACCCCAATAACCCCATCATTCTGGGGAAGAAGAAGGATTTCAAATCGTATGGAATCGACATCCAGTTTGAGGAAGATGCCCTTTACGAGTTAGCGGTGAGGGCTTATGAGGAAAAAACAGGAGCGAGGGGACTGGTCAGCGCCGTGGAGAAGGTGCTCCTCAAATTTGAGAAACGACTTCCCTCAACAGATATTCGCCAATTCGTCGTCACCCGCGAAGTGGTCGAAAATCCGGAACAGGAACTGGAACGATTGCTCCAGGACCCCATGCATCCCGAGAGGCTGGCTAAGTTTGAGAAGCTTCTATCACGGGAGAAGGGGGAGTTAAAGGAGTCGATCATGAGCAGGGAAGGGGAGTTTCGCAAACGTTACGGAATTGCCTTTCCGGAGAGCCGAATCGATCTTATTGCCCGCCGGATGGTTGATAAGGGTTACGATGTCAACACCGTTTTTGAAGAGGTGGTGGAGGTTCAGCGACAGGTCGAGGAGTTTGAGAGAGACTTCCAGCAGAGAAATGGAATCCGGCTCCAGTTTGAGGGAAAAGCCGTTGATCGGATAACGGAAATGGCCCTCGAAGAGGACATGAAGGGAGAGATGGTTTGCTTCCGTCTGTTAAAGGATTATGAGCATGGGATGAAACTGATTCGGGACAGAATGGGCCGGAAGGAGTTTGTGATTACGAAGGAAGCGATCGATGACCCGGAAGGATATCTCAATCGGGTCATCCAGGAGGTCTATAGCAGGCGGTTCGATTTAGAGGCCGAGGGTAACGGATAATGGCGAACAGAGATTATTATGAGACTTTAGGTGTCAGCAAGAACGCCAGTAATGAAGAGATGAAGCGGGCTTACCGAAAACTGGCGATGAAATACCATCCTGACCGGAATCCGAACAAAAAGGAAGCAGAGGAACGCTTCAAGGAGATCAACGAGGCCTATGCGGTTCTGAGTGATAAGGAGAAACGAAAGCAGTACGATACCTTTGGCGCCGATGGATTCCGTCAGCGATTCACTCAGGAGGACATCTTCCGAGGATTCGATTTTGATGATATTCTTTCGGGCCTCTTTGGCGGAAGGGGGCGGCGGGAGTTCAAATTTGGAGGGACGAGGGGTGGCGTCGATTTCGGAGATCTTTTCGGTGGTTCATACGGTTACCAGGATATGGGCCGGATGCCCCAGAAGGGAGAAGACATCCTTTACGAATTAACGATTTCTCTCGAAGAGGCGGCTTCAGGCGGAGAGAAGAGGATTTCCTATCGCAAGGATGGCAAAGTGGAAGAAATTTCCGTAAAGATCCCGAAGGGAATACCGGCAGGGAAGAAACTGAGGCTCGCCGGGAAAGGGATGGAAGGGAAAAAAGGCGGCCCTCAGGGCGATCTCTATCTCCAGATCTCCATCCAGGAGCACCCCCTCTTTACCCGGGAAGGGGATGACCTTATTGTGGACAAAGAGGTCAGCTTTTCAGAAGCCGTTCTGGGAAACTCCGTCGAAGTTCCCACCCTTGAAGGGACAAAGAAAATCAAGGTTCCCCCGGGCACCCAGAGCCATACGAAGATGCGTTTGAAAGGGCTTGGCATTCCCCACTTTCAGAAAGAGGGCAGGGGAGATGAATATGTGAAGGTGATTGTGAAAATTCCCAAAAGGGTATCAGAAAAGGCAAAAAGTCTGATCCATGAGCTTGCCAAAGAAGGCATCTAAATTCAATTACCCATTTTCAGTTCTCAATGGTCAATTCTCAATTCTTAATTCTCAATTCCCGATTTTGGCCCGCGTTGACTTTTCCAGTGATCTGTTATAAATAAACTGTGATTCAGACAGTAAGACTATAGACCTCAGACATTAGACTGAAGAAAGAGAAATGGCCAGAGAATACACATGGATTAGGGTTTCGGCGTGAGCTTAGCCGAACGGCTGAAAGCTACCAGAAGGAATGACACTCTTGCATATACGAAAGAATTTCAAAAGAGTGGAATAGAGTTAATTCCCTATATTAGAAAAGTCTGATGTCTAACGTCTGAAGTCCAGTGTCTGAACTGCAGATAAATAAACCCGAAAGAGTCCGTTATCTGAACCAGGAGGAAAGAGATTATGACGGAGAAGATCTATGAAGAAGTGCCCGTAGAAAAATTGCGCTGGCGGTGCGATCCCAATTCATTCCCCATGGAAACCACCGAAGCAATTGAACCCTGCCAGGAGATCATCGGTCAGGAAAGAGCCCTGGAGGCGATCCGGGTAGGGCTGGAAATCCAGAGTATCGGGTACAATATCTTTGTGACCGGACTGGCAGGCACAGGCCGCTTCACTACGATCAAAGCGGTCTTCGAAGAGATGGATGTAAAAGGAAAGATTCCCAATGACCTCTGCTATGTCAACAACTTCAAGAACCCGGATATGCCCCATATGCTCAGCCTTCCAGCGGGGCAGGGAAATGGTTTCAAAAAAGAGATGGAGACCCTGATCGAAACCTTGAAGAAGAAGGTCCCCCTTATCTTTGAGAACGAGAACTATCTCAACAAGAAGAAAGAGCTGGTTGAGGGATTTCGGAACAGGCAGGCCGAGATGTTCCGGGAGTTTGAAAAGAAGGTGAACAAGGAGGGTTTCGCCCTCGTTCAGATCCAGATGGGGCCCTATTCCCGTCCGGGTATTGTTCCGATGGTTGAGGGGAATCCCGTCAACATTGAGCAGTTAGAAACGATGGTGGAAGAGAATAAATTCTCCAGAGAGGAGCTCGAGAGGATTAAGGGAAAACAGGCCGAACTGGTTAACGAACTGGAGGAAATTTTCAAAGCAACCCGGAAATCGGAGAAGGAGATCAAGGATGAATTGTCGGCTCTGGATACGCAGATGATCTCTCCGGCCGTCAAAGACTCCATTACAGACATTAAGGAAAGGTTTAATTACGAAAAGATTCATCACTACCTGGATGATGTCCAGGAGGATATCGTGGCCAATTTTCATCGTTTCAAGGAGAAAGAGGAGTCTCCTCCTTCTCCCATTCCAGGGCTGGTCCTGCCTCAGCCAGCGGATACATTCGCCGAATATCAGGTCAATGTCCTGGTCGATAATTCCGAGACTAAGGGGGCGCCTATCATTGTGGAAATGACGCCAAACTACCGAAACCTTTTCGGCACCATCGAGAGAGTAGTTGATCGCTCCGGAGTCTGGAAGACCGACTTCACCCATATCAAAGCAGGGTCATTTTTGAGGGCGAATGGCGGGTATCTGGTCTTCAATGCGCTGGACGGCCTCGTGGAACCAGGGGTCTGGCCCGCCTTGAAGCGGACCTTGAAGAATCAGGTGATGGAGGTTCAGACTTTCGATCCCTTCTATTTCTTTGCTACCACTGCGCTCAAGCCGGAGCCCATCGAGTGCAATACGAAGATCATCATGATCGGCGACACCCATCTCTATCACCTCCTCTTCAATATGGACGATGACTTTAAAAAGATTTTTAAGATCAAGGCAGACTTCGATTCGGTCACCGGCAAGGATGAAGATAAAATCCGGCAGTATGCCTCCTTCATCCGGAAAGTCTGCGATGAAGAGAAATTGAGGCCCTTTGATCGAACGGGTGTGGCAGCGGTTGTGGAGCATGGGGTGAGGATTGCAGGAAGGCAGAAAAAGCTCTCCACACGATTCCACCTGATTGCCGATCTCCTGAGAGAGGCCAACTACTGGGCTGGGAAGGACGGTTCTCCGGTGGTCAAAGAGGCCCATGTGGACAAGGCCATTGAGAAAAGGGCTTATCGTTTGAATCTTGTGGAGGAGAAGATTCAGGAGATGATTGATGACGGGACGATCCTGATTGATTCGGATGGAATGGTCGCAGGACAGGTCAATGGCCTCTCCGTCTATAACCTGGGGGATTACGCCTTCGGGAAACCCTCACGGATTACCGTCAAGACCTCCCTGGGAAAGGCCGGAATTATTAATATTGAGAGGGAAGTGGAGATGAGCGGCCCCATCCATAATAAGGGGGTCTATATCCTTTCGGGATACCTCCGGGACAGATATGCTCAGGACAAACCGATCACCATGAGCGCCAGCATCTGTTTTGAACAGTCTTACAGCGGAGTGGAAGGAGACAGCGCCTCCTCCACGGAACTCTATGGACTTCTTTCGAGCCTTTCCGGCCTTCCCCTCCGGCAGGATATTGCCGTGACGGGTTCAGTCAATCAGAAAGGAGAGGTTCAACCCATCGGCGGGGTGAATGAGAAGATCGAAGGGTTTTTTGAAGTTTGCAAGGCGAAAGGTTTAACGGGAAAGCAGGGCGTGATGATTCCTCACCTCAATATCGATGATCTAATGTTGAGAAAGGATGTGGTACAGGCGGTTCAGGAAGGGAAGTTTTATGTCTATCCGGTGAAAACCATCGATCAGGGGATTGCGATCCTCACCGGTGTGGAGGCGGGCGAACGGCTGGAGGACGGACGTTTTAAAGAAGGCACGGTCAATGGCCTGGTGGACAGGAAACTTCAGGAATTAGGAAAGAAGATCAAAGAGTATGAGGGGGGCGGAGAGGAAGCCAAGGAGAAGAAAAAAAAGAAGGGAAAAGCCTCCTGCAATGGATAGAATCGTTCTCGATCAAAAGGTTGTAATCGGGAAAGAAGTGATCATCGAAGGGCCTCCTCTGGAGGCCCTTCGATTTCAGGGGGGGCGTGTGGGCAGCATCATCACCCTGACCGATTCTCAAGGGAAGGACTTCAGGGGGAGAGTCCTTCGACTCTCCGTAGAAAGGGCTTCTGTTCTCACCTTTGAAACTTTTCAATCACCCACAGAATCACCTCTTGAAATTATCCTCCTTCAAGCACTCCCGGAAAAGGAGAGAATGGAACTGATCATCCAGAAAGCGACCGAGCTGGGTGTCTCAACGATCGTCCCTTTTAAGTCCGAGAAGTCTATTTCACTGGAGGAGAGGGAGACTAAACAGAAGAAGGCCCATCGATGGCAAGAGATCGCCGTTAAGGCGGTCCAGCAGTCGAGAAGGGCAAGGGTGCCCAAGATAGAGCATTATCGTCCGTTTGCAGAAGCACTAGAGTATTGTCGAGAAGAGGGATTGAAGATCCTCCTCTGGGAAAAGGAAGGCGAGAACCTCAAAGAAGTCTTAAAAAGATATTCCGTGTTACATCCCCCCTTTAAAAAAAGGGGGGAGGGGGGATTTAAGGCTAATCGCCCGGGAAGGGTCTATATCATGATCGGGCCCGAAGGGGGATTTACAGAAGAAGAGGTAAAATTGGCAATGAAAGAGGGATTTGTTCCTGTTAAATTAGGCCAACGAATTTTAAGAACCGAGACCGCTGCCATCACCCTAATTGGAATTCTACAATACGAACTGGGAGACCTTGGTTAATATTTAAAGCTACCTCTAAAAATGTCATTCCTGCGAAAGCAGGAATCCATAAGTTTTTGACATTACTGGTCTTCGTGAATATCACCACAAGGAGACGACCTGAATCTGTCTTACCATCATTAAAATATCCAACTTAAACATACAATTTTTTAAGCAACCAGGCCATCCTTTGTCCAAGAGCTTTTACGGCCTGTATCCCTTCTTCATCCTTCTCCACTTCCCCCTTATCCCTGCCAAGACCAATACCTCGCCCAATAATGATCATTTGCCCGGCAAGAAAAAAGTGACTCATGGTATCAAGGGTGTGTATAGCCCCAGAACGACGCACTGCAACCACAATAGCACCAACCTTGTTTTTATACATTCCACCGTTGGCCATCGATACAAAACCGGCACGATCAATGAGGGCCTTCATTTCCGCTGTCACATCGGTAAAATAGACAGGCGAACCCAAGATAATCCCTTCTGCCTTAATCATCTTTTCGATGCACTCATTTGCAATGTCATTTTTTACAGAGCAGTGCTGATCCTTATTTTCAAAACACTTGTAGCAGGCAATACAACCATGAATTTCCCTCCCCGATAGCTGCACCAATTCTGTTTCAACTCCTTCTTTTTCAAGTTCACGAAAAACATGGTTAATGAGGATAAAAGTATTTCCGTCCTTCCTTGGGCTACCATTAAACGCAACAACTTTCATATTATTTTCGTCCTTTCTGATTTATTGCTAATATTTCTAAACCCCTTGGATAAATAATTTATTCCTATAGGAAAGTCAATATAAATTGTGAGGGTGCGAAAGGAATGGACTCAGGCATGATTAATTTCTTATTTATCCTCACCAAGACCCCCTGATATTATATTAGATTCCTGGTTTCAACTGTTTAATTATTTATGTCTAACCCCAATTTCATTTATTAGTCTTCAGAAAAGAAGGGGTGAGGATAGCACCTACTCTGCGGTCTGAGGTGGCTTCTGGAGTAACGATTACCGGGGAAAATATACATAATTAAAGAGTCCCCCCTTTCTTCTCACGAAAAAATAGAAATAAATGAGATTAATGATTGCAATGAGAAATAAACAGAGGAACATTATCGGATAGCTGGTCAAATGGATGATGATGCCCATGATCACTGCTCCCAGACACATCCCTAAATCTGAGATTGCTGTGAAGGTCCCCATAGCTGGACCTAGAGAAGAACCCACACGATCGAGAACATAGACCACCAAAGAAGGGTAGAAAAAGGCATGCCCAATCCCCCAGATTACTGCAACAATAATAAACAGTGGTAGAGTTTTGGAAAAGACGAGGATGACCATCGAAATGATAAAAGTGATGAGACAAGGCAAGAGCACCCTTTCTCTGCTATAGAGATCCAACATCCTTCCCCCAAAAGTACGACCCAAAATAAGCATAATGGCGATAGTGGTAAAGAAAAACCCAGGATTGTCTACCCCATGATTTATTGCATAAAGAGGGAAAAAAGTGGTTAAGCCTCCCCAAATGAAGTGAAAAAAGAAACTAATGATAGAAGGTGGAAGAGCTTTCCGACTGAAAAAGAAACTGTTCTCAATGGAGGAATCCTCCAATGGAGGGACCTGTCTCCTTCCCAATTTATTAGTAGCGAATAGAGCAAATAGAGATAGACCTAAACAGACCAAGAAGAGAATGGTGAAATTAAATTGATTGATAAGGAACATTCCGAGGAGAGGCCCCAGGGCTAAAGCGATATTATAGCCCAGAAAAAAGTAACTGACGCTTTGCCCCCGATGGGCTTCTGGGCTAATATTAGCAATCAATGTAAATGCGGCCGTAGAGAAGAATGCGTAGCCAATCCCTTGAAAGACTCTCACTATCAAAAAAGGCCAAAAAGGGGGGGCTACGAGAATGGCAACGGAAGTGGTGCCAAAGAGGAGGGCGCCAGCGATCATAAAGTTTCTTTCGGGAATTTTTAAAAGGCATCTCCCAACAAAAGGTCTGAGGATCAATGAGGAAACACTGAAGATTCCGATAAGAACACCAATTTCTGTATCCTTAGACTCCAATTTTGAAAGATAGATCGGAAGGGTTGGAATGAGGGCAAATAAAGCCATTGCGAAAATGAATTGGGCAAAAAATCCAAGGATGAAATCACGGGTTAATATATTCCGTATCGATTGCATTGTCATATCTTGTTTTTTTGTATTTTAAGTATTCTACTTTGTAAAGAATTTTTCAACCCATTATTTTTGTCTCCTAATTTTTGAAGATGGTAATACTTTTTTATCTTCTTATTGATTTCCATTAGAAATGTTATATGATGTGACGAGATTTGAAAATAACAATTACAGGAAGTACTCGGCGATACGAGGAGTTGATTTTTCGATCCATATCCCCCTTTTGGTGACCGAAGTCCTTTCAAACTCTATACAGGGTATTACCACTTTGGAATGGGCTGGGGAGAGATTGTCACGAAATTGGGGTCAAATCTTTATTCTTGACAATGGATATCATTTCTCTAAGAAAAACGAGAGCATTGTGGGCGGGCTGGATGTCCGACGTAACAGAAAGTAGCTCAAAGTCAAGGATAAAGATTTGACCCCAATTCACAACACAGGACGATCTCAGAATTTGATCATATCCGTTCTGCTGAGGGTTACCTGGATTGAAATGCGCGGTGCATTCGCTAAGTTCCATGCCGTATATTGCTCCGGGTAAAGACTCTCAGCCGACATACCATCGACAGGGACGATAACTTTAATTCCCCTCAATGCAGCCCCACTGGCGGTATACAGAACAGCCCCATGTGCTGACGTACCCGTGATAATAACCGTTTTCACATTCCTCTCTTTGAGGATTTTTTCAAGTTCTGTTCCATGAAACTTGTCCGGACCCGACGTTACAATCGGTTCTCCCCCCTGGGGAGCGAGTTCCTTTGCAATATCAGACGGAATGGCCCCTGCAGTGAGGCTATAAACCACAAAGACACCTTTCGCCCGGGCTTCTGTTAGAAGCTTTTGAACCTTGGGAATAGATGCAATACAACGGGGACGACGTTCCGCATTGCATTGCTGTTTGTTAAAGTCCAGCATAAGGAGGGCTGTTGAGTTTGCCTCCACTGTAACGGATTTAAGCTCAGGAGCTGGCGGGATTTTCACGTTATGCCACTCCTCTATGACAGTCTGTGCATCGACAAAATTGGGCAATAAAAAGATAATCAGTACCAAAGCCTTCATCAATCTAATACCCTTAAAAATAAAAATTGTGTCAATGTACTTCATGAAACCTCCTTTCTTGAGCTTCGTGTGAGTTATTTTGCATGAAACAATTATCGTTATTTATTGAATAAGTCAATCAAAAAAAGGCCTTGTTGGGGTCAAATCTTTATCCTTGACTTTGAGCTACTTTCTGTTACGTCGGACATCCAGACCGCCCACAATGCTCTCGTTTTCTTAGAGAAATGATATCCATTGTCAAGAATAAAGATTTGACCCCAATTGACCCAATTTATAAATGCCCCTTTTACATTTTTCCAATGGAGGCGTATTTGTGGATTGATATGCGTATCAACCCCTTTCCTTTTTTCTAACGAAAAAATAGAAATAATTGAGATTGATGAGGCCAGTGAAAGCTAAGCATAGGAACATTATAGGATAACTGGTCAAATGGAGAATAATTCCCATTATCACCGGCCCCAGGGCAATCCCTAAATCCCCAATTGCTGTAAATGTTCCGATCGCTGGACCACGAGAAGAACCCGCACGTTCAAGAACATAAGCTACTAAGGAAGGCATAAGGAAAGCATTCCCGATCCCCCAGATCACCGCAACCAGAATAAACATCGGAAGGGTTTTAGAGAAAGCAAGGATGGTCATCGAAATAATATAAGTGGTGAGGCAAGGCAGGATCACTTTTTCTCTACTATAAAGATCTAAGATCTTCCCACCCAAAGCACGACCCAAAATAATCACGATGGCATAAGCAGCAAAGAAGAAACCGGGATTGGCCAAACCTTGATTCAAGGCATAAAGAGGGAAAAAGGCAGTTAATGCTCCCCAGATGAAATGGGCAAAGAAGGCCATGAGGGCAGGTGGGAAGGCTTCCCGACTAAGAAAGGACTCATCCCGCTTGGATAGGTCTTCTAATGGTTCAACCTGTCTTTTCCCTAATCGAGTAGTTAAGTAAAGGGAGCATAGGGATAAACCTAAACAGAGTAGGAAGAGGAGGGTGAAACTAAATTGGTTAATAAGGAACATTCCCAAGGTAGGAGTCAGGGCAAAAGAGATATTAAAGGCCAGATAGAAGTAACTAAGGCTTTGTCCTCGATGGGCTTCTGGGCTGATATTGGCGATCAAAGTAACTGAGGCGGTATAGAAGAAGGCGATGCCGATCCCTTGGAAGACCCTCACCATCAAAAAAGGCCAAAAAGGGGAGGTCAAGAGATAGGCAATGGAAGTGAGGGCAAAGATAAGGGCACCACTAATCATAAAGGTTTTTTCAGGAATTTTCAAAAGGGCTCTTCCAACAAAAGGTCTGAAGACCAATGAGGCGACACCGAGAATTCCAATGAGAACACCAATCTCTACCTCCGAAGATCCCGATCTTGAAAGGTAAATCGGAAGAGTGGGAATTAAGATGTGGAAAACAGATGTGAAAGTGAATTGAGCAAAAAAACAGAGGACGAAATTACGGGTTAATATCTTCTGGGTTGTCATATTTCGTTGTTTTTGTGTATTAGAATGCTATATTATATTCTTAATAAAGATTTTTCCAACTCTTTATCTTTGGTACCAAATTTTATCTTATTATTGATTTCCATGAAATATTGAATAGGTGGACGAATTGTCAAAATCACACTTACAGGAAGTACTCGGGGATACGAGGAGTTGATTTTTCGATCCCTATCCCCCTTTTGGTGACCGAAGTCCTTTCAAACTCTATACAGGGTATTACCACTTTGGAATGGGCTGGGGAGAGATTGGGGAGAAGCTCTAAGGGTTGCCCGGATCATCAAAGAATGGAACGAGAAGGATATTGTCGTGATGGGAGGCTCCCATGTCAGTTGCGACCCGGAAGGCCTTCTTCAGGCTTCCTATCAACACTGCGCTCCACACCCAATGTATTTCTTGATAGCTTCGAGGCTCCTCCAGAGATGAGCCTCTTCGTGGGGTTCGAGTGTATAGATGGGGGTTAATCCCCATCGGGAAAAGAGGCTGAAGAGCCCCCTGAAATCGAATCCTCCCTCACCCATGGGCAGATGGTCATCCATCTCTCCGTGATTGTCGTGAAGGTGTACCTCAATGAGATATTTTCCCAACGATTCCATCCAGAGGGGAAGAGGGGTCTTGCCGAAAACATGGTGGTGGCCGGTGTCGAAACAGAACCGGAAGTGTGGTGAATCAATCTCTTTCAGAAGCAATAGCAATGAATCAGGGCTCTCTTCAAAAACATTTTCTATGGCAATGGTAAGTCTCCGTTCTTTTGCCTCTTCTACCAGAGGTCTCCAGGTACGCAGGCTACTTTCAAGCCAGAGATTGACATTTCCGTCAAATTTCCACTTCTCGTATCCGGGATGGAAAACGATCGCCTTCGGTTTGAACAGGGCGGCCAACTCGATCGTTCTTGAGAATCGATCCAGCGTCACCTCCTTGATTCTTTTGTCCACTCCTCCCGGACTTAAATCCATAAAGGGGCCGTGGATGGTGATCTCGAGTCCGCTTCGTTGAAGGGTCTCCGCCAGCTCTTTTCCCTCCTCCTTCTGGTAGGCGTCGAGATCTTCGGCGCTGAAGTAGATTTCGGGATGAAGGCGATGCTCCATGACAAAATCGATTCTCTGAAGGAGCATGGAGTAAGGGATATTGATCTGGATGGGGGTCATAGGGGTTCATCCTTTTTAATCATTTGGTTTTATCATTGGTGATTGAAGTTTTGGTTATTATTTGATTATTGGTGATTGGAATTTGGATATTGGTTTATACCATTCTCATCCGTAAAACTCAACCCGTCTCAGGATGACGACTCGATCAGTTCGATCGCCTTAAGAACTTTTTCTCTCTCTCCGATGAGATAGACGATATCCCCTGTTTTAAAGACAAAGTCCGGGTCAGGACTGGGCAGGATCTCCCCATCCCTTCTCACGGCAATGACGGTGGCGCCCGTCCTGGAGCGTATCTTCAGATCTCTGATGGTATGGCCGGCCGCAGGGGTTTGCTCGCCGATCAGGTAGGTCTCGGTCTCGATATCGGTGATGATCTCGCATTTTTCAGGCAAACTCTTCACGGGAAGCTCCACTCGTCTCAGGGCTTCGTAACTGCCGCTTCGGATCCTCTCAATCTGATCGAAGAGGAGGTTCCTCGGCACCTGATAGCGATGGAGCACTTTTGCAAAGATTTCGATCGATGTCTCGAACTCTTCGGGAATCACTTCGTTTGCCCCCAGTTGGAGAAGGTCTTCCACCTCAGCAATGTAGCGGGTTCTGACGATGATATAAATTCTGGGGTTCTCCTTTCGTGCGAGCCGGACAATCATTCGGGTCGAGGCCGGGTCCGAGATGACGACGACAAGCATTCTGGCTGTGGAAAGCCCCAATTTGTGGAGAATCTCCGGACGGGTACCGTCTCCGTAGAAGATGGGTTCGCCTCTCTTTCTCATCTCGCGGACGGTCTCATTGTTGAGGTCGAGGACGACATGGGGAATCGATGTCTCCCTCAGGACCTCTGCTAAATTCTTTCCATTTAATCCAAAACCGATGATGATGACATGATCCTCTCTTCCCTGGAGAAAAAAATCCTTCTCCGCTTTCTTTCTCATCCTGTCCAATCGGTCAAGGAGTTTTTTCGAACTCATCCAGGCCGAGATGGAGGGAGAAGCCTGGAGAAGGAAAGGGGTCAGAATCATCGTGATCACGGAGACTGAGAGGAAGAGCTGGTAGTGGCTTTCCGAGATCAGCCCGGCCGATTTTCCGGCCATGGCCAGAACGAAAGAGAATTCGCCGACCTGCGCCAGATGGATTCCAGTCTGAAGGGAGATACGGAGAGGATGTCCGATCAGATGGACGGAGAAGGAACCGGTGAAGATCTTGAGCAGGAGAATGATGGCCACACCAATGAGAATCAGGAGCATATTCTGGCGGAGGAAACTCAGGTTCATCAACATCCCTATGGAGACGAAGAAGAGTCCATTGAAACTGTCTTTGAAGGGCAGGATGTCGGAGATGGCCTGGTAGGCATATTCCGATTCGGAGATGATCAGTCCTGCGAGAAAGGCCCCAAGGGCAAGTGAGAGGCCAAGCCAAGAAGTGAAGAGGGCTGTTCCGAGACAGAGGAGGATGATGGTGATGACGAAGAGTTCACGGCTTCGGGTATGGACGATCTGGTGAAGGATGTTGGGGACCAGCCACCTGGCACCGAAAATGACAACAAAGATGATGGTGGCAGATTTAAGAAGCGTCCATAAAAACTCAAGGAAACTCCCACTCGCCCCAGAGAGGATAGGGATGAGGAGCATCAGGGGAACGACGCAGAGGTCCTGGAAGATGAGGATGCCGATGGAGAGGCGTCCGTGGGGAGAGTCAATCTCACCCCGGTCAAAGAGCATCTTCATGACGATCGCAGTGCTGCTCAGGGCGACGAGGAAACCGGCGAATAAGGAGGTATTCCATTTCTGGAGGAATGGATAAGCGATCGCGGCGGTGGCGAGAAGCGTAAGGAGGACCTGAGAGAGCCCCCCTCCTAAAACAGCGGAGCGAATCCTCTTCAGGTTCTTCAGCGAAATCTCCAGTCCGACCGTAAAGAGGAGAAGGATGATCCCGATCTCTGCGAGGAGTTCAACCTCACGGATGTCCCGGATCAATCCGAATCCATGGGGACCGAGAAGGACTCCGGCTGTGAGGAAGCCCACGATGGAAGGGACCCTCAATTTGTGAAGCAGAAAGATCACTGAGGCCGAAACCCCGAAGATGATAACCAGCGTTTTTAAGAATTCAAGTCCCATAAGTTATCTCTGATGGATATTATAACTTAAATGGGAAGATTTTTTAACAATTTACATTTACCCCGTTAGAAATAATGGACCGCCTGCGTGGCCGGAGTCACTTCCGCCATACTCGCGCACCGTCGCGGCAGGTCGGCGCGGCGAAGGCCCGCTGGAATTTCTAACGGGGTTTACCGGGAAGTGTCAGTTCGGAGTATTTAGATTTGATTTTTTACTTCCGAACTCCCCGGCCACGCTCCGCTCTGCAGAGCGGGCCGAACTACATACTCCGAACTTATGTGATCCCATTGCAAAAAATAGAGGGATTGTGGTATAAAACCCTTGAGGTGAAGAGATGTTTAATATCGGATTGCCGGAACTCCTGATCATTGGGGCGATTGCCCTGATCGTCTTCGGGCCGAATAAACTTCCTGAACTCGCCAAGGCTTTGGGTAGGGCGATGAGGGAGTTTAAGAAAGCGACCGACGAAGTGAAGGAGAGTTTTGAGGCTGAGACCAGGGACCTGGAGGAGATAAAGAGCACCATCACGGAGGAGAATGTCCTGGGAGATCTGGCCAGGGAGATATCCAGCCTCGAAGAGCCTTCTCCGGAGACAGTAACGACCGGAGAGGTTGCCCCGGAGGCAATGGCCCAGACAGAGACCTCCTCCGCCGAAGAGATCGTGATTTCCCCGGAAGAGAGAGAAGTTGAAGAGAAGAAAGAGGAGGGGTCAGAAGGGATAAAAGAAGGGACCCCCTCCCATGGATGAAAAGAAACAACCCTTAACCTCTCACCTTCAGGAGTTGAGAAAGCGTCTCATCTTCTCCTTTATTGCGGTTGTAGGCGGTTTTATCATCTGTTATGCCTTTTCCCAAGACCTCTTCGATATTCTTTGTAAACCCCTACTCAAGGTGATGCCTTCCGGAGGTTCTCTCATCTTCACGAGTGTGGCCGAAGCCTTCTTCACCTATATGAAGGTGGCCTTTATCGCGGGTTTCATTTTGACTTCCCCCTTTGTTCTCTTCCAGGTCTGGGCTTTTGTGGCGCCAGGGCTTTATCGTCATGAAAAGCGGCATGTGATTCCCTTTGTCGCCGCCGGCTCCTTCTTCTTCGTCCTGGGAATTCTATTTGCCTATTTTGTTGCGATCCCCATCGGTTTTAAATTTCTTTTAGGATATGCCACCGATTTCATCAAACCAATGCCAAGCATGAAGGAATATCTCTCCTTCAGCATCAAATTTTTATTAGCCTTCGGTCTGGTGTTCGAATTTCCGGTGGTTCTGGTCCTTCTTGCGCGGATCGGGGTGGTTGATGCGAAGACGATGGCCCGGCACAGGAAATATGCGATTCTCCTGATTTTCATCTTTGCGGCGGTCATGACCCCGCCTGATTTTATCTCCCAGTTGCTCATGGCCATTCCTCTGATCGGGCTTTACGAGTTAAGTATTATTCTTTCTAAAATTTTTGGAAAGAAGGCAAAGCCGAGTCCTTCCATTGATTCATGAGTCATGGCAGAATCTCCCTATAAGATTTCCAGATGGCCGGAGAAGGAGAGGCCGAGAGAGCGGTTGCTCCAGCAGGGGCCCCAGCATCTCAGCGAGGCCGAACTTTTAGGGATTCTGATCGGAAAAGGGACGACGAGAAAGACCGCCATCGACCTGGCGAGGGAGCTTCTGGACCGGTACGAATCTCTTGAGAACCTCTTCAGCCGCTCCCCTTCGGAATTGATGAAGGTCAAGGGCATCGGCTCAGCCAAGGCGGCCACGCTCTCGGCAGCCTTCCAGTTGGTGAGGCGGATTCAATCTAAGACGAGTAAGGACCAGCCTTCTTTCAAGCGAGCAAAGGATGTGGCCAATCTTTATCTCCCGTTGATGAAGGATTTAAGGAAGGAGGTCTTCAGGGTTCTTCTCCTCAGCCGTGCCAATCGGTTGATTAAGGAGGTGACGATTTCCGAAGGGACACTCGATGCGAGCATCGTCCATCCGAGGGATGTCTTTCGGGAGGCCCTCCTGGAATCCGCCGCAGGGGTCATCCTCCTTCACAATCATCCGAGCGGCAATCCGAACCCAAGCGAAGAAGACATCCGGATCACCAAGCAATTGGTGGAGGCGGGCCGGGTGATGGGGATCAAAGTTTATGATCATATCATCCTGGCAGGGGAGGATTACCGAAGCCTGGCAGATGATGGATTAATAGTCTGATAGTCTCATAGTCCTTTAGTCTCATAGTCCTCAACTATCCGACTAACAGACCAATCGACTATGCGACTAATGACTCCGAACTTACCATGCGTGTTCTGGTTACCGATGGGCACTTTAGAAAAACGCTCGCTGTGGTTCGGTCCCTTGGTCGAAAGGGGGTCTATGTCACGGTCGGGGAGAGGACTTCCCTCAACACGTCGTTCTTTTCAAAGTATTGTTCGAGGCGTATTGTCTACCCATCCCCAAAGCGGTTTCCGGATCGATTCATCGAATTCCTACTGACGGAGATTAAAAAGCATCCGATCGATTGCCTCTTCCCGATGGAAGAGGAGACCCTTCTGCTGATAGCAAAATATCGATCCGAAATTTCAAGATATACCTGCCTGCTTGCCCCTGATCTGAATAAGATTGAGTTCGTCCGGGATAAAGGGAATCTCATTCGGTTTGCAGAGAGTCACGGAATCCCTGTGCCGAAGACGTATTATATCCTCCCCACCCCTGAACCATGTGAGGTTCAGGGCTTTGGCCCTGAATCCAATGAGGTTCAGGAAAGTCCTACACCCCACGTGGTGCAGGACCTCACCCATGTGATTGCTCAGATCCCAATCCCTGCCGTGATTAAACCTCGGATCAGTTCGGGTTCTTTCGGGATTGCCTATGTGAATAAGAGAGAGGATCTCATCCCTTTATATCAGAGCGTTCATGCCCGATACCCATATCCATTAATTCAGGAATATATCCCGGATGGAGGGGGGACATTCGGGCTTTC
>Ga0315277_10004327_pt1 | contig 19043 bp, 12 predicted proteins | sample YL17G05_15_MG_FD_203695 | JGI IMG/M metagenome (GOLD analysis project Ga0315277, IMG submission 203695) | Sediment microbial communities from Yellowstone Lake, YNP, Wyoming, USA - YL17G05_15 | ecosystem: Environmental > Aquatic > Freshwater > Lake > Sediment | place: USA: Wyoming | collected...
CTGTGAAAAAATCGGGGACATTCCGAATTTCCAGCTTTCCCCCGCTGAATAGAAAAGATCAACCGCTGGTTGATCCGTCCGATTCCGCTGAGCAAGTCGGGAAATTCGGAATGTCCCCGATTTTTTCACAGCTTCTACCACATTACCATTTTGAGCGTTGAAACTTCTTGACAACAAGGTTTCCGAGTTCTAGTCTGCTCTCCAGAACTGATTCTGAAGAGCAGAAGCCGTGGCCCGTGACCACACGATAGCGTTGGTGGAAAAGGTTGTCCGCGTAGTGGAGGCTCTAAAAGAGAATCCAAACGGGCTTCCCCTGCAGCAAATTGCCGTGCGCACGGGCTATGTCAGGAGCTCCGTACATAGAATTCTCTTGAGTCTGAAGAAACTCGGCTATATCGAGCAGGAGAATGCCGGGGGGAGTTATCGACTCGGATTTCAATTCTTGGTGCTTGCAAGCACACTCGCTGCCAAAACCGAACTGGTAATAACCGCCCGCCCCTACCTGCACGAGATCGTCGAAAAATTCGAGGAGAGTGCGTACCTGGCGATACTGCGAGCCGACAGAGGCGTGTTTATTGACGTAGAAGAGGCAGCGCGGGACTTACGGGTCGCTGCTCCGCTGTTTGCAGAAGTGCATTTCCATGCGACGGCTGCCGGCAAGGCAATGGCTTCATTCCTTCCGGAGGAAGATCGTGTCGCTCTTCTTCAGAACCCGCAGTTCATCGCGCTCACGTCGCACACGAAGGTCCAGCCGTCCAAGGTTGTTCAGGATTGGGAACAGGTGCGTCGCGAGGGATACGCGATCAACGATGAGGAAACAATTCTCGGGGCTGTATTCCTGGCTGCCCCGGTGTTCGATTCGCGCGCGCGGGTATGCGGCAGCATTTCTGTAGGCATGCCCAAAGCACGGTACTTACCGCAGATGGCAACGAGGCTTGTCGACCATCTCAAAGCGGCCTGCCGGGATTTCTCGGACAGGTTGAAAGTTGCTGGATATGTTCATATCACGGGGAATTAACCAGTTCGTCGCTAGGTTAAACCTTTTTCAAGGAAGGTCATGATGAAACGATCTACCGGAATATTGTTCCTCGTCGGGCTAGCGCTGACGCTCTTTTGTCTTTCTCCTGCAATGTCTCAGAGCGGCCGCGGAACCCTGATGGGAACAGTCAAGGATACAACCGGCGCTGTCGTGCCGGGGGCACAGGTGCAGATCACGAACATGGGAACCGGCGCCGAGTTCAATGCAATAACGACCGATGCCGGCCTCTACCGTGTTCCGTACATTCCGCCGGGAAAGTATAGGCTCTCGGCCTCAAATGCCGGTTTCAAGAAAACCGTGCAAGAAAACGTCGAGGTTCACGTGGCGGGAACGACTACGGCGGATCTCGTCCTCGAGGTCGGCCAGATCTCGGATTCGGTGACTGTCACCGGTACCGCACCCCTGCTGGAGAGGGCGTCGGCAGAGATTGGTACGGTTTCCACCGAAAAGGAAGTCCACACCTGGCCGATCCAGATCGACGATGGTACCAGACAACTGCAGACCTTTATTTTCAGCAGCATGCCGGGGACAGAGGGTGGAGGATGGCAAGGTTCCATTAATGGAAGCCAGTCATTCTCCCACGAGATCTTGATCGACGGCATATCCGTGGGTCGAATGGATATTAATGGCGGCAACACATCGGAGTTCACTGCTACCGTGGATGCCGTTAATGAGTTCAGGCTCCAGACCGGATCTCTCTCTGCCCAATATGGCAACACACAGACCGGAATGGCCAATTTCGGCATGAAATCCGGCTCCAATCAGTATCATGGCAGCGCCTTCGTGTTCCATCAGAATTCGGCGCTGAACGCCAACAGCTGGGCGGCCAACAACAGCGGCCGACTTGACCCTAAGACCGGAAAGGCCTTCAAGGCAACTACGCATTTGAACAACTGGGGCGCTACCTTCGGAGGGCCGATCCGCAAAGATCGCACATTCTTCTTCTTCTCCTATGAGCAACACAAGGAGGCCAACTTCGTCCCGTCCGCTAACACGGATGCCTCGCCGACCAAGGAAATGAAAGCGGGAGACTTCTCACAGCTGCTTAATCCAAACTTCACCAAGAACTCCAGTTCAGGCAAGGTGATAGGAAAGGATGCACTCGGCCGCGACGTAATCTTCGGCCAGATCTACGATCCGAATAGCACGCGGCAGCTTGCATCCGGGGTCTGGGTCCGTGATCCGTTTCAGGGAAACATCATCCCGGCCAGCCGGTTCAGCGCGGTGACCAAGAAGATCCTCAATCCTGCTTACGCACTGCCGGATCCGACGTTCCCCCGATTTAATGATTTCGGCGGTCAAACGCTGCGCAATAACACCGTGCGCATCAGCGGCTGTTGCCCCGAGCTGTTTATCAAGAATTACAGCATCAAGGTGGATGAGACGATCAGTGCAAAGCACAAAATGAGCGCCTCGTTCATCGAAAACGACCGCTACCGGTTGCGTTACGGCTATGGCAGCGGCTCCACTGGCGGGTATTTTGAGCCCGGGAACATCCCAAACACTCCCGGGACAGGTGACAAAAAACAGAGCACGCCGGGTTATATGATTCGTGTGGCGGAGGACTGGACGATCGGCCCAACCATGCTGAATCACTTCGGCTTCGGCTATAACAGGTTCCGCAACCAGAACGTCTCCAACAGCATTTTTGCGGGAAAGAACTGGGCGCAGGAACTCGGCCTGCAAAACGTGGGCGGAGCAACTTTTCCACGAATCAACTTTCGCGGCACGAACTGGTGGCAGAGCGGGTCCTTCAAGACTTGGGGCCACACGGGCACCGGAAACGAGCCCAATGGCAGTGGCATCCTTGTGAATGACTTCACCTGGATAAAAAAGAAGCACAGTATCCGTTTTGGTGTTGAACACCGCCGCTATTACATCAACTCAGCGTTCCAGGATACGCCGGGGAGTTATACATTCAACGCCGACCAGACTGCACTGTCCAATTTCCAGGGGAACACCGGTTTTGCTTTCGCCAGCTTAATTCTGGGTTCGGCACAAAGCACAGGCGTGACCATTACCGGGATGACGCAGGGGGTCCGAACCAGGTCGACTGCACTCTATGTGCAGGATGACTGGAAAGTCGGGGAGAAGCTGACGCTCAATCTGGGCGTCCGTTGGGACATCCCGACGACGTACACCAACCCCAACAACATGATGTCGGCGCTCGATCCCAAGGCGCCCAACGCGGGTGCGGACGGCTATCCCGGTGCCCTCGTCTTCCTGGGCAACTGCAAAGGGTGCAATGGGAAGACGACCTGGGCCGACATCTACTACGGAGAGTGGTCGCCGAGGATCGGCGTAGCTTATTCCGTTTCCAACAAACTGGTGGTGCGAGGAGGTTACGGTATCAACTATGCCCCGCCCATCCTCGACGGTTGGAGTTATGGTTGGTTCAACGGCTTTGACGGCGATAACAGCATCGCCCAGAAGCGAGGACGGTCCGGCGGCGGTCAGGATCCCGCCTATTATTGGGACACTGCGTATCCGAAATACACCGCCACGTTACCAAATTATGATCCCACGCAACTCAACGGCCTCAGCATTCCCTACTACCCGCCTGAGACCCAGAAGTTCCCCATGACCCAGAATTGGAACTTCGGCGTTCAGATGGAGTTGCCTTGGCAGACGCGGCTGGAGGTGAACTACGTTGCCAACAAAGCCACACGGCAGAATGATCCCTACCTCGGCAACCTGAACCAAATTGATCCCAAATACCTGAGCCTGGGAGATGCGTTGATTGAGGACATCGGCGATCACCCGCAAATCAAGAAGCCATATGCCAGCTTCGATGGAACCGTGGCTCAGGCGCTCCTGCCCTACCCGCAATATACGGGCGTTTCCACACACCGGACGAATACTGGCTGGTCGAATTACAATTCCATGCAGATCACGGCAACCAAGCGTGTCACCACCGGGTTGAGCTTCCTGGTCGCCTACACCTTTTCCAAATCCCTAACCACGGCCAACACTGCGCTTGGTATGTATTATGGATCCTACGGGCAGACGCTCTATAATCGTAAACTCGACTACGCTGTCAGCAGCCTGAACGTTCCGCAGAATCTCAAGATCACCTGGATCTATGATCTGCCGTTCGGCCCGCAGGGGCACTGGCTGAAATCAGGTGCGCTGAGCTACATCCTCGGCGGATGGACTATCAGCGGCATCAACAACTTCCGTTCCGGAGGGCCTATTCAAATCTACAACAGTGGCGGTCCCGACACAGGCGCCCTTTTCAACAACGGCTTCTATGTGGATACCTTGCTGCCGCGCGACCAGCAGATCATCGGCAGCAAGCCGAGCGATCCGGACCGCGCAAATGGGAATCCTTACCTCAACATCAAAGCCTGGGGAGCCGTCCCCGTTACCGACAACAACGTCCCCAAGCGACTTCCCAACGGCGTGAATTTCCAGCCGAACCTGCGAGGATTTGCTCAGAGCGGCGAACAAGTGTCCCTGATCAAGCGCACCCGTTTGCCGTTCCGGGAAACGGTCAACTTTGAAATTCGCGCCGATATAAGTAACCCGTTTAACCGGACTTGGATTGCAGATCCGAGAACGGATATCGGTACTCCGGAGGAGTTCGGGCGGGTGTTCGACAAATACGGCGGCGGACGCACCATCCAAGTGGGAGCCCGCATCACCTTCTGATCCCCCTGGCGGATTTTACTCCTGCCATATACGGCGGCCGCGCTTCTTCGCGCGGCCGCCGTTCTTTTTACGGGATGCTCACTTGGGACCCGCGCAAAAACTTGTCATTGGGGCTATGCACTTGACTCCCGTGACGAATGTGTGAGGCATTGTCACCCATGACGGAAATCGGGGACATTCCGAATTTCCCGGACTTGCTCAGCTGAATCGGACGGATCAACCAGCAGTTGATCTTTTCTATTCAGCGGAGGAAAGCTGGAAATTCGGAATGTCCCCGATTTTTTCACAGCTTCTTTGCGTCTTTGCGGTGAGATTCTAAACCACCGCGATTCCAGCAACAATCGCAGTCCGATTTTAGCATTTGCACTGGGACAATGGATGCGGCTAATGTGGACGCTGAATTCAAGCCGGCGAGCCAAAATGCCCTGTCGGTGATTCGGGATTGGGACATAAAGAAAGGATGGGTTATGAACTCTACGCGGCCGAGTCCGGGGACGCACACTTTGAACGAGATTATGTCACAGCCCAGCTGCTGGCAGGAATGCCTGAACGAGCTGGAACGGCCGGGCCAGCTGGACAAGATGCCGGGGCGTCTGGCTCCGCAAGCGGATTGGTTGTTTGTCGGATGTGGTTCGAGCTACTACATCGCTCTTGCCGCAGCTGCAAGCTGGGCGCAGCTGACGGGGCTGCGTGCGAGAGCCGTGCCGGCGTCGGAGGTCTTGCTGTTTCCCGATCTTCTCCTGACCGGCAAGGCGCCCTGCCAGCCGGTGCTGATATCGCGCTCAGGCCGCACTTCCGAGGTGCTGAAGGCGGCAGAATACCTCGAGTCCACGCGCAAGATCCGCACCCTGGCGATCAGCTGTGCCGCAGACCAGCCGCTCGGAGCCATCTGCACTATCAGCCTCAATCTCGTGCCGGCTGATGAAAAGAGCACAGTCATGACTCGCTCGTTCAGCTCCATGCTGCTCGGACTGCAGGCGCTCGCCGCGGCCGTTGCCGGGAAGAGAGAGTTCATTGAGGCTCTCGGCAGGGTTCCCGCGGCCGCGCAGGCGGCGCTCGAGGCGATGAGGCCGCGGATTGCGAGTTTCGTGCAGCTCAATGAATTCAACGACTACGTTTTTCTGGGTCAGGGGCCTTTCTTCGGCATCGCCTCCGAGAGCCACCTCAAGGTGAAGGAGATGTCCTGTTCCTGCGCTCAGTGCTACCACTCGCTGGAGTTCCGCCACGGGCCCATGTCGGTCGTGCGGCCCGACACGCTCATCAGCTTCTTCCTCTCCGAGTCGGCGTACAAAGCGGAGCGCGAGGTTTTGGAGGAGATGAAGGAACTCGGGGCGAAGACTCTCGTGGTCACCAACGCCGCAGACGAGCGCGTTCGGCACGCGGCGGACCTGTTGATCGAGCTGAACCTGGATGTCCCGGAGTGTGCACGCCTGGTGGTTCATGTCCTCGCAGGACAGCTCCTGGGGTACTACACGGCGCTCAAAAAGGGAATGGATCCGGACAACCCGCGGTTTCTTAGCCGCGTGGTAATCCTCAACGAGAAAGCACAAGGAATCTGACTCCAATGCCGAGCTTTGAGGTCACGGTAGTGGGCGAGCTCAATCTTGACCTGATCCTTTACGGATTGCCGGAGGATCTCGAGCCGGAGCGCGAACTGCTCGCAGACCGGCTGGCGCTGACGCTGGGTAGTTCTTCAGCCATCTTCGCACACAACTTGTCGGTTCTGGGCAGCAGAGTCGGCTTTGCCAGCCGCATCGGGATCGATTCCCTGGGACAGATCGCCCTTGACCGGCTGGCAGAGGGCGGCGTGGATGTTTCCAGAGTCAGGAAGGTGAGCGGCCCCACGACTACCGGTTTGACAGTAATATTGACACGCCCGGGGTACCGAAACATCCTGACCTATCCGGGGACGATGTTCGACATGTGTTTCGAGGATCTCGATCTCGAGTACCTGGCTTCGGCGAAGCACTTTCACCTCTCCTCGTATTTTCTGCACCGCAGCCTCCGCCCGCGCATCGCCGAACTCTTCAAGAGGCTGAAACAGGCCGGCCTGACCACGTCGCTTGATACCAATGACGATCCCGAGGATCGGTGGGAAGATTGCCGGGAGGTCCTTCGCTACGTGGACGTCTTCTTTCCCAACGAACGCGAGGCGAAAAAAATTGCCCGTGCGGACGATCTCGAAGAGGCGATCGCCAGGCTTTCGGAAATGGTCCCGTTGCTTGCGGTCAAGCTCGGCCGGGCCGGTGCCATGGCGCAACGCGGCAAGGAGAGATTCCTGCTCCCTCCAATATCCGTCGACGCGGTGGACCCTGTAGGCGCCGGAGACAGTTTCAATGCCGGTTTCCTGCACCAGTTCGTGCGCGGTGCGAGTCTCGACTCCTGTCTCGCCTATGGGAATCTCGCCGGTGCTTTTTCCACTACGCGTCCCGGTGGAACCGAGGCGTTTCGAGACCGAGGCCACTTCGAGCAGTTCTTCAGCCAGCACTGGCTGCGGTAGGAGATTGAGGGTTGCGCAGATGGTTCTGAGCCTTCCCATTATCTATATCTACAGAGCTTCGCAAAATACGGTGACATCTCAGGAATGTAGGGGCACGGCGCGCCGTGCCCCTACCCTGTCCAGGATTGTCACCATATTATGCGAGGCTCAGTAGATGCCGATGAGGTGACCGATGCGGAGCCTGCGGAAAGCTCTCGAAGAGTCTAAGGATGTGTCCGCATTTCTACTTGATCTGGTGCGCTCCAACAGAAGAGGAGAGCCGGCCGGTCTATACTCGATATGTTCCGCGAACAGGCATGTTCTCGAAGCCGGGATGCACCAGGCGGCTCGCGACGAAACGGTGGTTTGTGTCGAATCGACGTCGAATCAAGTCAATCAGTTCGGCGGTTACACGGGCATGACTCCCGCGGATTTCGCCCGGTTCGTGAAGGAAGTAGCCGCAGACGCGGGATTCCCTCCGGAAAGGATCGTACTTGGAGGCGACCATCTGGGACCGCACGCATGGCAAGGCGAGCCGGCCGGCCAGGCCATGGCGAAAGCTCGCGAACTCGTTCGCTCCTGCGTCCTTGCCGGCTATACGAAGATCCACCTCGATACGAGCATGCGCTGCGCCGGCGACACCGGGAGCATTCACGCTCCGCTTGCAGATGAAGTCGTAACGGCGCGGGCGGCGGATCTCTGCCAGGCCGCCGAGAAAGCTCATACCTCTCTGCCGGCCGGCGCGCCCGCCCCTGTCTATGTAATCGGAACGGAAGTCCCGGCTCCAGGAGGAGCTCAAGCGGCCGAAACGGAACTCACTGTCACGCGGGTAACGGATGTTGAGCGCACGCTCACTCTGGCGCGCGATGCCTTTTTCTCCTCGGGATTGAAAGCGGCGTGGGACCGCGTGGTTGCCGTCGTAGTCCAGCCTGGTGTCGAGTTCGGCGATGCATCGGTTACCGAATATGATCGGGAGCAGGCGCGGCATCTGTCCGCTCACGCCGAAAAGGACTGCAGCCTCGCCTACGAGGCACACTCGACCGATTACCAGCCTCGGGACAAGCTCAAGCAGATGGTGACGGATCACTTCGCCATCCTCAAAGTGGGACCCTGGCTGACCTTTTCCTTCAGGGAAGCGATCTTTGCGCTCGCTCAGATAGAGGCGGAGTGGCTGGCGGGAAGAAGAGGGGTCACGTTGTCAAACGTTCGTGAAACCCTTGAAAGAGCCATGCTCGAAGATCCCACTCACTGGAAGAAGTACTATCGCGGCGACGAAACCTATCTCCGCTATGCCAGGAAGTACAGCTACAGTGACCGCGCTCGCTACTACTGGACGCATCCCGAAGTCCGGGCAGCGCTTTCCCGGCTGTTGGCGAACCTGTCGCAGACCTCCATTCCGCTGCCGCTTTTGAGCCAGCACTTGCCCGCTCAATATGCCGCCGTGCGCGAGGGCAGGATCCTGAACGATCCGCTGAGCTTGATCCGCAGTAAGATCAGTGAAGTCCTGGATGTCTACGCTTTCGCCTGCGGCATGAGAGCGGACAAAACCTCTTAGGGCCCGCGCAAGAATAACTTGGCATTCTGCTGCAGGCCCCCAGGGGCGAGGCGGCGGGCAGGCATCTGCTTCGTTACTGCTTCTTCACAGATACTCCGTGGATGCGCGCCATGGTTAGGCCATAGGACTTGGCACGAGTATCCGCAGCAACCTCACAGGCGTCCAGCATCTTGTTAAAGCGCCGGATGTTCTCCTCAAACGCATCGGGTTCTTCGTCGGTTGCGAAAAGAAGCTTTTCAAACGCCGGCACTGCATCCTTGGGCATGTGCGCCTTGCCGAGATAGGGAGTCCACCAGAGGAACTGTTTCCAGTATCCAGGGTTATCCTCCTTTTTGATGAGCGAAGATCCGGAGAGATCGAAGAAAAGGTTGTGGTTGCGCCGCGTTGCCTCTCCCGCTTCGTCATACCAGGGATTTCCAAAGTGGGCGGCGTGGAGAATGAGTTTTGGAAATCTCGACGCGATGGTCGCGAGGAAAGAGGGTCGCATCCTGGCCATCATGCCATTGGCGAGGATGCCCGTATGCGGCGCCACGGGCATGCCCAGTTCCTGCGCGAGCTTCCAGAGGGAATCATACTTCGGATCGTCATAGTTCCACTGGTTGACGGCAAACAACTCCCCGAGTCCCTTGAAACCCATGGCGTGAACTCTTTTGATATCTCCAAGCACCGTGGGACTGTCGATATCGATCTCTGCATAGGGAATCACGCGGCCGGGATGGGCCTTTGCAAAAGTGATTCCCCGATCCAGGTCCTTCATGCCGATGAGGAGACATGCCATGGCGTTATGTTTGGTATATACGGTGAGGAACGATTTCTCCCAGCCATCTGCGGCGCGATAGTGCGTGTGCGAGTCGATGATAAAGCCGGGGACCTTGGCGGACGGCTGTGCGAATCCGAGACTGAAGAGGACCAGCAATGTTGTGGCGAGTAAGTGAGGCTTGCTCATAGATAGGGCTCCTGTAATGGGAAAACTGACAGGATGTAAATCATGAATCCCGCCAACGAGTCAACCCTGTTGTTCTTCCGGCGCGCGTGAGGAAGTCGTAATCCAGGTGTTCAGCAGTTCTTCAATCGCTGCGGGAACCGGATCTGGCACTGTCGGCGGATGGGAGAAGCTGCAGTCCGGAACAACCCGGTCCGACGAATGGGGGCGGCCAGTCTGGCGCCGCTGCCCGTGCTTAGGTGACGAGGTCAGTAAGTGATGAGGTTTCCGAAAACCATGTGGTGCCGGGGGACGGAATTGAACCGCCGACATGCGGATTTTCAGCCCCAAAATGCGGTTCCGTAAGCCATTGAAATATTGAGAGAACCCGCGTCCCTCGCGGGCGTAAAGTTGGACTGAGTTGGTTGCGCCCGGTTGCGAGTAAGTTGTCGCGGGCACAGTCAACAATCCTACTTCTCATGATCTCCCGCCAGAAGATTCTGCAACAAGTTGACCACACTGCGTTACAATCGCCAGGTACTAAACCAAGCACACAAGCGCGTTCACAATCATAATGAAGCTCTGCATTCGGTAAGGCGACAGACTAAGAAGGATAGTCATAAGCCGGAAGATTGGGGACGATGGTCATCACATCGCACCGATCGCTCTGCGGGAACTAACGCATGCCCATTAAGAAATCCGAACTTTACAGTTCCCTCTGGAAAAGCTGCGACGAGCTGCGCGGCGGCATGGACGCCTCGCAGTATAAGGACTACGTCCTCGTCCTCCTGTTCATGAAGTACGTCTCCGACAAGGCGGCTAGCCAGAGGGGCTACCTGCTCGACGTTCCGAAGGGCGGCAGCTTCGCCGACATGGTCGCGCTCAAGGGCGACAAGGAAATCGGCGACAAGATCAACAAGATCATTGCGAAGCTCGCGGAGGCCAACGACCTCAAGGGCGTGATCGACGTCGCCGACTTCAACGACGCCGACAAGCTCGGCAAGGGCAAGGAGATGGTCGACCGCCTCTCCAACCTCGTCGCGATCTTCGACACTCCGGCGCTCGACTTCCGCAGCAACCGGGCCGAAGGCGATGACCTGCTCGGCGACGCCTACGAATACCTGATGCGGCACTTCGCCACCGAGTCGGGCAAGAGCAAGGGGCAGTTCTACACGCCGGCGGAAGTCTCGCGCATCATGGCCAAGGTCATCGGCGTCGGAGACGCCAAGTCAGCCAGCCAGACCATCCATGACCCCACCTGCGGCTCCGGCTCGCTTCTGCTCAAGGCGCACGACGAGGCCAAAGGCCGCACCGGCCTCGATCTCGCCATCTACGGGCAAGAGATGGACAACGCCACCGCCGCGCTGGCTCGTATGAATATGATCCTCCACGACTGCCCTACGGCGGAGATCTGGAAGGACAACACCCTCTCCAGCCCGCACTTCAAAGCGCTCGACGGCCGCCTCAAGACCTTCGACTTCGTCGTCGCCAATTTCCCCTTCTCTACAAAAGCCTGGAGCAACGGCTTCGACGCGGCCAATGACCTTTATAGCCGGTTTGTCTACGGTATTCCGCCGAAGAAGAACGGCGACTACGCCTTCCTCCTGCACATCCTCACCTGTCTCAAGAGCACGGGCAAAGGGGCGGTGATTCTCCCGCACGGCGTGCTCTTTCGCGGCGGCGCCGAGGCCACGATCCGCCGTGAGATCGTCAAGCGCGGCTACATCAAGGGCATCATCGGCCTGCCGGCCAATCTCTTCTACGGCACGGGCATCCCGGCCTGCATCCTCGTGCTCGACAAGGAGAACGCCCACGCCCGCAAGGGCATCTTCATGATTGATGCCTCGAAGGGCTTCATCAAGGACGGTAACAAGAACCGCCTCCGCGCCCAGGACATCCATCGCATCGTCGACATCTTCACCCGCCAGCTCGAAGTGCCGGGCTATTCCCGCATGGTGCCGCTCTCGGAGATCAGCGATCCGAAGAACGACTTCAACCTGAACCTGCCGCGCTACATCGACAGCACCGAGCCCGAGGACCTGCAGGACATCGACGGCCACCTGCGCGGCGGCATCCCCGATCGCGACATCGATGCACTCGACCGCTACTGGCAGGTAGTGCCTGCGGTTCGCCCGCTGCTCTTCGAATCAGCGGGCCGCACCGGTTACAGCCGCCTGAAGCTGCCGACGGACAAAATCAAGGCTGCCATCCTGGGCCACGCCGAGTTCGCCGCGTTCAACGCTTCCGTCACCACCCTGTTCGCACAGTGGAAGAAAGCCAACGCCGCCCGCCTGTACGCCATCAAACCCGGCGAGGGACCGAAGGCGCTGATCGAAACGCTCTCCAAAGAACTGCTGGCCACCTTCGGAAAGGCCCGGCTGATCGACCCTTACGACGTCTATCAACACCTCATGGACTACTGGGCTGCGACGATGCAGGACGATGTGTATCTGATCGCCCAGGCAGGCTGGGTGGATGCAGCCAAGCCGCGGCTCATCGTCGAGACCAAGGAGCAGAAGAGCAAGGAGCAGCCCGACTTCACGGTGGGCAAGAAGAAATTCAAGTCGGACCTGATCCCGGCCGCGCTGCTGATCGCCCGCTACTTCGCGCCAGAGCAGACGGCCATCGAGGCGCTTGAAAGCGAGGTCGGTGCGCTGGAGCAGCAGCTCGACGAGATCAAGGAAGAACACGGCGGCGAGGGCGGCCTCTTGGAAGAGGTGCTGGACGAAAAGGGCAAGATCTCGAGAAAAGCTGTGGCTGCTCGGCTGAAAGAGATCGGTCGCGACGCCGAAGATGCCGAAGAGCGCAAAGCGCTGGAGAACTATGCCGCCCTGCTGGACCAGCAAGCCGACGCCAAAAGCCGGTTGAAGGTTGCCCAAGAAGCGCTGGAGGTCAAGGTCGCCGCGAAGTACGGCAAGCTCATCGAGGCCGAGATCAAGATCCTCGTCGTGGAGGACAAATGGTTGGCCCAGCTTGCCGCCGATGTGCAGAGCGAGCTGGACCGCGTCTCGCAGGCGCTCACGGGCCGCATGAGGCAATTGGTCGAACGCTACGCCACCCCGCTGCCGCAGCTCACCGAAGACGTGAAGACCCTCTCCGCCCGCGTGGACGAGCACCTCAAGAAGATGGGGGCCGTATGGAAGTGAGGCCCGGCTACAAGCAAACCGACGTGGGAGTGATCCCGGAGGACTGGGGAGTGGCGAACCTGAGTGAGCTTGCCGCATTTAGAACGGGCCCCTTCGGTAGTGCCCTGCACAAGTCGGACTACACCGACGATGTGGTACCGGTAGTCAACCCGATGCACATCATAGACGCTCAGATTGTTCCTACACGCACGATGACAATCACTGAGGTGGCTGCGCGAAAACTGGCCGAGTTTCGTCTGAGACCTGGTGACGTCATAATTGGAAGACGCGGCGATATGGGGCGGTGCGCCGTTGTCCGCGAAGACCAACTGGGCTGGTTGTGCGGCACTGGGTCGATGATTGTTCGATGCGGTGATTGTCTCTCGCCGGAGTTCCTTCAGCGAGTGTTGTCGACCCCACGTGCCATCGGGGCCATAGAAGACTCTTCGGTCGGCTCGACAATGACGAACCTCAATCAGGGCGTTCTCGCCGGGTTGAGAATCCAGTGTCCTGGGATTGAAGAACAACGCGCCATCGCGGGGGCGCTGGGGGATGTGGATGCGCTGCTGGGCGCGCTGACCCGGCTCATCGCCAAGAAGCGCGACCTCAAACAGGCCGCCATGCAGCAGCTCCTCACTGGCGACAAGCGTCTCCCGGGCTTCTCCGGCGAGTGGGAAGTGAAGCGGTTGGATGAGCTGGGGACATGGAAAGGGGGAATGACGCCCTCAATGCAGAATCCAAGCTATTGGCGTGATGGAACCGTGCCGTGGATTTCCTCCGGTGACGTAAAGTCTGTGCTACTGACAGAAACTGGGTTCTCCATAGCGGCCATCGCTGTCAAGCAAGGAAGAACCACTTTGCTGCCGCCAAAATCGATCGTCGTGGTGACGCGAAGTGGCATTCTGCGAAAGTATCTTCCCGTCGCCATGAACGTGATAACAATGGCAATCAACCAGGACATCAAGGCACTGATACCGAATGCCAAGGTGGATTCCAGGTACCTACTACACGCGCTCACTGGGAACGGTGATCGAATACTGGCGCGTTGCTTGAAGTCGGGAACCACAGTTGAAAGCATCGAATTCCCTTGGCTGAAAGCCTTTACACTCCCGCTACCACCGATGGAAGAACAGACCGCCGTCGCCGCCGTGCTCTCCGACATGAACGCGGAGATTGCGGCGCTGGAGCGGCGGCTAGCCAAGACCCGCGCCCTCAAGCAGGGCATGATGCAGGAACTGCTGACCGGGAAGACGAGGCTGATATGAGCCCACCACGAAAGAAACCGGCGGTGAAGAAGCCCGCCTTGCCCGCCGTCGCCACAGAGCCCGGCGCGCTGGCGGCAGAAATCCGGCAGATGATCGAGGCCGCGCGCCATCAGGTTGCGCAGGTGGTCAATGCTGGCTTGACCATGCTGTACTGGCAAATCGGCACGCGCATCCGGCAAGACATCTTGAAGAAGAAGCGCGCAGGGTACGGAGAGAAGATTGTGCACGCACTGAGTGCACAATTGACTTTAGAATTCGGCCGAGGCTTCACATCGCGGAATCTCTTCAATATGATCCGCTTCTCTGAAGTTTTCCCGGACTCCGAGATTGTCGCATCACTGATACGACAATTGGGCTGGACCCACCTCCTGCATATTATCCAGATTGACGACCCGCTAAAATGTGATTTCTACGCCGAGATGTGCGGGGTGGAGCGCTGGAGCGGCGGCTGGCCAAGGCCCGCGCGCTCAAGCAGGGAGTGATGCAGGAGCTGCTGACCGGAAGATGAGGCTGATATGAGCACTCCACGAAAGAAACCGCCGGTTAACAAGCCCGCCTTGGCCGCCGTCGCCACAGAGCCCGGTGCGCTCGCGGCAGAAATCCGGCAGATGATCCAGGCGGCGCGCCATCAGGTGGCGCAGGCCGTGAATGCCGGCTTGACCATGCTGTATTGGCAGATTGGCAGGCGCATCCGGCAGGACATCCTCAAGGAAAAGCGGGCAGAATATGGCGCGGAGATTGTCTCTACACTGTCGCGACAATTGGTACCCGAGTTCGGGCGTGGCTATTCCCCACGGAATCTTGCCAGCATGGTGCGTTTCGCCGAAGTCTTCCCGGATCGACAAATTGTGTCAGCGCTGATGACACAATTGGGCTGGACGCATTTCCTGCATATCACCCAGATAGACGATCCGCTGAGGAGTTGCTGACCGGGAAGATCCGGTTAATAGAGGAGAGACGGCATGAGCGATCAGAAGGCCAAGCGCCTCCGCCCCAGCGGCGGATACCGCAAACTGCGCTCATTTCAGGCGGCCACGGTGATCTACGACGGCACGGTCTCGTTTTGCGATCGGTTCGTGGATAAACGCTCCCGCACCCATGACCAGATGGTGCAAGCGGCGCGCAGCGGACGCCAGAACATCGCAGAGGGGAGTCGCGCCGCGGCTACATCCAGTCAAACCGAATTGCGCCTGGTGAACGTCGCCCGCGCCAGCCTGGACGAGTTGCTGCTCGACTTCGAGGACTTCCTACGGCAACACGGTCAGCCGCAATGGACGAAAGATGACCCGCACGCGCTGGCGGTGCGGGAGGTGGGGAGGCGACATCATGATTCGACGGATCGGACCGATCCGACCGATCGGTCGGTTCCATCGGATGAAGCCGTTCAATCTCCTTACGTCGCCTGGCTGAACCACAAAGACCCGGCGGTTGTTGCCAATGCCATTATCTGCCTGATCCACCAAGCCAATTACCTGCTCGACCAGCAAATCGCCGCGCTGGAACGTCAGTTCATCAACGAAGGCGGCTATAGCGAACGCCTGGCGGCCGCGCGCCTGGAACACCGGCGCGCGCAGCCCGAAAGCAAAGGCACCGCCTGTCCGCTTTGCGGCAAACCCATGGCCCTCCGCACCGCCCGCAAAGGACCGAACGCCGGCTCACAGTTCTGGGGCTGCTCGGGTTACCCGGAGTGCAAGGGGACAAAAAGATTGGACGGATCGGTCGGATCGGTCCGATCCGACAGAGAGAAGCCATGAGCACCGTCGGCCAGATCGAGAAGAAAACCCAGCAGCGCGTGGTGAAGTTGTTCCGCGAGCAGCTCGGCTACGATTATCTCGGCGACTGGACCGACCGGGAGGGCAACTGCAACATCGAAGAAGATCTGCTGCGGCGCTTCCTGCGCGACAGCCAAGGTTACGACGAGGCGCTCATCACGCGGGCGCTGCACCTGCTCGGCAAGGCGGCGGGGGACACCAGCAAGAGCCTCTACGACCGCAACCGCGACGTGTACGACCTGCTGCGCTACGGCGTGAAGGTGAGGGCCGAGGTCGGTGAAACCACGCAGACCGTCTGGCTCATCGACTGGAAGCGCCCGGAGAAAAACCACTTCGCTATCGCCGAGGAAGTAAGCGTCCCCGTCACCGACGCCAAGGCGCACGGCAAACGCCCGGACCTGGTGCTCTATGTGAACGGCATCGCTCTCGGCATGCTGGAGCTCAAGCGTTCCACGGTCTCCGTGGCGGAGGGCATCCGCCAGAATCTCGACAACCAGAAGAAGGTCTTCATCGAGCATTTCTTCTCGACGGTGCAGTGGGTCATGGCCAGCAACGACACCGAGGGTCTGCGCTACGGCGCTATCCAGACGCCGGAGAAGTATTACCTTACCTGGAAGGAAGCGAGCCCCATCGAGAACCCGCTGGACCGCGCGCTCGTCCAGCTTTGCAGCAAGGAGCGCTTTCTGGAGTTGATGCACGACTTTACGCTGTTTGATGCCGGCATCAAAAAACTCTGCCGGCACCACCAGTATCTTGGCGTGCGAGCCGCGCAGTGTCATGTGAAGCGCCGAGAGGGCGGCATCATCTGGCACACGCAGGGCAGCGGCAAGAGTCTGGTAATGGTCTGGCTCGCGAAGTGGATACGCGAAAACGTCACAAATGCTCGCGTATTGATCATTACCGACCGCACCGAGCTGGATGAACAGATCGAGAAAGTGTTCCAGGGCGTCAACGAAGGCATCTACCGCACCAAGAGTGGCGCCGATCTGGTTGCCACCCTCAACGCTACCACACCCTGGCTTGTCTGCTCGCTTATCCACAAGTTTGGCGGCAAGGAGGAAGGCGAGGAGGTCGGCGACATTCCGGGCTACATCGCGGAGTTGAAGAAGGCACTGCCGCCCGGATTTGCCGCCAAGGGCAACTTATTCGTATTCGTGGACGAGTGCCACCGTACCCAGTCCGGCGAGCTGCACAAGGCCATGAAGGCCATCCTACCGAGCGCGATGTTCATCGGCTTCACCGGCACGCCGCTACTGAAGGCCGACAAGCAGAAAAGCATCGAGATCTTCGGCCGCTACATCCACACCTACAAGTTCGACGAGGCGGTGAAGGACGGCGTGGTGGTCGACCTGCGCTACGAGGCGCGCGACATCGATCAGCGCATCACGTCCCAGGCGAGGATCGATCAGTGGTTCGAAGCCAAGACCCGGGGACTGACCGATCTGGCCAAGGCCCAGCTCAAGCAGCGCTGGGGCACCATGCAGAAGGTGCTCTCCAGCCAGTCACGGCTGGAGCAGATCGTGGCCGATATCCTAATGGACATGGAGACCCGCGACCGGCTCAAGAGCGGGCGCGGCAACGCCATGCTGGTGGCGGGCAGCATTTATGAAGCCTGCAAGTTTTATGTTCTGTTTGCCAAGACTGACCTCAAGGGCAAGTGCGCCATCGTCACCTCCTATGCGCCCTCGACGGCTGACATCAAGGGTGAGGAGAGCGGGGAGGGTGATACCGACAACATCGAAAAGTACGAGACCTATCGCCAGATGCTAGCTGACTGGTTCAACGAACCTCCCGAAACTGCGGTAAGCAAGGTCGAAAAATTCGAGAAGGCGGTGAAGAAGAAGTTCGTCGAAGAGCCTGGGCAGATGAAGCTCCTGATCGTCGTGGACAAGCTGCTGACCGGCTTCGATGCACCGCCTGCCACCTTCCTATACATCGATAAGCAGATGCGCGACCATGGCCTCTTCCAGGCCATCTGCCGCGTGAACCGTCTCGACGGTGACGACAAGCGGTACGGCTACATCATCGACTACAAGGATTTGTTCAAGAGCCTCGAAGGAGCGGTGCGCGACTACACCTCCGGTGCACTGGACGGCTACGACAAGGAGGACGTGGCGGGATTGCTGGAAGACCGTCTGGGCAAAGCGAGGGAGCGACTCGAAGAGACCCGCGAGTCCGTGAAGGCCCTCTGCGAGCCGGTCGAAGCACCGAAGGACTCGGCGGCTTACCTGCGCTATTTCTGCGCCAGAGATTCAGGCAACGCCGAGCAGCTCAAGGCCAATGAGCCGAACCGGCATGCTCTCTACAAGCACGTGGCTGCCCTCGTGCGAGCGTTCGCCGACCTCGCCAGCGAATTGGCGGAGGCCGGCTACTCAGCGGCCGAGATCGAAGCGCTGAAGGCTGAGGTTGACCACTACGAGAAGGTTCGCAACGAGGTGAAACTGGCCAGCGGCGACTACATCGACCTGAAGATGTATGAGCCGGCGATGCGGCACCTGATCGACACCTACATCCGGGCAGAAGAGAGCGAAAAGGTATCTGCCTTCGATGATATGTCGCTCATCCAGCTCATCGTCGAGCGCGGGGCGGCTGCGGTCGATGCCCTGCCGGATGGCATCAGGAAGAACAAGGAGGCCGTGGCCGAGGCGATCGAGAACAACGTCCGCAAGCTGATCATCGACGAACATCCGATCAACCCCAAATACTACGAGAAGATGTCGGAACTGCTGGACGCCCTGATCGAACAGCGCCGCAAGGAGGCGCTTGACTACCAGGAGTATCTGCGAAGAATCGTCGACCTGACGAAGAAGGTAACTAGCCCCGAAGCGAGCGGTGCGTATCCCGCTGCGATGAATACGCCAGGGAAACGGGCGCTCTATGACAATCTGGGCAGGGACGAGGCGCTGGCTCTGGCTGTCGACGTAGCGGTACGCGGCAGCCGTCAGGACGACTGGCGAAGCAATTCGTTCAAAATCAAGAAAGTGAAAAATGCGATCCGCGCCGCGCTGGAGTCGGCCGAGACACAAGTGGGAGGCGGTCACGTCACCCAGGCCGGCGTCCTGCAGGAAGAGCCAGCTGTCTATGCCACGGAATCGTCGGAGTCATCGGAGTCGCTCGAAGAGCGGGTCGAAAGAATCCTCGCGTTGGTGAAGAACCAGGATGAGTACTGAGAGCGTCGAGATCCGGATGAGTGGCGTGGCGGTTCAGATCGTCCGCAAGGACATCAAGAACCTGC
>Ga0315277_10004328_pt1 | contig 19043 bp, 12 predicted proteins | sample YL17G05_15_MG_FD_203695 | JGI IMG/M metagenome (GOLD analysis project Ga0315277, IMG submission 203695) | Sediment microbial communities from Yellowstone Lake, YNP, Wyoming, USA - YL17G05_15 | ecosystem: Environmental > Aquatic > Freshwater > Lake > Sediment | place: USA: Wyoming | collected...
TGTAGGGCAGGATCAGGATGTCAGAAAAACAGGATAGCTCCTCTCTGATGCCTATAGGAAAGGGGCGAAACCTCATAGGATAGTCTTTCGGGAATCCTGCCTGTAGGAGGCCCGCAAGGCGAATTTAAAACACAGGCTATGTATGTAGATGCTCTGTCGGAAGGTTTCCGGACGCGGGTTCGATTCCCGCCGCCTCCACCAATTATGAAAGAAAAAGCCCTCTAATTTCAGGGCTTTTTCTTTTTCGTCCTCGCAAAATTACGCTTTCCAAACGCTTTCCAGCGCCAAAATATCACTTGACACGGTTCCAAAATTATGATAGTAGTATTACTATGAGAAGGGAACCCATTGACATCAAAGCAATCAGGCTGGAATTGGGATTCACACAAGAGGACCTGGCAAGGAAGTTGGGGTTGGCCTTATCCACTGTTTCCAAATGGGAGCAAGGGATTTTTTCTCCGAGTCGGCTTGCCCGCGAAAAGCTTGAAAAGCTGCTAAAGAAAGCAGGGAAGAAAAAGAAGTGAGTGAGCCTTCATCCCAAAGGCCATGAGTGCCACCTCATGGCTGGAAGGAAATGGGATGATGCCCACTCGAAGTAAATCTACCATTAAATCTCAACCCATTCAACCAGGAAGGAGGTTGAACCATGAAAAAGAAAGAAACAGAATTTTTGACCGAGGAAGAAGCCCAAGCCATGCTCAGGGTCCCGGATCGAAGAACTCTCCAAGGTAAACGCGATTACGCCATTCTCCTTACCCTACTCACAACAGGGTTAAGAAAGGCGGAAATATGCAGCCTGAAGGTCGGGGATCTCAAGACCTACCGGAACCAAGCGGTTATCGATATTATTGGCAAGGGGAAGAAGTTCAGGCGCATCCCTTTGAAGGTTGAGACCCTCCTTGCCATCAAGGATTACCAGAAGGCTACCGAAAACGGAACAGACCCGGTTCATCCCCTCTTCCAGACGTTAGGGAAACATGGTCCCTACCAGGAAAGGAGCCTAACTCCCAAGGCTGTTGACTGCCTCATCAAATCAGTGGCAAGGAGAGCCTTAATCCAGAAGCGAATCCATCCCCACGTGATGAGGCATACCTTTGCCACGACGCTTTTGGATAATGGGAACGATCTTAGAACCGTTCAGGCTCTGATGGGCCATTCCCATATCCGTACAACGGAAAGGTATCTCCACAGTACGGACGATCGGAAGGTGGAGGCGATAAGGAGTCTGCAGTTTGGCGTGTAAAGCAGAATGGAGGGGGGCGGAATCCTTGTTCCGAGGACAATGTCTCCTCCGAAGACTTCTTCCTGTAATCGTCGGCAAGTTATTTTGTCGTAAGAGTGCAGACTTCAACCTGTATTCGTTAAACTTTTTTGGTCGGATTTCGTGCCTTAGCCTGACTGAATTTATCACTTGACAAATACAACATATTGTGCCCTAAATTAAGGCGTCATCACAAATCCTCTCATGGGGAAACGGGCAGAAACCGGAAGATCCAATTCCCATTTCTTTAATAAAGGCCATTCAAAATGAAATGCCCAAAATGTCAAACTGAAAATCCAGAAACAAGAAAGTTTTGCCGTGAGTGTGGTGCAAAGGTCTTATTGGTGTGTCCCCAGTGTGGCTTTGAAAACCTTCCTGCAGATAAATTCTGTGGCGAATGTGGTCAAAGACTGGGAGAAGCAGTCATAGAAAAGGTAGTCCAGCCAATTGAGGGTGAGCGAAAACAGGTTACGGTCCTTTTCTCTGACTTGTCTGGATATACTGCTATGACAGAAAAACTTGATCCTGAAGAAGTCAAAGAGATCATGGGTCGGATCTTTGGGGAGATAGCTCAAGTAGTGACCAAATACGAAGGGGTCATAGAGAAGTTTATCGGTGATGCGGTCATGGCTATTTTCGGCGTACCGAAGGTCCACGAAGACGACGCTGTACGAGCCATCCGGACGGCAAAGGAAATACACGAAATAGTTGAGGCCATAAGTACGCAATTTGAGGATAGGGTGGGAACGCGTTTATCCATGCACAGCGGCATCAATACCGGCCTCGTAGTGACAGGTCAGGTGGATCAGGATGGGGGCACTCTCGGCGTGTTGGGAGACACCATCAATTTGGCCTCTCGGCTGAGCGGTCTGGCCAAGGCGGGTGAGATCCTGGTGGGCTCAGTGACCTACCAGCTTACAGAAGGGCATTTTATTTTTGAAAGGTTAGAGCCTGCCCAGGTCAAAGGGAAGGCAGAGGCAGTCCAAGTTTACAGGCTGCTATCTACAAAGGAGAAGCCGCTTACTTTACATCGTACCTTTGGGTTGAAAGCCGATCTCATCGGCAGGAAGGCGGAATTGGCCCAACTCCAGGAGGCAGTTCAAAGACTGCGTCAGGGCAAAGGGACGATCTTCTCCATTTGTGGCGATGCGGGCACCGGAAAGACCCGACTTCTTGAGGAGTTCAAAGCCACTTTGGATCTCAATGAAATCCAATGGCTGGAGGGGCACGCTTACGCCTATTCCCAAAACATCCCGTATTTTCCACTGATCGATCTCCTGAATCGGACTTGGCAAATTGAAGAGGGTGATCCACCGGAAGTGGTGAGGGAGAAAGTGGAATTTCGTATCGAGCGTCTGATCGGAAAGAAGGGAGATGTTGCCCCGTATGTAGGGAGTCTTTATTCCCTGAGTTACCCCGAGATAGAAGGAGTTAGCCCTGAATTCTGGAGATCGGGTCTTTTAAAAGCAGTCCAGGCAATTCTCTCCGCTTTGACACAGAGTGGTCCAACGGTTATTTGTCTGGAGGACATCCATTGGGCGGATCCATCGTCCCTTGATCTTCTTCGTTCTATTCTATCGGAGTTCAGCCATCCCGTCCTGTTTATCTGTGCGTACAGGCTTCCTTTTAGCCTCTTCACCAGCCATCAGTTGGGCGCCATTGGCAAATCTTACCAGGAGATCAAGCTCCAGGATCTCTCAACCTCGGACACGCAGGACATGATGGAATCTCTGCTGAAGTCCAAGACCATCCCCCATGAGTTGAGGAAGTTCATTCAGGAAAAGGTGGAGGGGAATCCCTTTTATCTGGAAGAGGTGATCAACTCCCTGATCGAATCGGGCACCCTAATCCGCGACAACGGCAACTGGAGGCTGAGTCGGCCAATCGGTGAGTCCGACATTTCCCCAACGGTACAAGGCGTCATCTCCGCAAGGCTTGACCGGCTGGAGAAGGAGATGAAGCGCATCCTTCAAGAAGCCTCGGTCATCGGGAGGGCCTTTCTCTATGAGATCCTCAACAAGATCACGGAGCTCAAAGACCGGCTCGACCATCATCTCCACAGGTTGGAGCAGTTCGACCTGATCCGGATAAGGTCTTTTCAGCCGGAACTGGAATATGTTTTCAAGCATGCCTTGACCCAGGAGGTGGTTTACAGCGGCCTTCTTAAAAAGGAGCGCCAGGCCGTCCATGAGCGAATCGCCCTCGTGATGGAGCAGTTGTTCCACGAGAGGCTTTCAGAGTTCTATGAGACCCTGGCCTTTCATTTCAAGCGGGGTCAATCTCTACATAAGGCCGTCGATTATCTTATGAAGTCGGGCGAGAAGAGCCTCAAAAGGTATGCCATCGAAGAATCCCATCAGTACTATCAAGATGCTTTCGATCTCCTTACGAATAGAACCAGCATGACAGATGAGGAAAAGAGGCTCCTGATCGATCTGCTCAACAAGTGGGCCTATGTCTTTTACTACCGTGGCGATTTCAGGGGCCTCGTCACTTTGCTCAGCAATTACGAAGGACTGGCTGAGTCTGTGGGCAAGGCCGAACTTGGGATGTTCTATGGGTGGCTCGGCCTTGCACTGTATTGCAGCGGCAAGGCGAAAACCTCTTATGAATACTTGTGCAACGCGCTCAAGATTGGGGAAGAAATTGAGGATCGGAGGGTCATCGGTTACGCCTGCGCCTGGCTTGCCTGGACCTGTGCAGAATTGGGCCTTTTGGAAGAAGCCATTGCTTTTGGCCAGAGGGCCCAGGATATCTCCAAATCTTTCGAGTCAGATCAGTACTTGTATTTCAAGTCCCTTGGCGGACTGGCGTGCGCATACTGGCACAGCGGAGAGACTAAGAAAACCCTTGAGGCCGGAAAGGCCATTAGGGACTATGGTGAGAGACACTCAAATATTCGAAGCGTGGTGATGGGTCACTGGATTATGGGAGAGGGCTATACGATGGGTGGTGATTACCATTCGGCCGTTGAATGCCTTGAGAGCGGAACCCGGTTTTCTGCAGACCCTTTCTATTCCCAGACCTTAAGGCTGCTGCTTGGTTTGAGCTATTTGCTCGCCAACCAGCTCGATAAGGCTGAAACCGCTCTCGAGGAAGTTATGACCTATAGTGAGAAGTTTGGTGCTGGAATAATCGGAACAATGGCGTCTATTCTTATGGGGGTGTTGTTGATTGCCAAAGGCCATATGAACCAAGGGTTGAAACTATTGGAAGAGGGGCAGCGAGAGTGTCTGGAAAACCAGAGGCGAGCCCTATATGCCCTCTCCGACTATGCCCTGGCGAAGGTCTATTCTCAGATCGTGGAGCGATCAGGGCCGATCAGTCTATCAACAATGGCCAAGAATATAGGCTTTCTCATTAAAAACATCCCGTTCGCCAGCAAGAAAGCCGAAGACCATTTCAATCGAGCAGTGGAGGTTGCGAAAGAGATCGGCGCGAAGGGCACCATGGGGATGGCCTATCTCGATTTGGGTTTGCTGTACAGGATGAAGGGGAAGACCGAGCAGGCCAGGAAATGCCTCTCCGAGGCTATCCAGATTTTTGAACAAACCGAGGCGGAAATTTACCTTAAACAAGCCAAGGAGGCCCTAACCTCTTTAGAAGGGGGAAAATAGTTTACCCGCAAGCCCTTGCAGGAACTATTCTAAGTTAATCAACCAAAGGCCTATGACCTTGTCAAACTCCCAAATCTCTATACTTCATTTCTACCCTTAATCACTACCTTCCAAAGTTTTTCAAAAGTGAACATTTGTGAAAGCGTTAAACAAGAGGTGATTTAACATCGGCTGTTAGACTAAGTACCGTTCAGGTCAGTTTAGGCAACGTTGAACCTCTTTTGATTACTTATGATTATTTACCTCCCCTTCATCAATTCCTGCCTTTTCTTTTTCTCTCTTCCTTCCCCTTTACCTGTCCTCCCCTCCACTCAATTCTCATTGACACCCTGTTCAAAAAGGAATACAATCCAATCGAAATGGATACCATCCGCCATTATCCTTATTTCTACTTTCGCTACGACCCTCCTGGATAACGGGAATGACCTTAGAACCGTTCAGGCGCTGATGGGTCATTCTCACATTCGCACCACGGAGACGTATCTCCACAGCACCGATGACCGGAAGGTGGAGGCGATCCAGAGCCTTCAGTTTGGGGTGTGAAGCAGGATGGAGGGGGGGCAGAATCCTTGTTCCGAGGACAATGTCTCCTCCGAAGAGTTCTTCCTGAAACATTCACTTCCCTTATTTTTGAAAAAGGTGTATGTTACAACCGTAAATCAACAAAGCGGATATGCTTCGACCCCTATGAATTGGAAAAATGGTATGAGATTCGACCCTTTTTTAGTAGAAGAGAGCCTTTATAGGTTCAAGACTTACGAAAACGTGGAAGCAGCATAAAAAATAATGTTAGATGACCAATTGAAAGGGAATCAATCATGAAGTATTTCGGACCATTTTTGTTGTCTCTACTGGTTATCTGCACAGCCTTGGGAACAATCGGCGGCTGGGAGAAGCAAACGGACTACTCGAAAACCATCGGGCAGACAGCTGCATTCATCGAGAAGAAGATGCAGGAAGACCATGTAGTCGGTCTCTCGATCGCCCTGGTCGACGGGCAAAAAACGGTCTGGGCACAGGGGTTCGGTTTTGCCGACCAGGGAAAAGGCATACCCGCCTCCCCGAAGACCATTTACGAGATCGGGTCCATTTCCAAGACGATCACAGCTACGGCGGTCATGCGGCTGCAGGAACAGGGCCTTCTCGATATCGACCGGCCCCTGGCCGACTACATCCCCGAGTTTTCGATCCTGCCGCCGCCGGGCTTCCCTCCGGACCCGGACAATCCGATCACGATCCGTACGATGCTCACCCACCATTCCGGCCTGCCCGGCGACCTGCAAAACGGGGCATTCACCCTCAAGCCAAGGACCGATTACAACGCCTGGGTTCTGGACTATCTGAAAGGCACCTGCGCCTGCTATCCTCCCGGTTTCATCTGGGCCTACTCCAACACCGCGTACTCCCTGCTGGGCGAGGTCGTTTCAAGGGCTTCGGGTCAAAGTTTCGAAAAGTACACCGACAGGCTTTTCAAGAAGATGGGGATGCATCATTCCTCGTATTTTCTGGACAAGCCCGCTTTGAAAAAAAACCTGGCTTGCGGGTATCTCCGAAGAATGCTGCTCGAACGGTTCTACGGTAACATGTGGGCGGCGGGCAGTGTCCGGTCAAACGTCACGGACATGGCCAGGTTCGTCAGGATGGTCCTTGGCCGGGGCCGGGTCGGAGGCGCGCGCATCCTGAAGCCGGAAACGCTGGATGAAATGCTCACGGTCCAGAACGGAAACGTGCCTCTTGACCTGGATCTCCGGCAGGGGCTGGCCTGGGTCCTTACGGACCGAACGCTTGGCGATGCCGGCCGCATCTGCAACCACACCGGATCCACCAATGGCTTTTTCAGCCATATTGAAATCCTTCCTGATTATCAGCTCGGCGTGGTGGTACTGACCAATACGGAGAAAGCGGCGATCGCCCTGGAGGCCGCCAGGATGGCGCTGAAGCTGGCTGTAAAAGACAAGGCCGGCGTCGATCTCGAAGAGCCGCGCTGGACGGAGTACTCGCCCTATACCACATGGCCCATGGAAAAGCTTGAGGCTCTGGCCGGCACGTACGCCACGGAGGGAGGCTACGACACCATCAAGGTCGTGCCAGGAGGTCTGGAATGGTGGTCAAGCTACGAGAAAAAAACGCAGCACCTGGCTCCGTTGGAGAACGGCTGGTTTGCTCCCACGGATTCCCAGGAGTTACAGGTCGAATTCAGCACGATCTCAGGGCGGGATGTAATGATTTTTCATGGTGATGTCCTGCTCGGGCTGGTCGGAAGATCCCTCTGGGGTGAGAAATTCGAACCGGTGCCCGTGTCCGCAGTCTGGCTGGGCCGGGCTGGGAAATACGAGATATCGAATCTCTATCCTGACGATTGCTCGAGGTATCTCCCGGAAGAGGTGCAGCCCGTGAGCCACTCTGTCGAACTCGCCGTGAAGGACGGAGTGCTCGTGCTGGGCGTTACTATTCAGGGCAAGTCCGCCTTGCTGGTCTTGGAGCCAATCAGCGACACCGTGGCCAGGATCCGCGGACTGGGCAAGAACAGGGGCGGCGCGGTGCAGGTCGTAACGGTCGGCGGGGAGGAACAGATTCAGCTTTGGGGGGCCCGCTACAAGAAGTGATGATTTCATTCATGAAGGAATGTTTTTTCTAACCCGTCGCTCCAGCCGACGCTTCACGCGCAGCTGAGCTTTTTCGTTATACTTACTTTCAATCAGTAATCCTTAATCGCTTAGTCTTGACGAAACTGCAGGTTTGTAGGTGCAATTACCGAGGGATTGCAGGTTTTTTGCGTGGGACCTTCATGGTGGTTCCCTTTATCCGTCCTCTTTAATCCCTCTATAAAACAGGCAGTTCTGTGTAGGCTCTATTACTCCCGATTTCTGTCCTCTGGCATTTCTACGGGTCAAATTCTCCATTATAAGATTCCTCCTATTTTCTGGTCCCATCGTTCATTAGGACTTGAAATCATCTAAAATGGGACTGGACATACCCCAAGACACGAAAGGAGGCACTACCATGACCTTAAAAGAAGCCATCAAGTTATTCCGTTATCATCAGCGATCCAACCTGAGGGCAAGAACTGTTCGAAGCTACCAACCCCTACTCCAAAGATTTGAAGTCCAGTTTGGGGAACGGTCCTTCGATTCTATTGGATCAGATGAGATTTTTCAGTTCTTGGAGACGGTGACAGGAGATCATTCCAGATCCACAAGGCGTCTCCGATATGCCCAGTTGAAGGCCTTTTTCAACTTCCTCATCAACAAATGCAATTTGAATATGAAAAACCCCTGCGATACTCCCCTTCTGTCCAAAACCTTTAAGACCCCTAAGCAGGTAGCCCGAAGAATTCTGGACAGGGAGATTGTGGAAGAATTGATCTATAATACGCAGACACTCCGTGACAGGCTGATTTTAGAGCTTCAGGCCCGCTGCGGACTAAGAATCGGAGAAACGTTGAAGATCAAGGTTTCGGATGCTGTGGACCGGAGGCTGGTCCTGAAAGAACCCAAGTCAGGAAAGGAATCGGAAGTGGCTTTCATGCCGGAACAGATTGCTAAACGACTCCATGACTACATCCAACAGGAGAATCTTACACCTGGGGACCGTATTTTTCCGATTTGTTATTCCACGGCAAGGGCAATGATTAGACAGTTGGGAGGGAGATTAAATGTTGTTCTCACTCCCCATGACCTCCGGAGGTATTCGGCCACCTATGCGAGTCGGAACGGGGTGCCGTTGGAGATTGTTTCCAAGGTGATTCTTCGGCACCAGGATCTAAAGACCACCCAGGCATATTTAGGGAGGGTGACGGAGTCGGAGGCCATCCGTTGGATGGATGTTCTCCATGGAAGATAAGCAATATAATCTCATGAATTATCAATAGAAATCATTAGCCTTTGGGGTATGTTCCAATATCACTGACCCGGTTGGACTGCCTAATCTTTAGGCACCGAGGGGATGCCCATGCAATGTTCCTTCCTGTAATCTTGTTTTTCAATTTTTACCCTTCAATCCAACATTTCTAATGGAAAGCAATAAATCTTACCCTTTAAATTGACACCATTTGACTCCGGTTGACAGAGAAAAAATATATTCACAAAAAGATGTTTTCCCCTTGACAAAATCCGCCCCTTTGATAAGATCATGCTATATTTTTTGAACAAATGAGATTCTCCCGATAAGGCCAAACCTTCCGTAAGGGGGGGGACGGAAAGCGGCGGGTGCTGAACAGGTTTCAGCATGGCCGAGCTGCTGAAGGATCAAACCTTGGTAGACTCGGCTTTTTTGTTTTGGTAGGTTTATCGTTGCGCTGTCCGAATTAACTTTTAATTTCAAACTGAAAGGGGGAAAAGATGAAAAAGGAACTCTTAATTTCGAGAATGGCAATTTTGTTATTCTTCTGTGTGTTCTTATTTAACGCGACTGCGCAGGCGCAACAGGGGCTATGTTTTCTCTATTATAATGAGACGGATTGCACACCAGACCCGGGGTGTCACTGGTGCGCGACTTCTATGACATGCATTCCGCTTGCGTCTGATTGCCCCACCTGCGACCAATTTGCAATGAACGAGTGTAACTCGTCGTCTTCCTGTCATTGGTGCGATGATCAATATATTTGCTTTCCCAAGGAACGTCCCTGTACCTGCGGCAACAAGAGAGTCGACGTACCTGAGCAGTGTGACGGCGGTCGGTTTTGTACATCAAACTGCACCTGCCCTGACGGCTACGAGCCTGATGGCGTTAACGGCTGCAAACCGATCCCTGTGTGCGGCAATTACATATATGAACCGCCGACGGAGGAATGCGACGGCACGCGAAACTGCGGGACGGACTGCAAGTGCGTGCCACCTGCCATCCCAGACTCTCAAAACTCTGGATTCTGCAAGGCGGTAGCGGTGTGCGGGAACAATATCCTTGAAGAGGGCGAGGAGTGCGAGATCTCAACACCAAAATTTTGTCTGAACTGTAAGTGTGTAGATGCCACCATCCCAGATCCTACAAATCCTGGATATTGCATTACGCCATTTGTCACCATCGAAAAACTGATAGACGGTCAAGACGCTGATACCTCGCCAGGTCCGATTCTCCTGGCTGGGTCCTCAGTAACATGGACCTACGTGGTAACCAACACTCATAATTCGGCAGTACTGACTAACATCACTGTCACCGACAGCGATTCCGCCCTCAGCATAGTATGTCCCGCTACCGAGCTTGAACCGAGTAAGAACATGACCTGCATGGCCTCAGGCGTCGCCACGGTCGGCCAGTATCATAACGTTGGTTACGTGGTTGCAACGGCATCCAACGGCGTCGAATTAAGATCTTCCGATCCAAGCTACTACGTTGGTGTAAGTGAGCTTCTGGCAACGGTTGAAATAACCCCCGACACCTTGAACCTGAAGAGCAAGGGCGGCGAGAACTCCATGACTGCCTACATAGAGCTGCCTAAGGGATACGATGTGAACCAGATCGACGTAAAAACCGTTGAGCTGTATGTCGATAGTAATAATAAGATTCCTGCTCAGCTTACCCCCACTTCCGTGGGCGACTATGACCAAGACGGGGTTGCTGATCGGATGGTGAAGTTTAACCGCCAGGCGGTCATCGCTGCTCTCGGAGGCAGGACGGGTAACATTAGCATGACAGTGACTGGCACACTCAACAATGGGACAGAGTTTACTGGGAGCGACACCATCAAGGTGATCAACCCAGGAAAGTAATCGGTAGACCATAGATAAATTATGAGGGAGGCAGAGCTATGAGAGCTGCCTCCTTTTTTTTAACTCTTTGTTAAATGGGGTCCAGATTATTTAACTCATGTAATTCCAAATCGGCTAACGTAGTTGCTGAGTCTTATACGTTGCCTGCATCTGCCGCCCAGTGTTATACTTACTTTCATCTCGTAATCTTCAATTCTTTGACATGATTCCCTCTGAGGGTTAGTAGGTGCAATGTTCAACGGATAAGGAGGGCTTTTGTGTTCACCTCTCCGATGATCCCAAATAACTCTCCTTCCATTTCTCCTTTTGAAGCAGGAGCTTACGCATAAGTTTCCCAAATCATCATTTCGCCTTTTGAATAACCCAATGGGCATATTCCCAAAAATTGAGATCCCCTCATTTTGGAGGAGCTTCTGCTGATTAAGGGGTGAAGTCTTCAGAGGGCATCTTCTGGGGAGAGGCGTCTGTAAGGAAGAAAAGGGCGATCACCTTACATCTTTTCAAAAGAAATCTTCGCTTTTTGGGGTATTCTCCGTTCATCCGTGGCGGGTTTGCCTGCCTATTTCTTAGCCAAACAAAGGGCAGAGATGCAATGTTCCTTCCTGAAGTCATTGGCTGAAAGATTTCGACAATGAGGCAAGATTTCATTTAGTAATCCTTATCTGCAATACTGGCTAAAACCTACCTTTATACCCTGTGGTCTTTTCTGTTTGACATTCAAGTCCGCTTCCCGTATATTTTATCAAAGCCAAAAAGAGTTATTATCATTGCCCGCTAAAAATCTCAACATGATCAAGTATAAGCACGCTCTCGCCCTGAACCCTTATTTTGGGGATTCTACTGCACTCATGGGGGTTTTCCCTCCGACCGGCCTTGAGTACATCGCCGCGAGCATGAAAGACCTAGTTGGTAAGGTGACGCTTCTTGATCTTCGTTTTGAGAGGGTCTATCAGGATCCGAAGGCACTCAGCAAATTCATCCGGAACGAGATCGATCTTCTATGCGTAAGTATCCGATGGGAATCTCGATTCCAGGAAGTTTGTGATTTCGTGTCTCAGCTGCCTCCTGAGGTCTGCACAGTCGTCGGAGGCTATAAAGCAACGGAGGAAGTTGAGTATTTGTTTGACCGTTGTCCAAATATCGATATGATCGTACGAGGTGAGGGCGAAGAGATCATTAAACAGATCGTCACAGGGATCCCGTACAAGGATATTCGTGGGCTTTCCTATCGGGAGAACGGGGGAGTCGTCCACAACCAGATCCATCCTCTGCCTGACATCACGCATATTCCATTTCCTGACCGGTCCCTGAGAAAGTATGATTATTTCCTGGTTAAACACGGTGTTCGACTCGGCAGCCACACATTCGACACGGTACTGACAACGAGGGGATGTCCCTTCAAATGTAAGTTTTGCACATTCAGTCTCAATCCGCTCGGGCAGAAGAGGAGCTATACGGAACGACCGGTTGAATCGGTCATCGAAGAATTGAAGACGGTTACGGCCGATGTCGTTCTCTTCAGCGATGACAACTTCTTCACGAACCCGAAGAGGAGCGATCAGCTTTGCGATCTGATTATCGAGAACAAGACCAAGAAGGTCTTTGTTGTCCAGGCCCGGATTGACATCGCGAGGCACCCCAAGGTCCTCGACAAGGCAGAGAAAGCGGGTTTCAAGGTCTTCCTGATTGGGATCGAGTCACCACACGACCGGATCTTAGAGCAGCTTCAGAAGGGGATCACCCAACAGCAGGTCCGGGATGCGTTTGCGGTCCTGACGCAGTACGACTTCTATCTGCATGGTTACTTCATCTATGGCAACATCGGTGAGACGAAAGAAGAGATGCTCTACATTCCGAAGTTCGCGAAGGAGATCAAGCTGGATTCCATCAGTTTCCAGAAACTCCGCGTCGAGAGGTTCTCGCCCCTAAAGGAAGTGGTTGAAGAAACGCCGGGCTACTACTACAACCGTATCGGTGGTTCCGTGTATTCGGATCGTTACGGGCGTAAGGAACTGAAGCAAATCCGGAACCAGATCCGTTCGGAGTTCTATGATATACCGCAGGTCATCCATATTATCAGAAAAGCCAGGCAAATTGAGCTTGTACGTGACCGCGACTTGACGAATGCATTTCTTAAACTACCTCTCCTTCTGTATGGGTTGGCCAGACGAAAAATGCGAAAGATGATATAGATCCGGACTCCCTGCAGATATTTGGTTATTCCAAGAACATTATGCATGGTTTCACTCAGTAATCGTTAATGGTTGAGCCTTGGAATATCTGAACATTAGTAGGTGAAAGTTTCAAACTGGACTTTCGACCGGCGGGATTTGGAGAGAACGAGGACTTCTTCCTGGAATCTTGTTTTTTGTTTTTTACCCTTCCGTGCAACATTTCAACCCATAATCGATGATTTGGATTACCTTCCGTTCAAATCTCAATCCCATCACATTATTCGTTGACCAATTCCGGATTCCTTGGTATAGATAGGACGTGAAACAGTAACTTATGTCGAAAAGAAGGTTCTTTCGAACAAAGGGAGACCGTGGTTTTCTGAGTTTCTATCAGACTCGTTCAAACGAGAGGAGGGTCACCATGATGAGAAAGATGGTACTGGGAATGTTTGGGATGGTAGGTTTTGTGTGTTTCATCTTTGTGTTTCCTCACACAGGGTCTGGAGAGGATAAGCTTATCAAAACGGAAGGTATGACGACAATCTCCCCTTCAAAGATTGAGCGCTTCAAGGCTGCTTTGGCTAAGAAAGGGTTTGAAGTAGAGGAGTGGGAGGAGGCGATCGGGAATGTGGATATTGCCGATCTGGTCTGCAAGGGATTGATGGCGATAGGTTATGGGAACAACGCCGATGCGCCTTATATGGTGTTTAGACAGGAGTTGGAAGCACCCCAGCCGATAGGCAAGATCAAGATTCCTCGACTATTCCAGCTTCGCCCGGATGAAGCTATTGTGCTCATCGGCCAAACCCCTCCTCCTGTAGCTTATTTCAGCTATCGGAGCTATGTGGTCGATCACATTTATGAGAATGCGCTGGGAGAAAAGGAAGCGACAAGGGTTTTCACAAGCCTTGGTGATACGCTGAGCAACCGGACGATCAAGACGATGGGGCAGGATCCATTCAAACGCGATGTTCTCATTGTGATCACCGCAGATAGGGGGACGGACGCGCGAGTGAGAGCCGCGGCAAGATCAGCCGGGATTCCGTCGGCAATTATCAACACGGACATCATCCCTTCATCGGTGGTGAGGATGGGCATCGATAAGGAGCCAATGCCCTTTAGTGGCCCCCCTAAGGACTTTGACGCCTTTCTTTTTATACATCGTATATTCCTTAACGAGGGACTTGAGTCTGAATATGAACAGTATTTAGAGAATCCTGGCGCTCGGGTTCTCCACCTTACACAAGATCCTCAAACGGTAAAACTCGATCCGTTCCCGATGCCACAGGTTCTGAAGCGTGGGACTGGATCAACGGAGGTCGATTTGATGCCTTCTCTTGAGAACCTTCGGCAGGCCATCCTGAACAGTTATCCTGGGTATACGGCAACGGAGTTGACAACCAGAATCTGGCTCAATGAGTGGTTAGATGGTATCCAGAGAAAAGAACATCTAATCGGGGAAAACCGCGACACCAGCTATCTTTGTAGCGAGAATTTCACACTTCAGGACTCAAGCGATGAGTTCCTGATCATCTATGGCATCAACCACGAGTTGCGGGGAAAGGCGACATACTCAAACTTCAGCGTTTACCACTATGAAAAGAAACTGGGGATCGTCGGAAAGCACAGCCGGGATCTGGCAGATAGTGCCTATGACTATATTCCCAAAGACCCGAATGATCCCTACTATGACCCCAATGCTTCCTATCTGTATGCATGGAAGGTTGCGAGAGCTTGCAGTCAAAATGATCCAAAGTGCCTCCAAATTAAACTCCCAGAAAGGGTACAAAGGGTACAGCCCTGTAACCTCGTGGATTTGAATAAAGACCTCTTTGTGGCGTTTCGCGCCTACGTTGAACCCGAAACGAAGGTGGGCCCATATTGGTATGAGCTTCTTTACGACCGGGTGATCAAGTTCAGCAAGAATAAATGATCCAATCCTATTCTGAGGATAGAATCAGTGGTAATCATACGACAATTGGTGTTATAGCCACAAAAGAGGCATTGACCAAAACCCAAGCGACCAAGTTGGTTTCGATGGTTTCTATCGCAAATCTTTGACTCCTGAAGCATACCTCTGTTGTAGATAAGTAGGTGTTATTCATTTTCCCCTTTACTTGAGGACTGCTTCCTGGAACTTTCCCTTCAGTAATTGTTGAAAAAGGTGTGCAGTATAACTGCAAATTGATAATGGACCCACGTGCAACAATGGAGTTAGAGGATGCGATTTGCCCCAGAGGTATCCTGCGGGTTTAAGCGGCGCAATCATCACGCAGACAGGAGGAGTGATCCTGAATAATCTTTACACCAATCCGCAAGAAGATGAAAGTGTCGGCATCCGGCACATCCCGATTAGCGTGATTTTCGGCACGGAGATACAGCGTTATCTTGAAGTCCTCAAGAAGTATTCGATTAAAGGAAAGATCAGTTTTTAGCGGCAACTAAGGCGCGGAAAATTTGGAACATTTCAGAAGGCCCGCCCCGGTTCCCCCGGGTAGGCCTTCTGGCGCGAAAAAGGAGGATGAACCGATGAAGTCAAGACGAATAGCAAGGCTTTTTATTGGCTCACTGTTTTTAGCCGGCCTGGTTCTCTGCGGCGAGGTATTTCCCAAAACGACCAAGATAAAGATGACAACAAATATCCCGGCAAATATCATCACGCCAAATAAAATCAAAACCTCGCTGGGGACTCTGGAGTTCTTCGACGGCATGCCCAGCAAGGCGACCATATCAAAACTCTACGATAATCTCGACTTGATCCGCGCCGTAGACGTTTTCTTAAACGCCATGCCCGGCGCATCCCTATATGCTATGCGCGAAGGCCTACGTAGCCTTAGGGCCGCGAACGATACGCTATTGATTACCGAGACCCTGATGGATTCAAGAGCTTTGTTTCTGACAGCCAATACAGAATCTATCTACGTGACTACTTGGCTTGATCTTAAAGGTGGCCCGCTGGTGCTGGAAGTCCCTGCCGGCGTGCTGGGGCTGGTCGATGATTTCTGGTTTCATTACGTCACCGATATCGGAAACGCCGGCCCTGACAAGGGAAAGGGAGGTAAATACCTGTTTCTGCCTCCGGGTTATGACGGCAAAGTCCCGGACGGATATTATGTCGCGAGATCCCGGACGTACGGAAATTGGTTGCTGCTGCGTGGTTATCTGGTAAACGGGGATCCGAAGCCATCCGTTGAAGATATCAAGAAAAATTTGCGCATTTATCCGCTGGCTAAGGCGGCTACCCCCTCGCAGACGAAGTTCATCAATATCTCCGGAAAGGCAGTGAACACGATCCATGCCAATACCGCTGAGTTTTACGACGAAGTCAATGCGGTCATACAGGAAGAGCCGGCTGATGCGCTTGATCCGGAATTGACCGGCCAGCTTGCGGCGATCGGTATCCAGAAAGGCAAGCCGTTCCAGCCCGACGCGCGCCTGCGCAAGATCCTCGAAGAGGCAGCTGCTATAGGCAGTGCCACGGCCAAGGTGCTTTTGTTTACCTCGCGCAACGAGAGGTGTTTATATTATTCGGGTTCTTACTGGTTGATGCCGTTTCCCGGAGGCAGTTATGAATTTCTGGATAACGGGGCGCGTATACTTGACGACCGGATATCTTTCTTTTACGGAGCAACCGGCATTACGCCTGCCATGGCGATAGAGATGGTGGGCGTCGGTTCCCAGTACGCCTCTTGCGCGCAGGATGCGCGGGGCGAATATCTGGACGGCTCAAAGAATTACAAGTTGAGGCTGCCTGCGAACGTGCCGGTAAAAGATTTCTGGTCGGTTGTTGTCTATGACACGCAGACACGTTCCATGCTGCAGACCGATAATCCTTTCCCGAGCCTTAATAGCACGCGGGGAGTGAAACAGAATGCCGACGGCTCAACGGACATTTACTTCGGGCCCGAGGCGCCAAAGGGAAAAGAAGGCAACTGGATCCAGACCGTCCCGGGAAAGGGCTGGTTCCTGCTCTTGCGGCTCTATGGCGCGCTTGAGCCGTGGTTTGACAAGTCCTGGCGTCCAGGCGAGATCGAGCGTCTTGACTAGAATGAAAAAAGGAGAGAGCGGCATGAGGAGCATGAAAGATAATATCCAAAAAAGGGGCGCCTGGATTTCCGCAGGCACGTTTCTTGCCGGAACAATAATCGCTCCGGCAGCGCTTGCCGACAGTGGTGGCAAACTCCGAACCATCTCGTGAGGGAACCAAGTGTGACTTCTGACGTGATTTTTGTTTCCATTCAGAGCTGTGCGATTTTACAATCAAACTACTCTTACACTTTTCAGCAAAGTCTGTCAATTCTGGACTACATTCGGGGTCGTGGGCAACCGCTCGCTTCCCATCTGGATTGATTACCAGCCAGAGCCTCCCCCGTTGCCGACCCCACTTTATTCATAATTATTGCTTCATAGGAGAGGACGTCCCCCCTCCCGGTCTTTCACACAGCCCCGCAAATTCCCACCACATACTGACCTTCTTCTTAAGATCACTGAAAATGATCTTTTGTTACCCAAACGCTATTGGGATCGAACATCGAAAAGTCCTTTGTTTTGAAGTTGGCTGTTTTCATTTGGGTCATAAAAGATCCACAAATATGACCCAAATCAGGCCGGCACACGATTTAGGAGTTATATTGAAAGGGTGAATTTTATCTTCAGATTATTTGAGGAAACTTCGGTACGAAAGCATAGCATGGAAGGAAATTCTTCAGCTCACTTTTACCCTCACGAGGAAACAGCGTCTTCCCCGGCGGTTTTCCATTCAGTTACTATCACTTCATTATCAATTCTCTTTAAATGATACGTTTTAAACCCTTTTACGTCAACCCCTTTCATTTGATGCAATGTCATAAAAAATTGAAAATCGAATGTACCTTTCCTTATGGTTTCAAGAAGGTGATTAACTCCAGTGTCATCTATGGTTGGAATTGCTGACTGCTCAAGGATCAAGATTGTTGAACCGAACTTGGAATGATACTCGGCAATTTTTAAGGCAATCTCAACAATAACTCTTTGCTGTTCTCCACCAGACAACATACCAAAGCGAGGAATAGGACTTTCGTCTCCCGAATAAACTTTTACTAATAAGTCATCTTTTTCTGTATTTATACGTATGTCATTTAGATAGTGTTTTTTTGTTTTACCCAAGACCGTAATTACGTTAATGAATTCATTTAAAGTTAAGGAAAAGTAGTCAGCAAAATAATTTAGAAAGTTTTCATGTTTCACTTCGCTGTCCTTTACAAAATCCCAAAAACTATCTCTCAGATAGAAGATGTTTAAAGGCGAAATCATTAATGGTATTTGCGCTCCATTAAATTCATAAAACACTTCATTTTTGTCATTTATTGAAATAGAAAACTTGTTAGGTTGATTCTTAAAATAGTGAATTATAAAGTAACCATTCACTTTCCTTGTTCCACTTGTCCACCTGTCCAAATATTTTTTGTTTCTTAAAGCAGCAATAAATTCGCATATTAATGTTTTCCCGACACCGGTTCCCCCGTAGAGAATATTTCTTTCCGCAAAATCAAGTTCTGTGTGCTTCGTGATTTTACTTAAATTGCATAATTCAACCTTGGTGATTAATCCTTTTTCTACGTTTATTCCTGATTGCTTATACTTAATCCTTTCCTCATGATTTTTCTTTATCAGCTTCAAATACTCGATTGTATAGGTTTCTTCATCTCCATCAATTAGATCCGCATGAGTGTTACACAGCCAAATTCCATTTTCGATGGATGCACGATATCCCGGCGTTAGACCTGCGGTATACCTTCTGCTACCTGGTCCAGGCGAAGCTCCTGAAATATGTGCGGCTACACCAGTAAGATTAACTGATTCAGGGGTTTCGTCAGAAGGGCCAACCGTAATCTGGCTACAAATAGAGCAAAGATATCCTGCTCTCTGTGCAAGTCGTCTTTTTATATCCGGGGAGAAATCATCTCTTGGCATATTGGACCTAATCGCATCCAAATTGATTCAATCTTTCCATTTAATGTACACCCTTTTGCCAGATTTGTAAATTATTCTACATAGGAATTAGATGACAACTGCCACGACATCGTTTACTGATTTTACTGTCAGGACATCGTTTACTATCGCTCTTTGACAATCAAATAGCCACAGCCTGTTTTATCATGAACACCAATTACCTAATGGGAGGTGTTCATGAAAAAGAAGATTCAGAAAGAACGGGCATCAGCGGTACAACGGTATTTAACTGGCGAAAAGCCCCAGAGCATCTGTGACTCACTGGGGAAGACAAAACCGTGGCTGTACAAAT
>Ga0315277_10004329_pt1 | contig 19038 bp, 13 predicted proteins | sample YL17G05_15_MG_FD_203695 | JGI IMG/M metagenome (GOLD analysis project Ga0315277, IMG submission 203695) | Sediment microbial communities from Yellowstone Lake, YNP, Wyoming, USA - YL17G05_15 | ecosystem: Environmental > Aquatic > Freshwater > Lake > Sediment | place: USA: Wyoming | collected...
GGTAGGCGTCACCTTTTACAGGAACGAAAGAATCCTGACCAGGAAGCACTACCAGAGATTTCAGATTGAATTGGCTTTATGATAACTCTTTGAGGAGAAAGGAGTCAGGAGACAGAAGTCAGGAGTCAGAAGACAGAAGTCAGGAGTCAGAAGATTTAAGCCAACTTAAATTATTTCCTGTAACTATTCTGACTCCTTGCTCCTGCATCCCTGAAAACATTAAGAAAATCAGAACTCCAGGTTCTCATAAAACTCGATCTTCACCTGCTTGAAATAAGGAGCCTGCCTGACAAAAAGCTCCTCGTGCTCTGGATCTCCGCCTAAAAAATCAAGCCATTTTTTCGCCGCCTCGAGGTCGGGAAATTCTCCCTCCCAGATCAGGGTGTTGCACGGCTCGATGGCCGAGATCGGTTTCAGCCTTTTCCCTTTCTTGAAATCAGGCCTGCGCACCTCCAGCCCGGCAAATTTTTTCTCCAGTTCCATGAACTCCTTTTCGAACTTCACATTATACTGCTGGAGAACTCTCATTGTTACGCTCATGACTGAGCCTCCTAAAAAATGTACTTAGCGGTTACAATAATTGCAGATAACATCTGAGAATAATGGCTGCTAAGTCCTTACAACTATCATCTGGAAGCCAGAATTCAGGACTCAGGAGTCAGAATTGATTTTGAACAGGCATCCGACATTTTCCTGACTCCTTCCAATTGTTCTAGCTGTTAATAAAAATTACCATAACCCAGGTCTTGAGCTAAAATCAAATAATAGCGCCACTCTTCCCAGGCCGCCTCGGCTTTATACTTTTTTTCCCAGCTCCCGGATCACCTCGTTCACCTTGGCCCGTGCCTCGCCGACAAAGGGGATCCAGCTACAGGAATCAATAATCGTACCCTCTTCCACCGCTGCTTTAAGCTTATCGAGCAAGTCCTCACGTCCGGCTTTTTGAGCCATGTCCCAGGCGATCCGGAGAGCCTCGTAGTCCTCAAGCCCCTGGCGGAAAAGTTCCCAGCGCATTCCATCTACCGGGCCATTCTCGCCCGGGTAGACGAAATACATGTCGCCGGAGTGCCACTTGTAATTCGGCTGGTTCCAGATATCCTCCGGGAAAGCATCCACAGCCCAGCGCAAATAGCCGCTCAGGCCGTACTTCCAGGCGAGCCAGGGCAGGAGCCTGGCCTCTCTGAGCCGGGAAAAGAGGAAGACATTCGGATAATACGGCTCGCAGGCTGTATAAAAGCTGATATACCTTCCCTCAGAACGCATCTTCCGGATCAGGGGGGCAATAGCGGCCAGATTTCTTTCATCCAGCAGTTCATTGACATGCAGGATTACTTCATCCGACCATTTGCGCTCATCTCCGGGATAGCCGCCGGCGATTGAGACCTTGAAATCCGGAGCCACACTGAGCAGAAAGTCGTAAATCGAGCGCATATCATCTCTCGGCTTCTCGTCAAAAGCCAGGAATGCTTTCCCATACCAGCCCTTCTCTTTCAGATGTTCCCTGAGCCTGGGCAGGAACACGGTCCAGATCTCCTTCCAGGCGGGATCGCCGAGAGTGATTTTTATATCGCGGTACCTGCCGCTCCGGGTATCCAGATAGCGGATATCAGCGTGTTTATTGGATCCGGGGCCTTTAACCATGGAGAAGCAGTCTATTTTCCTGTCCACTCCCGCCTCGGTCATCAACTGGACATAGCGGTCAAAAACAGTAAAGTCCCAGGTGAATTTATCCGCCGTACCTCTGGTGAACTCGCCGGGATATTTCCACTCCACAGTTGTCTCGTAGGGATAGCCGCTCTGGCTTTCCCAGGGGTCATAGACAATGCCGGCAGTGATTACATCCATGCCATGTTCGGCATAGTTCGATGCGTACAGTTTAAGCAAAGCCCAGTGTTCCTCGCTCCATGGCTTTACCTTATGCGCCCGTGCCACTCCGCTCGGGTCCTGCCAGATGTTCAGGTAAAAGCTCCACTGGCGGGGAGCGGGGAGCGCCGCCGGCAGCACCTCGACTGCCAGATCAAACACTTCGGCCTGACCGCCTGACTCCGAGATGGCGAATCTTCCGGAATAGTTGCCGGGGGCGGTTTCGGCCGGGATTTTGAGTGTCAGCCATACCGACTGAGCCTGGTTGGCCGGGACATCGACAGTCTCTTTCTCCAGCAGAGGGTCAGCGGTGAGAGTCATGGTTTCATCCACCGGCAGATAAGCACCGTAGCGCACCCTGGCCGATTCGGCAGGTATGACATTTCCTCTTTCCCCGGAAAGATCGGAAATTTCCCCAGATAATCCCTCGAGCTCGGAGGAACAATTTACCACCACCTGGGCCGAAAGAATTTCGCCGGAAAGCCCTTCCAGTCTGATTTTTCTCGCCCCAGGTTCGCGGCTGAAAGAACCCGGACAGGTACGCACCTCGATATTGGCCGGCCATGCCTGAAATTTTGTTAATTCCTTATTTTTCTTTTGCTCTGGGCCGCCACAGCCGGCGAAGAAAAACACAGCCAGAGTAATTACGCAGATTTTTCGCATGCTGCCTCCTGAAGCTTCGAGTAGGGGGAAAAGCTAAAAATAATGCCTTTACCATCTCTTTTATCGTTTATTGTAAAGTTGAGATATTAATTAAGAAGTTTCTTAACCTGGATTATTATTTGCTATTTCACTTTTATCTTACTCAGCCGATACCACCCGTCTTCTGCCCGATCCTGGATGGCGAATTTTATCCGGGGCTTGCGGCTCGATGGGTCGAGCATGGCTAGACCCAGCGCGTATTCACCCGCAGGGAGATCTCCCGGCACAGCGATTTCCGACCGGACATGGACCTGGCCGGGAAGCCACCCGGTGATATCCTCAGCGGTTTCCACCACCAGGCTTGTCCCGTTCTGTGTCGAGCGGAACTCGAAGGCCAGGGGATGTTTCAGGTAACAAGGGGCGGCGCCTTTATTTTCCCATTCGGTTTCGATAACCATCTCTTCGCCGGCTTTTACCTTCAACGGGTGCGCCAGTCGTTTCAGAACGAACCGGTAGCCCATCCTCTTCTCGAAATCCCTTACTTTGGGCCACCACTCATCGGGGATCGGCGATGATTTGTCATTCAGGACCGACACATGCCACCTCAGTGCTTCGGAGAAGATATAATCCAGATCCCATCCTTTCTCTTTCCAGAACTGCATGGTCCAGCAGGTTTCAAAAACGACCGGCGCACGTTTCCAGGAATCGTTAGCCCCTGCGGCATCAAGAGCCTGCTGGTAATAGTCCTTCATGTGGTTCCATTTGTCGCTGAATCCGCCCATATCACCCAGACAATCGGCCCGCCAGCCGCAGCCGTTTTCCACCGCATAGGCCAGCCCGTATTCTCCGCCGATAAGCATGACCAGGGGTGTTTTGGAAAAATTTTGCAGATAAAAGTCGATAATCGCTTCTTTAACTTCGTCGGAAGGCATTTTCATGCCCGTGTCCGAGGTGTGCCATTCGCCCCATCTTCCCACAGAACCGATATCCACATGATCCACATCCGGGTGCCCATCGTATCGTTCAGCCAGAGCTGAAATAAGCCTCCCGTGCTTTTCTAAAAAAACCGGGTCATCATAATGCGGCTGCCAGTTTTTAGGATCTCCGGGGTAAGGCTCGCCCTTTACGCCGGAATCTTTCAGCCACTGGGGAGCTCTCATTCTGCCGTTCTGGCACATCACCCGGAAAGCGAGCTTTTGGCCGCGCTCACGGGCCAGAGCCAGAATGCTGTCGATCATGCCGAAAGCGATCTCTCCCTCCGCTCTTTCAAGCTCATCCCAGTACCAGCGGAAATAGGCTATGGAGCTCTCAGGGTAGTTCCTGTTCCGCTCATCCCCGTTGAAACTGTGAAAGGTGGTGAATCCCATGCCGGGATTGACCAATACATCATCTGTCTCTACAGGCTCCACTACAACTGTTTTCGTTTGCCAGCAGCCGGAACCAAGAAGAGACAGAATAAACGCACAGGCAAGGATTAGAAAAAGAGGCAGCGGTTTGCTCAGAGAGAAAACCATGGAATTATCCTCCAGTATGGAATCGTTCCGCAGGACTCTAGAATAGCGTGTTGAAAAATAGTCTAATCTTAATTGGATTCAAATCCGTAACCCTCAATTATGATAACTAGGTGTTGACAGCAATTCAAACCAAAAAATAATCTTTTCCAGGAAAGCAGAGATAACCTCCAGATTTTAACAAATTATTTTCTTAATGATTAGACGGCTTGAATGAGGAATCAATAAGCAGAGCGGCGGGTGATGATTGTCTTTCACATCTGTTTGGATGGTCTTCTGTCAATCCAGGCAGACAATACTGCGGTTTGTGAATGGGAAAAGCGGGTATCGAGGAAGAAACCTTAATTAATTTTTTTTCGATAATACTTTGGACAGGGTTTCGCCCAGCTCTTTGACTTTATAGGGTTTATAGACAAGTCCTTTAAAACCGTATTTCTTGAAATTAGCCAGTACCGGATCTTCGGAATAACCGCTGGAGACTATGGCCTTTGCTTCAGGATCGATTTCGAGCAGCTTCTTGATCGCCTCCTTACCCCCCATTCCACCAGGGACTGTCAAGTCCATAATCACGGCATTGAATTTCCGGTTGTTTTCTTTAGCTTTTTTATAAAGTTCTATAGCCTTTGCCCCGTCCGAGGCAAACTCGACTTCATGTCCCAGATATTTCAGTATTTTGCCTGCGGTTTTCAGCACCATCTCTTCATCATCCATAAACAATATTTTTCCCTTAAAGGCCGGGAGTTCTGTCTCTTTCTTCTTTCCTTTGACAATTTTTTCAGGAGAAGCGGCAAGATAAATGCGGAATGTCGCTCCGGCACCCAGTTCGGATTCGACCTCGATATGCCCAGCATGCTTTTTAATAATCACATAGGAAGTAGTGAGTCCCAGGCCGCTTCCTTTCTGCTTGGTCGTGAAATAAGGGTCGAAAATCTTGGACAAATGTTCCTTGGCAATTCCTATTCCCTGGTCCTGGATAGTGATTTTCACATATCTTCCCTTCCTGAGCAAGGGTATATTTTTACTGTCCAGAGTGACATTTTCTGCCCGGATCTCGATATTGCCGCCCTCTGGCATAGCCTGGTCAGCGTTGATAACCAGGTTGTGGAACACCTGGCAAATCTGAGCCTCGTCAATATCAACCAGCCACAGGTCATTATCGATAAAGTAACTGCATTTGACATTGGAGCCGCTCAGAGCGAAACTGGTTGAATCTTTAATCAGTTCTATAATGGACGTGGAAATTTTTCTCGGCGCTCCTCCTTTGGAGAAGGTCAAGAGCTGCTGGGTTAAATCCCTGGCCCGCAGGCTCGCTTTCTCGACATCTTTCAAAAGCTCCGCGATCTTCCCGTCTTTCAGGTAAAACATCCTGGCCAGAGAAATGTTGCCCAGTATCGAGGTGAGAATGTTGTTGAAATCGTGAGCTATACCGCCGGCGAGAAGGCCCAGCGACTCAAGCCTTGCAGCTTTGCTCTGCTCTTCCTCAAGCATTTTAAGTTCGGTAATGTCCATGGCGAAACCGATAATCCCGACTATTTTCCCATCAACATTACGGAAGGGGATTCTATCGATCAGCAAAAGCCGCCGTCCTCTTTTGGTTTTCAGAATCTCCTCTTTATTCAGTACAGGTATCCCGGTGCGAATTACTTTCATATTATCACCTAAAAATCGTTCCTTCTTTTCCCCGAACAACTCCTGATCAGTCTTCCCGATTATTTTTCGCAGCGGAATGCCCAATGTGCTGGCAAATGATTTATTCACCCTGACATAGCGATTATTTTTATCTTTATAGAAAATAAGTGACGGGGAGGAATCGATTATCGCCTCCAACTCCTCGCTCTTCTGCAACAGTATCTTTTTTGTTTCCTGAAGCTGCTCTGTCCTTCTGGCCACTATTTCTTCAAGGTTACTCTGCAGATGTACCAATTGTTTATTCCTCTCCTTGAGCTCTGACAGTATGTCCAGGTATTTCCGGGTCGTATTCTCGTATTCTTCCCTGGTCAGAAGATAGTCATTCTTCAGGTGCTTTAATCTTATTTTCAACGAATCGATGACTTCTTTAGGATTATGTTTTTTCATTGATAGAACCACCCTAGTTTTTCCATTTTTATAATTTCTTCCTTCAATTCCTGGGCGATAATATCCACGGCTTCCTCTTTCACTCCCAACCTTCCCAGACATTCATGGAACAAAGAAGCATTCCTGAAAGGCATATCGGCGAAACCAATGTCTTCTCTCTGGCAAATGTAGTCGGCAACGAAAACCGTAGCCACTATTCTTTCGAATTCCTTCCCCACCTTATCCGGCCTGTGATGAAAGCCGATAGCCATGCTCAATTCTTCAGGAAAATTCCAATCCTCAGCTATCGCCTGGCCGATCCTGGCATGATCAATGATTAATAGCTCTTCCTCTGCGGCATACATGTTTATTTTTTCCTCATTCATTTTGCCCAGCACCTTTTTAAACTGCCGCTGGAAAAACTGATCCTCGACTATAATACCAATGTCATGAAGGAGGCCGGCAATATAAAGATTCTCTCCCCGCTCCCTGAACTCTCTGCGGTAAATCATCTTGCTCGAGATGGCCACTGCCAAACTGTGTTTCCACAAAGACAATCTCGAATAACCATTGATATTGTCTTCTTTGGCGAAAAGTTCACAGACCTTCTGGGTCAAGGCAAGTTCCTTGACTGCATCAAAGCCGATGCAGACAATTGCTTCCTGGATGTCGCTGATAGTCCTCGGGTATCCATAGTATGATGAATTGGCCCGCTTAAGCAGCCTGGCGCAGAGCGGCGGGTCTAGTTCGATGATAAACTTTAAATCCCTGGCGCTTGAACTGTCATCTAGAATTATCTTCAGAATTTCAGTTATTACTTTCTTAATGGATGAAATGTCAGATTCATTAACCAGTTCAACGATCAATTTTACTTTTGCTTTCAGGCTTTTATCCATATTTACATCCGGACAGTGATAAGCGGCCATTATCCAGGCCATTATTACCAGTTCGCAAGCTATTGAATCAGCGTGCCCCGGATAAACTATTTGGTTTTTCAAATATTTTCTTTAAGCCAACGGATAAGAATATCGGCCATTAAATTATCTTCTCCTGAATTCGTGATCACCAAGCGTTCAGGGATCTGATTGTAATACGGTTCAAGGGCCGTAGTGAATTTCCGGCGCAAATTATCCGGTAAAGGCCGGCCATCTCCATCAAAAGGATCTACCACCAGTACCCGGCGGGGGGAAATCAGGCCGAGAAGGTCAGGCAGATCATAATATTTGAGCGCTTTTGGAACTATAGTCGCTCCTATTGACTGATCATAAAAGCGGTGCTGAAGAATGGATTCCCAGGATAGGGGCGATTCTATAAAAGCCAGGGCTTTAACAGTGGTGTCCTGAGAGGCGGCGTGCATGAGAGCAGGGCCAAGATTACCCCGTGAAACCGCGAATATCCTGCCCTCTGCCACATCCTTTCTGGAACCCATATAATGCAGGGCATCGATAATATATCCGGCCTGTATTCCGGTAACGCTGCGGCCGATAAGCTGCGTTCCGAATATGAAGTTGTAACTTATCCCTTTTATCACCGCATCGTCATTGACCGTATCCCCTGCCAGTTCACCGCAGCCTGGAAGATCAGGGGCTAGAACCAGGAATCCCTGACTGGCCAAGGATTCAAGAAGGCCCCCGCTGTCTGCCGCGGCTCCCTTTCCCTTCTGATCCAGATAAATTATTCCCGGGTGAGGCCCATCGCCCCGGGGAACAAAAACCAGTGCAGGGAGCGGGATATCATTCTGCCGGGAAAGAATCACCTTTTCTATAGCACAGTTTCTGCGCTGGAATTTTCCGGCAAAAACAGCCTCCGTTGCCTTTTTCTCGATCCTCAACCCTGATAGGGCCTCTACTCCCTTTTGCACCTTTTCTCTGTGCGCGCTTATCGATTCCCTCGACTTATTGAGCTCGCCGAGAATTGCCGCGGCATCCTCGACAATACAATCGTAGATCGTTTTCGATCCGGAAGTTACCACCTGTCCTGTGGGGCTCACCTGGAGAAGGCTGGGCTCTGGGGGCTTAAAATCCTGATCCGCCGTACTGCCTTTCACGCCGAAACATTCCATGAAAAAGGCATACATCCTTTCACGGTTGGCTTTTGTCGACATGTGCGGGGCATCATCCTCGATAATCCCCAGGTTTTGCTCTTTACCCAGAGCACTGAATGCCCGCCCGGATAAGCTTACTGTTTCCCGTGCCCCCTGGATCGAGAAAAAATCCCGGGTGGTAGTGATAACGAGTGTGGGCCTGGGGGCACGAACAATCAGGAAATCGCCGTGGTCAAGGCCAGTAGATACCTGGGAAAGCAGATTCTGTTCGGCATCCTGAGGTCCGATAGACTGAAAAAGCCTGCGAAAACTGGTGATATAACATTCCGGCGCGGCGGCGGCTATCCGGCTATCCATAGCCCCCAGATAAGCCGACATAGTCCCCCCGCCGGAACGGCCATGCACTCCTATTTTCTGCGGATCTATGTCCGGCCTGGTGATAAGATAATCCACCGCGCGGAGGCAGTCCCAGAGGCGGACCATGACCATTGTCCGCCCGAGAAGAAGATACTGCAAGCCGGCGTACGAGTGTTCCAGGGTTGGTCCGCCCACCGCAGAACCGCCCTTTGCCTGGTCATAATACTGGAGTCTTTCGCCCTGTCCCACCGGATCTATGGTGAAGGCCGCGAAACCCTTGGAAGCCAGGTTAAATAATACCCGCTGATAAGGCTCGGATCTGAAACCATCCACAGAGTGGCCGCAGAGATAGAGTATTACCGGCAACCTACCCTCGTGCTTTACGGGCTTGAAAAGACAAGAAGTAACCCAAAAACCCGGCCGCGATTCATAAATAATTCTCTCGACTCTCACTCCCTGGTAATCGAACTTTCCGGTGATCCGTGCTTTAAGAGGCGTTCTTTCGGGTAAGGGCCCGAACGCCTCGGCGAGCTTCGCACGGGCAGCGGCGATATAGTCAAACCATTCCTCTTTTATCCTTATCTCTTCAAGAGTGCTATCGCGCCTGGATAGATATAAAAATGCTTCCCCGGCGATTTTATTATAAAGCGCACTACGGGCATCCGAGTATATCCTCCAGCTTTTTAATACAGACAAATCTTCCTGGGCGAAAACTGTCCCTCTTGTAACAGCCAGACCCGGGATCATGCAGCAACAAAGGATAGTCAGACCGGTCAGGCACTTATCAAAAGCAAGCTCTTTTATCATTTTCTTCACCCGGTATTTTCCTCTCTGGTTGGCTGATTCCGCCGCCAAAAGACATTGTCCTGGCACCCTGAACGCCGAATCTGGCCCCCTGTCTAATCCGAAGATCATGATTGACAGGGCCATTGTACCACAAAAAGCTGAACTCGTAAAGAGGATTTTTCGCTTTGAGTAGTGCAAAATAACTTGACCTGGATTTTATTTCATAATAAGATTTCCAAAAACATTTATTATTTTATCAACTAAGGAATTTGCAATGAAAGCTGTGACTTTAAAGAGTATGTCTTTTTGGAAAGGAATGTCTCAGGCTTTGAAAAAATCTTTGATCAAGCCGGTCAAATATCCGGATGGGGGGTTATCCTGGCTGATAAGCTTACGCTGGGTGGCCTGCTGTGGTCTTTTCATTGTCATCCGGCTCGCTTCCAGTATTCTGAAAATAATAGACAGCCCTCTTCCTCTTTATCTCACCGGTTTTTTTCTTTCCGGATACAACCTGGTACTCTGGCTTATCGCCCGAAGGCAGATAAAGCGCTCCGAGCGCTGGCTGGTAAATATTCTTTCCCTGCAACTTACTCTCGATCTGGTTTCTTTGACAATTCTCCTCTATTTTTCCGGAATATCTCACAATCCTTTTATTTTTTACTATGTTTTCCATATAATTATCGCCGGCATCCTTCTTCCCGGAACTTACGCTTATCTGGAAGCAAGTCTTGCCTCGGCCATGGCCGGCACTCTTCTGCTCGCTCAATATTTGAATCTCATTCCGGAACATAATCTCAACTTGCCCTATCTGACCGGGAGCACCGAGGGCGAAGGTATATATTTTCTGGGTAAGTTCATCGCTCTGAGCACTGCGCTTTTTTTCTCCGCCTATTTTACTGTTTCCATGGTGAAGGGTATCCGCTCGGCGGAAGCGGAGATTCGCCAGAAGGAAAAATTTCTCAGCCTGGGCCAGCTGGTCAGCGGGATCGTACACCAGATCAAGAATCCTCTGGATGGTTTAAAAAACTGTCTGCACCATGTTAGAAACAGAACTGCCGGTGAAGAAGGTGTCGATAAATTTCTTGGCCTTATGCGGGATGAACTCGAGCGGATCGAGCTGCTTGCTTATCGGCTTCAGGATTATGCCCGCCCGCATATCATCGAAATCCAGCCCGTAAATGTAAATCAGGAAGTCGGCACAGCGCTTAAGCTGATAGAAATTAGCAATACAGGTGAAGTCAGAATCCTGACTGAATTGGGCAATATCCCCAGGGCTAAAGGAGATCCCTTTGCCCTCCAGGAAGTGGTGATAAACCTGAGCACGAATGCGATCGCTGCCATGCCGGCTGGAGGAACTCTGACTATCCGCACCTATCCGACACCTCTCCGCTTTTACCACTCCATGAATGGCGTGGGCATCGATATCGCCGACACAGGCAAAGGACTTACCCGGGAAGAGATTGAACTTATTTTCGAACCTTTTTACACGACCAAGCCTTCCAGCGAAGGTACCGGGCTGGGATTATGGATCTGTCAGATGCTGGTCTCGCAAATGGGGGGAACCATGGAAGTGGCCAGCGTTCCGGGAAAAGGTTCGACTTTTAAAGTACTGCTCCAGGCGTCTTGACCGGGCCAGACGGCCTGGTGACGGAAAACAGGACCTTAGCGGAAACAGGATGTCATGAAAGTACTGGTAGTAGAAGATGATGAATCTAAAAGGCTGACTCTTCTGGCCGACCTTTCCCAGGCAGGACATTCAGTCCAGACAGTCGGTTCCGCCCAGGCCGCTCTGGAGATTCTGGAGCGCGAGGATATGGATGCGGTTATCACCGATCTGAAGCTGCCGGGGATGGACGGCATCGAGCTTTTGCGCTCGATAAAGGAGGAAATCTCCCCCTCCACCGAGGTGATCCTCATGACCGCTTACGGGACAATCCCGCTGGCTGTGGAAGCTATCCGCAAGGGAGCTCTGGATTTCGTGACCAAGCCTTTCGATAACCGTCAAATACTCCCCATCCTGGCCAGAATCGAACAGAAAATGGCCCGCAAAGATCCCGCCGGGGAAGCCCAGTTGGCCAAAGAATTTCTGGAGATCGAAAAAACTTTCCTCGGCAAAAGCCCATCTATCCGCCACCTGAAACATCTCTTGCGGGTATGCGCCGAATCGGATGCCAATGTCTTGCTCTGCGGCGAAACCGGGACCGGCAAAGACCTCGCCGCTTCACTGATCCACAAGCTGAGCGCCAGGCATTCCTATCCCTTTGTCAAGGTCAATTGCGCCATGTTCCCGGAAGCATTGATCGAAAGCGAGCTTTTCGGCCATGAGCGCGGCGCATTCACGGGCGCCGACTACCGGAAAACAGGCCGGCTGGAGCTGGCCCAGCACGGTACTATATATCTGGACGATGCCGATGACATTCCGCTCAAGGAGCAGGTCAAACTTCTGCGGGTTATCGAAGAGAGGACTTTCGAAAGGGTGGGATCCACGGCCCAGATACACTGCGATGTGCGGTTTATCGCTTCTACTAAAGTAGACCTGGCTCAAAAAATCGCCCAGGGAGATTTCCGTGAAGACCTCTACTACAGACTGAAAGTGCTCGAACTGCACCTCCCTCCCCTGAGAGAGCATCCGGAAGATATCCCGCTTTTGGCCGCACACATGGTGAAAAGGTTTGCTCCGGACAGTTTTATCGACCTTTCCCAGGACATCCTGAACCTGCTCGAAAGCTATTATTGGCCGGGGAATGTAAGAGAACTGTCCCATATGCTGGAACAAGCTTATATAATAGGCCGAGGGACAATCTCCAGTGAGCATTTCAAGTTCCCCGCCTTTGTGTCTGGTCCCAAGCCCCCTGCTGGAAGCTTAAAATCCGCTGTCGAACAGACAGAGCGGGAACTGCTGGTCAGGGCTCTCGAAAGATACGCGGGCAATAAAACCAAAGCGGCGAGAGACCTGGGCATGAAAGTTTCCACTTTCCGGGACAAACTGCACAAGTACGGCCTTGATTGAAGCCGATGTTCACCCACGGATTTCCGCCTATGCCACGGATTTCCGCTCCCCGTTTCTTCCCACTTTCATATAAATAATAAATACATCAAAATTACAATCCATATATTTGTCAGCAGGTTATAAAAAAGAACGGCCATTATGTATCTCTGGCATGCTTGATGCCAATTCGTTTACTGACCATTCTTCAAACTTGATATTTTCAATTCACTACTTCCTCTCTTCAAAATCATTCAAGCGATCAGAGCCGCCGGGAGGAGCCATGGATGCTGTGGCAGGCGAAAAGCTCAAAGAAATATTTCTAAAAAATATTTACGCTATACCCGATGGCCAGCGCATCCGGGAATGCCAGCAGTGCGGGACTTGCTCTTCATCCTGTCCCACGGCCGGCTGGATGGATTACAGTCCGCGGGAAGTTATCGCTGCTTTGCGGGCCGGGTTGCTTGACCGGGTGTTGAAATCGAACACGGTCTGGCTGTGCTCGTCATGCTATAGCTGTACCGTGCGCTGTCCGGCGGGTATAAAGTTCACCGATGTAATGTACGAGCTCAAAAGACTGGGCAACAAGTACGGCTTTATCGACCGCAGTTCGACCACCGCGCAGATGGCCAGAGCTTTCGTAAAAACCGTGGATCGATACGGGATCAACTCCGAGGGAGAACTCCTGGCCCGTTACTATCTGGCCACCAATCCATTAAAGGCACTGGGCCAGGTCGGCCTGGGCCTCAAGCTCTTTTTTAAAGGCCGGCTGCCCCTTTTCCCCCATCGAATCAAAGGGAAAAAAAGCCTGAAAAAAATGATTGATGTAGCCAGAAAAGGAGCCTGAAAAGATGATTGCTCCGCTTAAACACACTTACAGCTACTATCCAGGCTGCTCATTAACCTCCACTAACAAGGGTTATGACATTTCCACCCGCAACGTAGCCCGGGTACTGGGTCTGGAACTGATCGAGCTGGAGGATTGGAACTGCTGCGGGGCCACTGCTTATACGGCGATCCGCGAGCATCGTTCTTTTGTCCTTTCGGCGCGCAACCTGGCCCTGGCGGAAAAGGAAAAGCGGGATCTGGCTACGGTATGTGCCGGCTGCTACCTGGCGCTGCATAAAACAAACCGCTATTTCAGGGAGGATCGGAAACTCCGCCAGGACATCCGGGAAGCTCTTCAGGCCGGGGGGGAAGACTACCAGGGCAGCGTTCAAGTGCGCCATTTTCTGGATATTGTAGTCAACGATCTTGGGGAGGAAGTCATTACACAGCATGTGGTCAGGAGATTCAAGGGTCTCAAGGTTGTTCCGTATTACGGCTGCCAGATTACCCGGCCGTTCGGGGAAATTGATGACCCGGACTTCCCCAAATGCATGGACAGACTTTTGCGCTGGATTGGCGCAGAACCTCTGGAGTTCGGACTGTCAACCAGGTGCTGCGGCGGGATGCTGATGACCACCAGACCTGAGGTAGGCCGGAATCTTGTGGGCAACATTCTGGTCGAGGCCGGGAAAATAGGGGCCGACTGTATCTCCACAGCCTGCCCCCTCTGCCAGATGAATCTTGAAGCCTACCAGAGAAAAGTCAGCCGCCAGCTCAAAACCGACTGCCGCATTCCGGTTCTCTATTTTACCCAGCTTTTGGGCCTGACCATGGGACTTGGACCGGAACAACTCGCTCTGGGGGATAATCTCACCCGACCGGAGCCTGTCCTTGCCGCAAGGAGCGATTAACGATGAGCGAAAGAATCGGTGTTTATATCTGCCACTGCGGCACCAATATCGCCAATACCGTAGACATTATTGCCGTGGCGGAGTATGCAAAAACACTCCCCGATGTTGTTGTGGTCCGGGAATACAAATACATGTGTTCGGACCCCGGCCAGGAGATGGTCAAGAAGGATATCAAGCAGAACAATCTCACCCGGGTGGTGGTCAGCTCCTGTTCGCCCCTGATGCATGAAAACACTTTCCGGGGAACGGTCGAGGATGCCGGTCTTAACCGTTACCTCTTCCAGATGTCCAATATCCGGGAGCAATGTTCCTGGGTGCACGGAAACCGCCAGAAAGCCACCGAGAAGGCCAAGAGGATGATAGCCGGGGCGGTGCGCCGGGTACGCTGGCATAAGGAGCTGACTGGCAGGAAAGTCAATGTGGAGCAGTCCGCTATGGTGGTTGGTGCGGGTATCGCCGGAATAGAGGCGGCGCTCAAGCTGGCCGAATCAGGAAAGAAAGTCTACCTCGTGGAGAAGGAACCCTCGATTGGCGGGCACATGGCCATGTTCGATAAAACTTTCCCTACTCTGGATTGTGCTGCCTGTATCCTGACCCCGAAGATGGTTGCTGTGGGCCAGAATAAAAACATCGAATTGCTTACCTATTCCGAGGTCGAGAATGTCTCGGGTTATGTGGGCAATTTCAATGTGAAAATACGCCGCAAAGCCCGTTTCATTGACGAGGAGAAATGCACCGGCTGCGGAAGCTGTATTGAGCGGTGTCCGGTAAAATACAAACCTCTGGAGGACGGTCGCCCGGCTGCCGAGATAGGCATGACCCCGGAGATGAGACGCCGGGTGGACCATATCATCGACCGGCACCGTCATGAAAGAGGGCCCCTGGTTCTTGTCTTACAGGATGTCAACCATGAACTCGGCTTTCTTCCCCGCCCGGCGCTGAAATACGTGAGCCAGCAGTTCCAGATTCCCCTTTCCAGAATCTATCACGTGGCCACGTTTTACAAGGCGTTCAGCCTGGAACCCCGCGGCGAGCACCTGATCAGGATCTGCCTGGGCACCGCCTGCCATGTGCGGGGGGCACAAAGAGTACTGGAAGCCCTGGAAACCCGTCTGGAAATTAAAGCCGGAGAGACAACCGGGGATATGAAATTTTCCCTCGAAACCGTGAACTGTCTCGGTGCCTGCGCCATGGGCCCTGTGGTGGTACTCGACGACCGTTACTTTACGGTATCGCCGAGCAAAGTCGATCGTCTGATAAAATCGGTCACCTCCAACGAATAGGTGCTTCTCTAAAAGAGGAAGAACCATGAAACAGTTTACCAGTGTACAACAACTGATTCTCCATAAAGAGAAGGCCGTTCAGGACAACCATAAAAAGGTGCTCATCGTTTCCAATGCTACCTGCGGAAGGGCTCATGGTTCGGCTGCCCTAGTCGAGGCGCTCAAGGAGGCCTGGGATGACAACAACCTCTACGGCGAGTCCCGCCTGCGAATAACCGGCTGTCTCGGGTTCTGCGACCAGGAACCACTGGTGATCATCCGGCCGGGTGGATTCTTTTATCCCCAGCCCAAGCCTGCTGATGTGGAGGAGATAATCAACGAATCATTGCTCGGCGGCAAACCTGTGGAACGCCTCTTAATGAAAGATCAGGCCACCGGGAAACGAATATTTACCGAGAGCGAGGTACCGTTTTACAAGCACCAGCTCCGCTGGCTGTTCGGCGACAATTTCGAGCTCGATCCGACCAGCCTCGAGGATTATCTCAGCCTGGGAGGCTATCAGGCCCTGGTCAAGGTGATCACCCAGATGGGCCCCGAAGAAGTTATCGAAGAAATGACCAGGAGCGGTTTGCGCGGCCGCGGCGGCGCCGGCTTCCCGACAGGGATAAAATGGGCTTCCTGCCGCAAGGCCAAGGGTAGAACCAAATATGTAGTGTGCAATGCCGATGAGGGCGACCCCGGCGCTTACGCCAACCGGGGACTCATGGAAGGCAACCCGCACTCGATTATCGAGGGGATGCTTATCGGCGCATACGCTATCGGGGCCAGCGAAGGCTTCATCTATGTCCGCAGTGAATACCCTTTGGCTGTCGAACTGCTGGGCAAGGCTGTAGATGACTGCCGGGCGGCTGGAATCCTCGGTAAAAGAGTCCTGGGCGTTAATTTCAGTTTTGATATCAAGATTAATCGCGGAGGCGGGGCCTTTGTCTGCGGCGAATCCACGGCACTCATGGCCTCGATCGAAGGCCGACCCGGTGAGCCAAGAGCCAAGCATATCCATACCGTGGAACAGGGATTGTGGAACAACCCCACAACATTGAACAATGTGGAGACCTGGTCTGCGGTACCCAAGATCATTACGAACGGTGCGAACTGGTATACCCAGGTAGGTACCGGTGATGTATCCAAAAGCCCCTGGGGCGGCAGCAAAGGGACTAAAATTTTCAGCCTGGTCGGTAATATCAACAACACCGGCCTGGTCGAAGTGCCTTTCGGGATCACCCTGCGCCAGGTAATCTGGGATATCGGCGGAGGGATAAAGAACGGCAAGCGGTTCAAAGGCGTTCAGACCGGCGGGCCAAGCGGGGGAGTGCTGAGCGAAAAGCATCTCGACATTCCCATTGATTACGACCAGCTGGTCGAGGTGGGTTCAATGATGGGTTCGGGAGGCATGATAGTCATGGATGAAGATACCTGCATGGTCGATTTCGCCCGCTACTTCCTGAACTTCCTCAAGGATGAGTCCTGCGGTAAATGCACTCCCTGCCGGGAGGGATTGATCCACATGCAGCAGATACTCGAGGACATCTGCGCCGGAAAAGCTAAAGAAGAAGACCTGGATCTTCTTCGCGACCTGGCCGAGGTTATCCGGGATGCCTCTCTCTGCCAGCTCGGCACTACTGCGCCCAATCCGGTGCTGACCACGATGAACTATTTCCCGGAAGAATACAGGGCGCATGTCGAGGAGCGCCGCTGTCCTGCCGGGGTCTGCAAGGCTCTGGTCACTTATGGGATCGATGCTGAAAAGTGCACCGGCTGCACTCTATGTTTGACCAACTGTCCCGCCGGAGCGGTCACCGGCACCAGCAAAAAACCTCATGTCATCGACCCCGACAAGTGCACCAAGTGCGGGATATGCTATGATGTCTGTAAATTTGAGGCTGTATTACGCCATTAAAAAGGGTGAAGCCATGATCAACCTGACCATTGACGGCAGGAAAATAGATGTCGAAGAAGGCACCACGGTTCTCCTGGCCGCCAGGGAAGCGGGTATTCATATCCCCACGCTCTGCTATCACGAATCCCTGCAGCCTTACGGCGCCTGCCGCTTCTGTATCGTGGAAGTGACCCACCGGGGGCGTACGAAACTGTTTACCAGTTGCACCCTGCCGGCAGCCGAGGGAATGGTGGTGGCTACGGCCACCGAGAAAGTGATCAAAGTCCGCCGCATGCTGGCCGAACTCATGCTCGCCCGCTGTCCCCACAGCGAGCCGGTAATTAGCCTCGCCCGCGAACTCGGAGTAGAGAAGAGCCGGTTCCCCCAGCCCCGGGCTAAAGAGACCTGCCTGGTGGGCGAGCACGGCGAATGCATCCTCTGCGGGATGTGTGTCCGGTTCTGTGAAGATGTGATGAAAGTGGGCGCGCTGGCTTTCGAGGGCCGGGGAGGCTATCGTACCGTGACCACCCCCTTCCGTGAACCGAGCGAGGTTTGCCGGCTCTGCGGCGCCTGCGAATCTATCTGTCCGACCGGTTCCATTCAGCAGGGGAAAATCACCGACCGGCCTCCTAAAACTATCCCCTTCGAGTTCGAGCAGGGTCTCGCCAGTCGTAAACCGATCTACCTCCTGTTTCCCCAGGCAGTGCCGCGGGTACCCCTGATCGACAGGAACACCTGCATGTATTTCAAGACCGGCGGCTGCAAGACCTGCGAGGATAACTGCGCGGCAGGGGCTATCGACCACTCCGAAGAAGATGAGATCAGGGAAGTCAAGACCGGAGCTATAATTCTGGCCACCGGGTTCGATGTTTTCGACGCCCGGCGGATACCGCGTTACGGTTACGGGCGGCTGCCCGGTGTGGTTACCGCTATGGAGTTCGAAAGGCTCTGCCACGCCAGCGGGCCAACCGGGGGAAAGATTTTCACCCCTAAAGGAGTGTCCCCGAAATCAGTGGGCATAATCCACTGCGTGGGCAGCCGGGATAAAAACCATCAGGAGTACTGCTCCCGGGTTTGCTGTATGTACTCCCTGAAATTCGCCCACCTGGTCAAAGAGAAGACCGGAGCTGAGGTAACCAACTTTTATATCGACATGCGCGCTTTCGGCAAGGGTTACGAGGAGTTCTACAAGCGGCTGATGGGCGAGGAGGTGAACTTCATCCGTGGCAAGGTGGCCGAGGTTACCAATGTGGCCCTTAAATCCGAGGAAGAAGGAAAACTGATCGTGGTCTGCGAGGACACTCTTCTCGGCCTTGTCCGGCGTGTGCCGGTCGACCTGGTTATCCTCTCGGTCGGTTTAAGGCCGGGGGCGGATTCAGAGAAACTCAGCCAGACCTTCACGCTCTGCCACAGTCCGGACGGGTTTTTCGCCGAGAAACACCCCAAGCTCGCCCCTGTGGATACGCCCTCCGATGGGATTTTCCTTGCCGGGGCCTGCCAGGGACCTAAAGACATACCGGATGCCGTGGCCCAGGGGGCTGCCGCAGCCGCGGGAGCGCTCAGCCTTATCGACAAGGGCAGCATAATCCTAGAGCCGATAAAGGCTTTTATCAATCCCGACCTCTGCGGCGGCTGCCAGATCTGCCTAGCCAACTGCCCCTATACGGCAGTGGAATACAATGCAGAGAAAGGCATCTCGGAAATTCATGAGGAACTCTGCAAAGGCTGCGGGACATGTGTAGCCGGATGTCCCAGCGGAGCAGCCCAGCAGGAAAATTTCGAGGACAGGCAGATTTTCTCTGAGGTGGAGGGTGTCCTGAGCTGATATCTCTCCAGTCCGGAATCATTCTCCAAAAGAGGGTCGAAGAACATGCCCGATGACAGCTATGAACCCAA
>Ga0315277_10004330_pt1 | contig 19037 bp, 9 predicted proteins | sample YL17G05_15_MG_FD_203695 | JGI IMG/M metagenome (GOLD analysis project Ga0315277, IMG submission 203695) | Sediment microbial communities from Yellowstone Lake, YNP, Wyoming, USA - YL17G05_15 | ecosystem: Environmental > Aquatic > Freshwater > Lake > Sediment | place: USA: Wyoming | collected...
TCGCCAAAGTAACCGATCCTTGTGGCGCCTTCGATCTCGACACCATCGTCTACAATATCACTGTCAACGCACCGCCGACGATCGCCTTCGGCAGCGATCAGACCTTGACGCAGTGCACGCCCACGCAGATTTGCGCGCCGTACACGGTCTCTGACCCGAACGGCCTAACGGGCCTGGTGGAGACGCTTGTATCCGGTCCGGCCGGTGCGGTCATCGACACTGTCGGCAATCAAGTCTGCTTCACGCCGTCAGCCTCCGGGACTTACACGATCATCGCCAGGGTCGCCGATCCGTGCACTGCGGCCGACGTCGATACGATTGTCTACAGTGTCACTCTAAACGCCCCGCCGACGATCGCCTTCGGATCCGATCAGACGATCGGCCAGTGCGTACCGGCGCAGATTTGTGCACCGTACACGGTCTCAGACCCGAACGGTCTCGCCGGGCTGGTGGAGTCACTGGTCTCTGCTCCGGCCGGCGCGGCCATCGACACCGTGAACAACAAGGTGTGCTTTACGCCCGCCGGCACGGGAACCTACACGGTCATCGCCAAGGTCACTGACCCGTGCGCCGCTGCCGATCTGGACACGATTGTCTTCACCGTGACTCAGGGTAGTCCGCCGATCATCGCCTTCGGCAGCGACTTCACTGTTTTCCAGTGCACACCGGTGCAGACCTGCGCTCCGTACACGGTTTCTGATCCGGATGGCCTGGCGGGGCTGGTCGAGACACTCGTCTCCGGACCCGCGGGTGCCGCCATCGATACCGTAAACAACAAAGTCTGCTTCACGCCGACGGCATCCGGGATATTCACGATTATCGCCAAGGTCACCGACCCGTGCAGTCTGACCGACTACGATACCATCAAGGTGACCGTCCTGCTGAACCGGGCGCCATTCATCCGGATGCCGCGTGACACGTCGCTCTTCCTCTGCGAGGCGGATACGATCTGCCTGGGACCGATCGTCGAGTTCGACTTGGATCACAACGGCGCCTATGACGTCACCAACTTCGGCTGGATCAACTATCTGCACGACAAGGTCTGCTTCGTGGCCGATACCGCCGGCACGTACACGTTGATCGTATGCCTCGTCGATTCCTGCGGGGTGCGCGCCTGCGATACAACCGTGGTCCAGGTTGCGATCAATCGCCCGCCGGTCTGTCACCTGCCGAACGACACGACGATCTCCCTGTGCGATCCGGCTTTGGTCTGCCTGCCGGCCTATGCCACCGATCCTGACGGCAATCTGACCGGCTGCCAGATCACCGGCGGACCGGGCCAGTTGATCGGTGGCCAGTGGTGCTACACGCCGACCGGCGACCAGACGGCCGCCGTGACCATTCGGTGTACTGATGCCTGCGGCGCATTCTGTGAGAAGACATTCCGTGTCACCTTCGACGTCAACGACCCGCCGGTGTGCGAATTCCAAACGCCCTCGCCACCGGTCTGCACGCCGTCGGTCTTCATCGTGCCGTTCACGGTAACCGATCCGGAAGACAATCTGGACACCTGCATCCTCTACGGTCCCGGGACATTGACCGACCACGTATACTCCTACGTTCCGACCGGCGGCGAGACGATCCATGTGATCATCCGTTGCTATGACGCCTGCCACGACTCGTGCGAGATCGCCTTCAGCGTGACCTTCCCGTCGAAGCAACCGCCGACCTGCAACATACCGAGCGACACAATCATCTACCAGTGCACGCCCACGCCCGTGTGTCTGCCGGTCTCCGGGAGCAGTCCCAATCCACCGGTGGTTTGCGCGGTGACATCCGGTCGGGGGCAGGTGACAGGCGGCAACTGGTGCTTCACGCCGGCCGACGACGACACGGTCAGAGTCACAATCCGTTGCACCGACATTTGCGGTGCATACTGCGAGGATTCCTTCCGGGTCATCTTTGTGGTCAACGATCCGCCGACGGTCAATCTCGGCCCGGATCAGAACAAGTTCATTTGCAGTCCTGAGCAGTTGTGCTACCCGTACACCGTCTCCGATCCCGATGGCCTAACCGGACTGGTCGAGACTCTGATATTCGGTCCGCCCGGCGCGGTCATCGACACGCTCGGCAACAAGGTCTGCTTCACACCGGACACAGCGGGCAGCTACACGCTCATCGTTCGCGTGGTTGATACCTGCGGCGCCGAAGATCGCGACACACTCAAGGTGAACGTGACGATCAACCGGCCGCCGACGATTGCCCTGGGCGTCGATCAGTCGTTCTTCCTGTGCGCGCCCGCTCCGGTCTGTGTCAGCTACACCGCGAGCGATTCGGACCCCGGCTCGACGCTGTACGAGTACCTCGTCAGCGGCCCGCCGGGAGCGACAATCGACACGGTGGCCAACAAGATCTGCTTCACGCCGACGGGTGCGGGGAGCTTCACGATCATCGCCCGCGTGCTGGAGATGCCCTGTGCTGCCGTTGACTTCGACACCGTCGCGGTCACGGTCACACTGAACAGCCCGCCGACAATCGCCTTCGGTCTCGACCAGAACATGACCCAGTGCACACCGGCGCAGATTTGCGCGCCGTACACGGTGTCCGATCCCGATGGCCTGCGCAAGCTGGTTGAGACGCTGGTGACCGGCCCGGCCGGCGCCACCATCGACACCGCGGCGAACGTTGTCTGCTTCACACCCGCGGCAGCCGGCACCTTCACGATCATTGCGCAAGTCGCGGACTCCTGCGGTGCTGCGGACCGCGACACGATCGTCTACACCTTGACGCTCAACGGCCCGCCGACCATCGCGTTCGGTTCCGACCAGAACGTGACGCAGTGCGCACCGACGGAGATCTGCACGCCGTACACGGTGTCCGATCCGAATGGGTTGGCGGGACTGATTGAGACGTTGGTCTCCGGCCCTGCGGGCGCCACGATCGATACGGCCGGAAACAGGGTCTGCTTCACGCCTGCCGGTGCGGGAACTTATACGATCATCGCCAAGGTTACCGACCCGTGCGCCCTCGCCGATCTCGACACAATCGTCTACACGGTCACACTCAACCGTCCGCCGACGATTGCCTTCGGCATCGACCAAACCGTGTCGCAGTGCAACGCGACCATCACCTGCGCACCATACACGGTTTCTGATCCCGATGGCCTGGCGGGTCTGGTTGAGGCGCTCGTATCGGGTCCGGCCGGGGCGACCATCGACACGGTGAACAACCGGGTCTGCTTCACGCCGCCCAGTTCGGGGACTTACACAATCATCGCCAGGGTGACCGACCCCTGCAACGTTGCCGACCTCGACACGATTATCTACACGGTCACGCTCAACTCGCCGCCGACGATCGCCTTCGGGAATGACACCACGATCTTCCAATGCAACTCGGAGCGGATCTGCGTGCCGTACACAGTGACCGATCCCAACGGTCTGGCGGGGATTGTGGAGGCCCTCGTCTCCGGTCCCAGCGGGAGCCTCATCGACACCCTCAACAACAAGGTCTGTTTTACGCCGTCCGCTCCGGGCACGTTTACTTTCATTGCCAAAGCGACGGATCCGTGCAATCTGACCGACTTCGACACAATCGTGGTGACGACGGCATCGAATCAGCCGCCGGTCTGCCATTTGCCGCGTGATACCACGATCTTCCAGTGCACGCTGACACAAGTCTGCCTCCCGTCCTCCGCCACCGACCCCAACGGGAATCTCACGGGGTGTCAGATCACCAGTGGACCGGGGTTGTTGCAGAGCGGCAACTGGTGCTACACGCCGACCGGCGATCAGACGGTGAATGTCACAATCCGCTGCACCGATGCCTGCGGGGCTTTCTGCGAATCGAGCTTCAAGGTGACCTTCATCGTCAACAAGCCGCCGGTGTGCAGTCTCCCGCGCGATACGACGATTCAGCAGTTGTGTGAAGTGACTGAAATCTCGCTGCCGGTCTCGGCCACCGATCCCGACGGCAACCTCTCCGGGTGTGCCATCACCGCCGGACCCGGCCAGATCGTCGGCGGCCACTGGCTGTACACGCCAACGCACGACACTACGGTGTGCGTGACCATCCGCTGCTCCGACGCCTGCGGCGCCTATTGCGAGGGGACATTCTGCGTCACGGTGCGAATCATCTATCAGAATTGCAACTGCCCGATCGTCGTCTCGGTCGCCGGCGGGGTCTACGTCGAAGCACTGAACGGGGAGACTGTTCCCGTGCCGATCCAGATCGACAAACTGGGCGACGTCATCGGGGGCTTCGACTTCCTCCTGTGCTATGACCAGACGGCGATCTCGCTGATAACGGTGACGCAGGGGAGCGCGATCTCCACGTGGGAGTACTTCACCTACCGTCTGACAACAAACGGGAACTGCGGCACTGGATGCGCGTCCGGGATGGTCCATCTGATTGCGATCGCCGATCTGAACAACGGGACCGCTCATCCGCCCGCCGGTGCGTTCACGCCACTCGGTGCGATCGGCGTGATCAGCTTCCGCGTGACCTCGGATCGCAATTTCATCGACCAGTGCATCCCGATCCGTTTCTGCTGGTTCGACTGCACCGACAACACGATCTCCAGCAAGTCGGGCGACACCACCTGGGTGGCCATCGACATCGCCACGCTGCTTCCGGACGAGGACTGCCTGACCAACGTGCCGGGCAAGCCTACGGCGGTGCCGGGGATCTGCTTCACAGACGGCGCCATCTGTATCAAAGAGCCGCCTGACGATCGCGGTGATCTCAACTTGAACGGTGTGGCCAACGAGATCGGCGATGCCGTCCTGTACACTAACTTCTTCATCTATGGTGACCGGGTGTGGAATCCGGTCTGGCGCGATGTCCAGATCCTCGCCTCTGACATCAACAATGATGGGCTCGTGCTGACGGTCGCCGACCTGATTTACCTGATCCGCATTATCACCGGTGACGTGCAGCCGTACCCGCCGGGCGGCAATCCCAAGGTCGTCGCCGTCGATGGTTCGGCCACGGTTACTGCGGAAACGGGCAACGGTGTGTTACGGATCGACTGGCAATCGTCCGCCCCCGTGGGCGGCGCGCAGTTCGTCGTCCAAGTACCGGCCACGGGTGAAATCGGCCAGCCCGCGCTGAGCGCCGACGCTGCCAACATGGAAATCAAATCGCACCGCGAGGGGAACGAGCTGCGCATGCTAGTGTACAGCACGACCGGCGAGTCCATCGCTGCGGGCAACCATGCGATCGTCTCGCTCCCGCTCGCCGCCGGGCAGACGGCTGCGGTTGCATCTTGCGATCTATCGACGGCCGACGGCGCGGTGCTGCCGGTCACACTGGCGAAGAGCACGCCGCTGCCCACCAGCTTCACGGTCGCGCAGAACTACCCCAACCCGTTCAATGCCGGCACGGTGATCCGCTTCGGGATGAGCGAGCGAGGCTCTTACGATGTGTCGATCTACGACATCACCGGACGCCGCGTGTGGCGGACGTCCAGTGAGGGTGTCGGCTGGATCAGCGTCGCCTGGGATGGGCGCGCTGAAAACGGCGGCACGCTGGCCTCGGGAATCTACTTGTACCGCGTGCAGACTGAACAGGGCACCCAGACGCGCAAGATGACGCTCTTGAAGTAGCGCGATCTGCACCGCGCGATATCAACAGAGAACCCCGCCCCGTTTGGCGGGGTTCTTGCTTTTTGGTAGGGGCACGGCGTGCCGTTCCCGGTATGCACACGTGTTCTGATCATGATCAAGGGCACAGCACGCTGTGCCCCTGCAAGTTGACGATGCGAGAGATCAGCAACCGCGTGGAATCTCTCCTCCTGTCGGGATGCCCTCTCGAGAAGAAGATGTATGACGGTTGACGTTGCGCGGGCTCGACTAGACCGGCCCCTGCACGTCGAGGATTTCGTAGACGAGTTCGCCGGCGGGGACTCTGATGCTCACTTGCTCACCTTTCCCCTTGCCCAACAGTCCCTGGCCCACAGGAGACTGAATGGAGATGCGGTCGGCATCCAGGTCCGCCTCTTCGGGTGAGACGAGTTGATAGCGAATCTCCTCACCCGATTTGACGTCGCGCACGACGACATGGCAGAACAAGTAGGCCCGGCTCGCATCGACCGAATTCTGATCGACGGTCTTGGCGCGGCGCAGCTTGTCTTCGAGCTCGGAGATCTTGCGTTCGAGGATCACCTGCCGCTCTTTGGCGGCGTGATACTCGGCGTTCTCGGCCAGATCACCGTGGTCGCGAGCCCGCGAAATCTCCGCGACGATACGCGGCCGTTCCCCGGTTTTGAGGCGCTTGAGCTCCGCCGCAAGCTTCTCCTCCCCTTCGGGGGTGAGATAGATCCAGCCAGTGTCGGCCACGACTATACCATCCTAGCATTCCGATTAGTGCAACGGTGGCCGAGTTGTCAACTCGACGCTACGGAGCGATTCACCGTACGGCCACCCTGCGCGAGTGCGACTTCGTACCACTCGACATAGCGCCGCGCCGAGGCCCCCCAGGAGAAATCGGATTGCATGCCCCGCCGAATCAGCGTCTGCCAGCGCGCCGGGTTCTCAAAACAAGCGACCGCGCGTCGCACCGCCCGCAGCATCGCCTTCGCGCCATATTCAGCGAAGACGAAGCCATTTCCGACGTCCGGATGCTGATCCGCGTCAAACACCGTATCGGCCAGGCCACCGGTCGCGCGGACGACGGGCACGGTGCCATAGCGGAGACTGTACATCTGATTGAGTCCGCAGGGCTCATAGCGCGACGGCATCAGGAACATGTCGGCGCCGGCTTCGATCTGATGGGCGAGCTCATTGTCAAAGGTCAGATACGCGCGGAACTGCCCGGCGAGACGGCGATTCCATTTCTCGAAGAGCTTGTGGAACTCCGGATCGCCGGTGCCGAGAAGTACGAGGTTGACATCCAGTGCGAAGAGGCGAGCGGCCGCCTCCGCCAAGAGATCGAACCCCTTTTGCTCCGCCAGACGCGAGATCATGCCGATCAGGGGGCGTCCCCAGCGCGCCGGCGCCAAGCCACAGCGGCGGCACAGCTGCGCCTTGTTCTCGGCCTTCCCCGACAGATCGTTCACCGCATAAGTGCGCGCGATCAAAGGATCGGTCGCCGGATTCCAGACGTCTTCGTCGATCCCGTTCAGAATGCCGGTCAGGTCGCCGGAACGGTTGCGCAAGAGATCCTCCAGCCCGCAGCCGTATTCCTCCGCTTCCTGAATCTCACGGGCATAAGTCGGCGAGACCGTGTTCAATCTGTCCGCGTACGCCAGCCCCGCCTTCAGGAAAGCCACTTTCCCCCAGAACTCGAACGGCGACGTGGGATAGAACAGGTCGGGAGAAAGCCCCAACACCGGGAAGCGCTCGGCCGGGAACAACCCCTGATAGGCGAGATTGTGCACCGAGAGCACGGTCCGTGTGTGCACCAGCGCCGGATCATCGCGATACAGAAGCGACAGGTAAGCGGCCACCAGCGCGCTCTGCCAATCGTTCAGATGAATGATGTCAGGATGCCAGGCATCCCGCCGGAGCCATTCGAGGAGTCCGCGCGCCAGGAGCACGAACCGTTCGTCGTTGTCGACGTAATCCCTGTCGGTCTTCGGATCGACATAGAGGGCGGGACGCGCGTAGTACTTGGCATGCTCAACGAAATACTGCGGCACTGCCCCGTTCGGACTGTCAGCCAGCAGGCGCAATGAGAATGGCTGGGGCTGGCCCTGAATCGTCACCGACAGCGGCGGGATCGCCGCCGGAACTGTAGAGAAATCACCGTTGAGGAGACGTCCATAGAACGGCGACAACACGCGCACATCGCAGCCCGCCTGCGCCAAAGCCGCCGGCAATGCCCCCGCCACGTCGGCCAGCCCCCCGGTCTTGGAGAAAGGAACAACCTCGGAGCTGACATAGAGAACCCGCAGCGCCCGGCCCATCAGTGGACTCCTCCCACGGCCACAGTGCCGGCGGCCGACGCCTCCGCCGACCCGACCGCCTCGACGTCCACCGCGCGCAAACACTCGGCCGATTCTTCGGGCGCAGTCGGGTTGATGTAGAAACCGGTTCCCCACTCGAATCCCGCGATCCGGGTCAGTTTGGGGATGACCTCCAGATGCCAATGGTATTCCGGATCGTTCTCGTGGCCGAACGGCGCCGCGTGAAACATGTAGTTGAACGCCGGATCATTCAGGGAAACCCGCAGCCGCAGCAGGATGCGACGCAGCAGTTCGGCAAACTCCAGGCGATGCGGCGCGCTCATGGTGCGAAAGACGGCCTGATGCACCTTCGGCAACACCCAGACCTCGAAGGGGAATCGGGCGGCAAAGGGCGCCAGCGCGACGAAGGTCGTGTTCTGATCGACGACCCGCTCACCGTCCGATAACTCCTGCTTGACGATGTCGCAGAAGATACAACGCTCGCGATGGTTGTAGTAGTAGCGCGCACCCTCCAACTCCTCGATCACGCGTTTGGGCACCACCGGCGTGGCGATCAGTTGCGTGTGCGCATGTTCCAATGACGCTCCGGCCGCTTCGCCCTGGTTCTTGAAGAGCAGCACGTAGCGGAAGCGGTTGTCCTTCATCAGATCATTGACCCGTTCCTGGCACACCCCCAACGCTTCGGAGATGCGCAGCGGACTCATGTCGGCCAGATTCTCATGGTGGTATGGCGTCTCGATGATCACTTCATGCGCGCCCACACCATTCATCTTGTCGTAAATGCCGACTCCTTCACGGTTCAGATCGCCCTCGATGCGCAGGGCCGGGTACTTGTTGGGTATCGCCCGCACGACCCACCCGGGTTCGTTGGGCCGGGTTGCCGCATCACGGATCGCCGCCACTTCCGGCGGCGTCGCCCCTTCATTGCCCGGGCAGAACGGACAGAACTTGGCGTCGAGCCGCCGCGGCGGCGGCTGGTAGTAGTCCGAGGGACGCTTCCCCCGTTCGGTCGAGATGATCACCCAGCGGCCATTGACGGGGTCTTTGCGCAGCTCCGGCATTCTGTGTTCTCCTAACCCCTTGTGGAGTGACCGCTGCTTCGACGCGACAGGAAATCAGCGCGCATCCGGGCCGTGCGCTCAAACACCGTACGCAGTACTTGCGATTGCGGTTCTGTCAGTTTCGCAGGCCGTCCGATTCGCTCCAACATGCCGGCGCGGCGGGAAACCGCCACATCGGCCGTGGTCAACATCCTGTCGAGATGGTGTTCGGTCAGTGCCCCCGGGTCACCCCAGATGAACGATGGTATCGATTTGGGGCCCAGTCCCCCTCCGAACAAATTGACGCCAACTCCCCAGGCCGCCCCGGTTGGGATCAGAGTACCGATCCCTGTTTTCGTATGATCGGCAAGGTAGGAACCAACCTTCATCAGGCCGGTCTCAACCCCGATGCCTTGCCGCTCCACACGCACGGTCCCGTAAGTGTTCTTCAGATCGCTATTGGTGGTCATCGCCCCAAGATTCACCCATTCCCCCAGGATGCCGTGGCCGAAGAAACCGGCGTGCGCCTTATTGGCGAAGCCCTGGGCAATCGCCGCTTCCCACTCGCCGCCGATCTTGCAGCCGGGTCCGAGCACGCCCCCTCCGGTCAACTTGCCGCCCAAGAGAGATGTTCCTGCCCCGATGTAGGCGGGACCATCGATGCGTGCAAATGACTCGATTTCCACACCGTCATCAAGCCACACCGGCCCCGAACGCGCATCGATGACCACGTGCGGGTGTAAGAGAACGTCGCGTCCCCGCCACACGGACTCCTCGCCGAGGACGACAATGCCCAGGCGCCCTTCCGCCTCCGGATCATGCTCAGCGGAGACGCGGCGAAGGGCGCTTCGGTTCCACAATTGCCAGTCGAACAACAATCGCTTGTTCAGGCCATTGACGAGATGCCACGGTCCTGACGGCGCTTGCAGCGGGAGTGATGCCGTCGGCGGCACCGGGGAAACAGGAATCGCGCTCTGAGCCCCGGACTCGATCCAGGGTCGAAGTCCCGGCAAAACGCCGGCGAACGCTGTAGATGGGAGCCGCATCACCTGCGTCTCTCCTTCGGACCAGGTGAACAGGGGCGGCAATGACAGATTGTTCCAGCGCGGGTCCTCGGCCGGGTTGACCAGTCCGTTCAGAATCCAGACATCATCGGGCGTATCTCCGGCAGGGACGCGGTTGAGATGCCATGCGGTCGCCTCGGCGACGGCGGCCGCCAGCCAGGGGCGGACGGCGGCGACCACCACCGTCGGCTGCAGCAACTCGATCCATCGCTCGGCCACTGTCCAAGCGCCGTCACGGAGCATAAACGGCGGACGGACCAGATCGAGCGGGTCGAAGAGGCCGACACTCTTGCCTTCAGTAAGAACAAGCCAGCGGTTCAACGGGACACCTCACGATCGGCGGGCGGGCGCGGACGCACCCGGGGCGTCAGCGGATCAGCTCCCTCGGCGGCGCGCTTCTCCGAGTGCGGTTCAACGTGCACTACAATGTCGGTGACGGTTGGATGGGTCGCCAGAACGCGATCGCCGGCGTCACTGGCGATCTCATGGGCGGTGTCGACCGACAGCGATCCATCGACCAGCACTTCGGTATCGACCAGAAGATGCCGTCCCGCGCTCCGCACCTTGGTTCGATGCAGACCCTTGACCCCCGGGACCGATGACAAGGTGGCCGTGATGGCCGCGATTGTGCTCTCCGACGGTGCGCCGCCTATGAGAACGGACGTGTTCTCCCGCATCACGCGCACCGCATTGACCAAGATCACCCCGGCCACCCAGAACGCCGCCAACGGATCGAGGAACGGCCACCCGAGCTGCGCTCCGAGTACGCCGATCAGCACACCGGCACTGGCGATCACATCGGCGATGTGGTCGGTGGCTGTGGCGCCGACGACCGGACTCTGCGTCCGCCGTGCCTCAGCCCGGGTGTAGAGATAGAGCGCCAGTTTGGTGACGATCACCGCCAGCGCGATCCCCACTGTCCAGAGTGTGGGAACGCGCGCCGATCCGGTCCACAGCGTCACGACGGCGTCACGAACAATGACGCCGCCAGTGGCAAGAATCCCCAACCCGACGATGAAGGCGGCAACGGTCTCGGCATTGTGATGCCCGTAGTGGTGGCTGCGATCGGGCGGGCGCGACGCCATCCGGTAGCCGATGACCGACACGGTTCCGGCCACCACGTCGAGCACCGAGTTGAGGCCGTCAGCAACCAGCGCCTGCGAATGCCCACGGAAGCCGCCGAAGAACTTGATCGCGACGAGGATGATATTGGCCAGAAGCCCAATACGAAGGCAACGGTCGCCCGCGTCACGCCACATGACACTGACCCCTGCCGATGCGAATCATCACGGGCACCTGCATGACTGCCACTCGAGGAAGCCGGCTGTCCCACCCTTGTCGCACTAGATCGGACAACCGGGCACAGCCCAAATGCAGACCGCGCCAGGCTCATATTACATCCCCGGCGCGGCCAAGACAATTCCTTCAATCCCGGTGCTGATCGGGACAGTGGACGGTTACTGCCCGCCTTTGCTCTCCAGGTAGGCGGTGATGTCCTTGACGATCTTCTCCACCTCGGTGCACTTGGTCTTCCACTTGCTGCTGCCCTGGGCAACTTTGAGGAATGCCTTGTAGTCGGGGATGCAGTGATCCTGGTCCATCTGGTGCGAGGCGATGGCGAGGTTGTAGTACGCTTCGATGTACTTGGGATTCGCCGCAATCGCCTTGCGATAGGAAGCAATCGCATCTGCGAAGTGCCCGGCGTCCTTCTGGATATTCCCGATGTTGTAGAATGCCCTGTAATCCGCGGGATCGGCCTTCACCGCCTTGTTGTAGGCTTCCATGGCGCCCTGGGCGTCACCCTTTTTCTTCTTGGCCTGGCCGAGAGTCGCCCAACCGGCAGCCGCCTTCTTCGGGTCAAGCTGGGTCAAACGGGTCAGCACGACGGCGGCGGCATCGAACTCCCCGGCCTGCACGTGCACCAACCCAAGGTTCTTGTAGGCATCGGCACTGGTGGAATCCAGCGCGACGGCCGCCTTCAAATGCGCCGCGGCATTGCTTAGCTGCCCCTTTTCATAGTAGAGCGCACCGGCATTGATGTGCGCCTGCAAGTAGTCCGGCGAGGCCTTCACCGCGGCTTCGTAGGCGGCGATGGCCGAATCGGCCTTGCCGGCTTTTGACAACTCAACACCACGGTTGAAATCCCGCTTGGCCTGGTCGGTAATCTCCGCCTGGGCCCAAACCGGAATCAGTATGACAGCCACCCACACCGCCATCAGCCAACCGGCCACAACTGCACGGGGTCGGGTCATTTTCATTGGTCCCAAGAACGCCTCCTCCTTGTCACTACAATTCGCTGTCTGACCATTAAACACAACTCGTCGACGCGCGTTCCGGCTGCACCGTGCTGCCTGTGGGAGTGTCGCCTCGCCGTAGCACCCCAGTCAGTGCACTGATTCGCCTCGCCGCCGTTCTTCCAAACGGCCCGCCAGCGCTGGATCGCCCAAGGCCAGAATCTCCGCAGCCAGCAAGGCCGCGTTCACGGCACCATGCTCACCGATCGCCACCGTCGCGACCGGGACACCGCGCGGCATTTGCACGGTTGCCAGCAGCGCATCAAGTCCCGCCAGCGACGACCCCGCCAGCGGAACACCGATTACCGGGCGAATCGTATGGGCCGCCACCATCCCGGCCAGATGCGCCGCCATCCCAGCGGCACAGATATACACGCCAACGTCGCTAGTATTCCCGGCGCCGACCAACTCCCGCACGCGGTCGGGGTTCCGATGAGCGGAGGCCACTTCCAGACGGCAAGGCACTCCCAGCTCTGCCAGGGTCTCCAACGTCTTCTGCATCGTCGGGCGATCGCTCTCCGACCCGATCAGGATCAGGACGCTGATTCCCGGTGTGGAACCACGATTCCCCATCTTCTCCCTGCCGCCGTCCTGAGAACTCCAGTGTGTTTCCGCCCGTGCTCAGCTCGTCAACGCCGTGCCCCGGTCTCCGTGCGCCGTGGTCGCGGTGCCTGCCTGGTACGCAGACCAATGTCAGTGCGGTATTGCGCCCCTTTGATGGATATCCGCTCGACGGCGGCATAGGAAGCCGCAACCGCACCTTCGTGAGTCGCCGCCCGCGCAAACACCCCAAGAATGCGTCCACCGGAGCTCACAAGCCGCTGGGCCGAGTCGCGCGTGGTGCCGGCGTGAAAACAGAAGATGCCGCTGTTGAATGTCTGCGTGTCTCCCTCGATCAGGACACCGCCTTCGTAGCGTCCCGGGTACCCCCGAGCCGCCAGAATCACCCCGGCACAGAATTCGTCAAGCCAGGAAAGCGGTTCCATGTCAAGCTGGCCCGCCAAAGCGGCGCCAATCACATCGATCAGATCGGTCTTCAGCAGGGGCAGAACCGCCTGTGTCTCCGGGTCCCCAAACCGGCAATTGAACTCCAAGACCCGCGGCCCGCTGTCGGTGAGCATGACCCCAGCATAGAGGATCCCAACAAATGGCATCCCTTCGGCCTTCATGCCTCGCACCGTCGGTGTCAGAATGTGATCGACAACCTCTTCAAGGACATCATCTTCGCGATCTTTGGCTGGCGCATAGGCGCCCATGCCGCCGGTGTTTGGTCCGTTATCGCCATCATAGGCTCGCTTGTAGTCGCGTGCCGGGAGTAAAGGAACAGCCCGTTCGCCGTCGGCGAACGCCATGACGCTCAGCTCTTCCCCAACCAGCATCCGTTCAATCACGATCCGTTCGCCAGCCGTCCCGAACACCCGCTCCACCATGATCTTGTTGACCGCCGCCTGAGCTTCGTCGAGATTCGGGCAGATAATCACGCCTTTTCCCGCAGCCAGACCATCCGCCTTGACCACCATCGGCCCTGTGGACTGGGCAACGAACCGGAGGGCGTCGTCAGAACGATCGAAGGTTCGAAACGAAGCTGTAGGGATGGAGTGGCGGCGCATGAACTCTTTGGCGAAAACCTTGGAGGATTCCAACTGAGCAGCAGCGGCCGTCGGTCCGAAGATCCGCAGCTTCTCGCGTTGGAATCCGTCGACGATCCCGTCTGCCAGGGGCCGTTCCGGACCCACGAGCGTCAGGTCGACCCTCTCCCGGCGCGCGAAATCGGCCAACCCGCGCGTGTCGTGATCCGGCAGATCGACAAGGGCAGCGATCTCAGCGATACCGGCGTTTCCCGGTGCGCAATAGAGCTGATGGACTTGTGGCGACCGCCGCAATGCCCAACAAAGGGCATGTTCCCGCCCCCCACTGCCAATCACCAATACGTTGAGCGTCTTTGTCATTGCCGGAATCCCTAGAATGTTGATTATACTTGCCCATCGCCAAGGAGCCAAGTCCTAAGTTGGCTTCGAGACACCGTGCTGCAGAACGCTACGATCGAGATGCGGTAACCTGCCAGCAACGGCATTGTCATCGCCAGGTAAGTCCCGCCGAGCGCGAATTTTGAGTTGACAGAACTGCTTGGGCGTTTCTACCATGTTGTGCGCTGGGGCAGCCGCCACCTGATCGCGGTTGCCAGTCCCGACGCAACAATTTGCCAGGAAACAAGTTAGGTGGGTTCGGGGGGCTGCAAGATCAGGTAACCGAGGGGACATCAAGGACGCTCGTTACTCGGTCATGGCTTGCAGAGCCGGGACTCGAACCTGATAATCACCCTCGTGGGGGTCTAGTTGCTGCCAATCCAACCGCCGCGCTCTGCGCCCAGGAGGGTCGTGCGGGGAGAGCGGCGGTTTCCTATTGATCAGCAATTCCGTGGCGACGGACAGCCCACATTGCGCTAATGCGTTGTACGAGAGATGGTTACTGGCGACGGCGTAGTATCGGATCGGTGTGACCCATCCGACCGCGGGACTCCAGCGGCAGTCGCTGCCCACGGGAGCGGCGTCTTGGCTCTGATCGGTAACACCCCATTAATCACTCTGGTACACGTAAGCAATGAGTTGGGCCACAATGTCTTGGCCAAGTTAGAGCATCTTAATCCCTCGGGATCGGTCAAGGATCGTATCGCCCTCTACGTGATCGAACAGACAGAGAAGCAAGGCCTGATCCACCGCGGAGACCTGATCGTCGACAACTCGTCCGGGAACACCGCCATATCGGTGGCGATGGTGGCATCAGTGAAGGGATATCGGACGTTGTTCACCGTCCCCGACAAGACCTCGCAGGAGAAGGTCGATCTGATCAAAGCTCTTGGCTCCGAAGTCGTTGTGTGCCCGACTGATGTGCCCCATGAGCATCCTGACGGGTACTACCAGGCCGCTCGCCGAATCGCCCGCGAACGCGGTGCCTATCTCTTTGACCAGTACAACAATCCGCTGAACATCGAAAGCCACTATGCGACCACAGGGCCGGAGATCTGGGGTCAAACTGCTGGAAAAGTCGATGTCTTTGTCGCCGGCATAGGCACCGGGGGGACTCTCTCTGGGACGGCCCGCTACCTCAAGGAACGCAATCCGTCGATCCGCATAATCGCCGTCGATCCGGTCGGGTCGGTATTCCATAGTCTGTTTTATTTCAACAAGTTATCAGAATCTGGCCGTTACCAAGTCGAAGGTATCGGCTCAGACACGCCCTGTGGGGCTCTCGACATGTCGGTGATCGACGAGGTCATTCAAGTCGATGACCATGAAGCGTTTGCTTCAGCCCGACGACTCGTGCGCGACGAGGGATTGCTCGTGGGCGGATCCTCGGGTTCGGCAGTGGCCGGACTTGCCACTTGGGCAAGGCGACAACCCAAAGGGAATGCGCTGAACATCGTGACCATCCTGCCCGATAGTGGGATGCGATACCTGTCGAAATTCCTCAACGATTCTTGGATGAGGGAGGCTGGGTTTTCCCTTTCCGGCCAGTCCTGCTGACCTAGGACCAAGCGGCACTCAAGACATGGCGTTCCTGATCAGCGCCGCAGGGTCGGATTTTTTTCGAAATTCTCTTGACAATTGCAGAAAGTTCCGTAATTTGCCATTGCGTGCTAAGCAGTTTGCTGAACTGCTAAAGTGTTGTGCCCCAATATCGAACGCCCTTCCGGTTAGAATCGTGAATGATTCCTACCCAGATGGCGTCCCTTGTCTTGGGTTTCCTTTACCAATAGATTTCCCTTCTGTAGTGCCTTAACTCTCTGCGTGGCTATCGCTTGTCCACGGCGCGGTTCGAACCGCCTGGACAGGATTTCTCGTAGCCAACGCGTCTGACGTCAGCCTTAGGCTGACATACTTGGCAAGTGAGACAACGTAAAGGAGCAAAGGAGAATGAAGCATAAACTGACAGTACTGGCCTGCGTAGGTCTGGCCCTGCTTCTCTCGACTGGTTTCGCCTTTGCCCAAGAGACGATCACCGTTGCTGGTGGGAACCTTGACCGGTGCAAAGCTGATCAACTGGTCAACGTCTACATCACCAACAACACCCCGTTGATGGGTATTGGTCTGCCGCTGCAAATCTCTGGCGGCGCGACCATCACCAACGTCACTCTGGGGCCTGCGCTATCCGGCCTTGGCTGGGTAACCGCCAATAGCTTCCTTCTCAACCCAGGAAGCTCGGGGATCGTTAATGCGGTTGACGGCACTTGTCTGCCTCCCGGGGTAATGCAGCACATCTTTACCCTGAAAGTCACGACACCGTCAAGCTGCACGGGCAATATCGAAATCGACAAGCTCGACTTCTTCCCGCCGGCAGGGGCGTACATGTTGGTCGACTGCAACGCCTTAATCATTGCCCCGGCGGCCTTTAGCAAGGGCACCCTGGCGCTGGTCAACAAGGCGCCGATCTGCGGCACCAATGCCGACGTGCCTGTCGCTTGGAATGGCAGCATCGTTGACAAGGTGTTGAACGCCTCCGATCCGGACGCCTGTGACAACCCGTTGACGAACTTCGCGCTGCAGAATGCGGGTGGCCTCAACGCCTCGGCGCAGGTTGTCAACGGGAAGTTCAGTTACACCGCATCGTGCCTTGACAAGGGCGAGCACACGGTGACCTTCCGGGCCACCGATCAGTGCGACGGCTATGTGGACTGCACATTCAAGGTGACGGTGACCAACACTGCGCCGATCTGCGGCAGCAATCCGGCGGAGAACGTCTACTTCATGACCGGTGTCGTGAACAAGACGTTGCACGCCTCGGATCCCAACGGTGATCCGCTCACCTATACGATGGTGACGGTCGGCAAGGGTACAGTGACTTCGGCCGGTGTCTACAACTGGGCGACGGTCTGTACCAATGTCGGTACGCACACAATCACCTTCCGGGCGAGTGACGGCTGCGACTTTGTCGAGTGCTCGTTCGAGGTGACTGTGTACCAGAACGCACCGGTTTGCGGCCCCACACCGACACCGCAGGTTGTCGACTGGTGCTCGTCGCTTTCGGTGCCTCTGAGTGCCACTGATGACGACTGCTTACAGCCGTCGCTGTCCTGGTCCGCTGCTGCGGTGCCGACCCCGACGAACCCGATCGTGATCAACCCGCTGCTTGGGGACAACGTCACCCTCGTGTTCGACCCGGTCTGCGCCGAGTTCGGCACGACCTTCGCCGTCACGGTCACAGTGTTCGATGGCGAGAAGTCCTGCGAAATAGTGTTCCCCATCACAGTGACCAACGACGCGCCGGTCATCCACTGCCCGGCTCCGGTCTACGTAGTCGCCGGCGATCTTGCGCACGCGCTAGTGACTGCTACCGACAGTGACTGCGACAACGTGTTCACTTTCGGGCCGCTCACCTTCACGAAGATCGACGGGCCGATGCCGCCGGGACCGGTGAACCCGCCGACCCTAACCCCTGACGGGCAATTCTCTTGGCAGTCCACCAACGACACCTTGGATCTCGGCACCTGGCTGGCCACTGTGGTGGTCACCGACGGGTGCGGCCTCAAGGACACGTGTTCCTTCGAGGTGCACGCCATCGGCTTCAGCCTGTGCATCCGTGGGGAGCTCGGTGACAGTCTCAACATTCATATCCTAAGCGGTATGACTGCGACTGCCTACGTTGACCTAAGGGATGGCGGTTACCCGTTGGGCGGCATTAACCTGCTGGTCTGTTACGATCAGTCCGGCTTGTCGTTCATCAAAGCCACGAAGATGGGTAATTTGGCGAAGTGGGAGTACTTCACTTGGCGGTACAGCTCGCAATCCAACTGCCAAGGCGGCTGTCCGACCGGGTACATCCGCATCGTCGCCATCGCCGATCTGGACAATGGCCCCAACCATCCGACGTATCCTGATGACTTCGTGCTCGACGGCAGGATTGTCGCGTTGGACTTCCTTGTCACCGCGGATCGGAACTACATCGGGCAGTGCTTGAATGTCGGGTTCTGCTCGCTCGCATGCGGCGACAACGCCCTGTCGAGCTTCGAAGGTGACACTCTCTTCGTGCCATTCCACTATCCGTTCTCTTGCGACACAAGCAAGAAGCAGTACCGGAACGTGGTCTGGCTCTGCGATGGGCAGATCTGCATCGACGAGCCGAAGGATGACCGTGGTGACATGAACCTCAACGGCGTTGCCAACGAGATTGGCGATGCGGTGTTGTTCACCAACTACTTCATCTACGGCGACGATGTCTTTTCCGATGTCTGCCCGCCCGGCCAGAGCTGCTACAAGGACATCCAGATCCTGGCCTCGGACGTGAACGACGACGGTATCGTGTTGACGGTTGCGGATTTGGTCTACATGATCCGCATCATCACCGGTGATGCCCAGCCGTTCCCGCCCGGTGGCAATCCCAAGCTGTCGCCGTACGTCAACAGTGCGACCGCCAGCTTCCGGGTGGAAAACAACACTCTGCGCATCTCGACCGCCTCACCGGTGGATCTGGGTGGCGCCGCGTTTGTGTTCCGCTACAACGGTATGGGTCTGGGCGAACCGGTTCTCTCGGCGGCGGCTTCCGGCCTGAAGGTCTCGTCGTCGACGAAGAACGGTGAGCTGCGTGTTGTGGTGTATCCGGATCTCGCCAAGCTGGCGTCAGTGAGCGCCGGCACCAATGAGATTGTCTCGATCCCGACTGCGGGTGAAGGGACGATCGAGTTGGTCGACGTGCAGATGTCGGATACCTATGGTGCGCTGTTGTCCAGCAATGCCGCCAAGGTTGGTCCGCCGAAGGAGTACGCGCTGTTGCAGAACTATCCGAACCCCTTCAACGCCGG
>Ga0315277_10004331_pt1 | contig 19035 bp, 21 predicted proteins | sample YL17G05_15_MG_FD_203695 | JGI IMG/M metagenome (GOLD analysis project Ga0315277, IMG submission 203695) | Sediment microbial communities from Yellowstone Lake, YNP, Wyoming, USA - YL17G05_15 | ecosystem: Environmental > Aquatic > Freshwater > Lake > Sediment | place: USA: Wyoming | collected...
GGAATCCCGGGAACCGATGGACGAGTTCCTGAAGGTGGCTTAAGAAGCACTTCAGTGAAACTTGTTATCTTACCTTATGGCACAGTCACTTCAAGCAGTCTCTGTCCTCTGGTTAACGACCAGTTCAAACTGCTTTTCATCCAGGACATGCAGAATCCGGGTACCTATAGATTAACGGCCAGCAATCCTGGGCAGTTCTACTACAATGTATTCTACAAAGGTGCCCCAGGAGAGACAGTGACTCTGGCAATCACCATACCCCCACCTTTCGAGGAACAGGGCGCTATGCCAGTTCATGTTTATAGCGACGTCTCATACTGCAGTTGTGGTTGCTTTGTACCAAGCGGAGAACTCGCTGCATACCCACTGACAATAACTGGACCAAATGGAGGGACAATTACACTGACAGACTTTAAAATCCCAGCTTCTGGCCTTGTCTACGTTACAGTTCATCTCGACTTTGGTTACAAGGACAAGGGAACTCCAGCTTTCACTCCTGACGGCGGCTTGAACGCTTACTTAGGCACAACGAAGACCATCCCCAACAACAATCCTTACCGGTTCGCGTACACCAACAGTATAACACCGCATTCTGCGACTGTTAAGAACGTGAACGAGTTCAAGAAAATTCCAGGATTCGGTGGAATATTAACCATTGGCGAAGAGCCTCAGAAGGGAATAACTGTAAAAATTACTGTAGGGGGACACGCATATATCGTAACGACAAATGATGATGGCTTCTACCTCTTAAATTACAAGACTGGAAAGGCTCAGAGTTACAAAATAGAAGTTGCAGGTTTCACTACAATATCAGGAACAATCAACGCAAACAAGTTTGTCGTAAATAATTTCCAAAAACCGTAGAGACACATCTCTATACTCTTTTTCTTTTTTTTCTTTTTTTAGTGCGTCCAATCAAAAGATTAATATGATTGAGATGGTAAGGTTTTGTTTTAATTTGCATAGTTGCAAATCAAAAACCAATTAAACGATGTTGAACGGACCATTAAACACATATATATGTGTGTTATTTACAAGCTAGAATCCCAGAACAAATCAAACAAAATATTCTGTAATACCTTCATTAAAAAATAAGTATTTATTATGATGAAGGAGAGCAATATTCCTTTGTCACAGTGGTGACGATATGAGCATGGACAAAAACAAAAAAGAACCAACCAAAAAACTCCAGATTGCATTGTACTGGGCGGCAAGCTGCGGCGGCTGTGAAATCGGGATGCTGGATATCGACGAAAAAATCCTGGACCTCACCGCTGCAGCCGATATCGTGTTTTGGCCTGTTGCGATTGACACAAAATACAAAGATGTTGAAGCACTAGAGGATCACAGCATTGACGTGTGTTTCTTCAACGGCGGCATCCGGAACTCAGAACAAGAACACCTCGCAAAACTCCTCCGAAAGAAATCAAAGATTCTCATCTCCTTTGGCGCCTGTGCCGTGAGCGGTGGAGTGCCTGGTCTCGCGAACATGGCAAATCGCGAAGAAATCTTCAAAACCGTCTATCAAGAGAATCCTTCCACGGAAAACCCTGAGAAAACACTACCGAAAACCAAATCAACGGTAAAAGAAGGAGATCTTACCATCCCTGAGTTTTACGACACCGTCAAACCCCTTCACCAGATTGTTGACGTTGATTACTATATCCCTGGGTGCCCACCCCCGCCATGGTTGATCCTGGATGCGTTTAACGCCATCGTGGAAAACAAGCTTCCTGCGAAGGGATCTGTTCTTGCGCCGCTGAAATCAGTCTGTGACGAATGCCGTTTTAAACTCTCAGAAAAGAAAATTAACACCGTTAAACGTATCTATGAGCTGGAAAAAATCGAGGAGAAATGCTTCCTTGAACAAAGCGTGATCTGCATGGGTCCTGCGACACGATCAGGGTGCCGTGGCAGATGCATGGAGGGGAACATGCCGTGTACCGGTTGTGGTGGCATCCTCCCCAACGCGCTTGATCAGGGAGCAAGTATGATTTCCGCGCTTGCCTCAATCCTTGGTGTGGAAACTGAACAAGGAATGAGCGACGAAGACGTCGACAAACTCATCGAAGAAGTCCGGGATGTGGTCGGGACATTCTACAAATACACGTTACCAGCATCACTGATTAACCGCAAGGTGATGAAATGAGAACCATCACGATTGACCCGATCACCCGGTTAGAAGGACATGGGAAAATCAGCATCTTCCTGGATGAAGCTGGTGACGTCGAAAACGCGTACCTCCAAATCCCTGAGCTGCGAGGATTCGAAAAATTCTCAGAAGGACGACGCGCAGAGGACATGCCACAGATCACCTCGCGTATCTGCGGAGTCTGTCCAGTTGCCCATCATATCGCCGCGACGAAGGCATTGGACGCTGCGTTTCATGTCGACCCGCCCTTGGCAGCAAAGAAACTCCGAGAACTCTTGTATTGCGGATACATTATCTATGACCATATCCTCCATTTCTATTTCCTCGGCGGCCCTGATTTTGTGGTTGGCCCCGAAGCACCCGCGGCAAAAAGAAACATCCTTGGCGTCATAGAAAAAGCAGGGCTTGATGTCGCAAAGGACGTCATCAAACATCGAGCCTATGGCCAGAAGATCACCGCAATCCTTGGGGGGAAAGCAACCCACCCGGTCTGCGGGCTCCCCGGCGGTGTCTCCAAAGGATTAGTAAAAAATGAGGTCACAGACATCAAAGACATGATAACCTCCTGTAACACCTTCGCGAAATTCACCTTACAATTGTTTGATGATATTGTGCTAAAAAACAAAACATATGTTGACATAATCCGCTCTGACCCATACACGCTGAAAACCTACAATGTGGGACTCGTTGATAAACAGAACAAGGTCAATTTCTACGACGGCTTGATCCGCGTCACTGACCAGGAAGCAAACGAAGTCGAAAAATTCGACGCAAAAGACTATACAAAACATATCGCAGAAAAAGTCGAAGAATGGAGCTACATGAAATACCCCTACCTCAAAAGCATTGGATGGCACGGACTCCAAGACGGAAAAAAAAGTGGTATCTATCGCGTTGGCCCGTTAGGAAGATTAAATGCAGCGGAAGGAATGGCAACCCCACAGGCAGAAAAAGAATACAAACGCATGTTTGACACCCTCGGGGGAAAACCAGTAAACTCAACCCTTGCGTTCCATTGGGCACGACTCATCGAACTGCTGTATGCAACCGAACGAGCCAAAGAACTCATCGAGGATTCAGACATCACCTCAACCCATATTCGAAACCCTGTCAACACTCCAGGAGCAGGAATCGGTGTAGTAGAAGCAGCACGAGGAACCCTGATTCATGATTACAAGCTCGACAAGAACGGACTCGTTGAAAAAGCAAACCTCATTGTCGCCACAACGAATAACGCGGGTGCAATCACCATGTCGGTCCGTGATGCCGCCAAAGGAGTAATACGGAAAGGAATCGTCAACGATGGGTTGCTTAATAAAGTCGAAATGGCGTTCCGTGCCTATGACCCCTGTTTCGGCTGCGCGACCCATACCCTCCCAGGGGGAATGCCTTTGACTGTGAATATTTATGATTATAAGAAAAACCTCTCAAAAACAATCTCACGAAACTAGGAGACCATGATGAAAACACTGGTGCTTGGCATCGGAAACCCGATCCTACAGGACGACGGCGTAGGAATCCATGTAATTAACGAACTTCGTCCACTGTTGAAAAAATCAAAAGTTACAGTCGATATCGCGTATACCGGAGGCATGAACCTCCTGGACATGATCCGCGGGTTTGACAAAGTCATCCTTGTCGATGCGATCAAGCAGGAAAACTGTAAAACAGGCGATGTCAAATGTTTTACACTTGCTGAAGCACCTACGGTTCACTCCAGCAACCCTCATGATCTCTCACTTTCCGAAGCATTACATCTCGCAAAACAACTCGGAGAACAACACCTCCCCAAAGAAATCGTGGTCGTCGGCATCGTCGTAAAGAACACCCTTGATTTCGGAGAACACCTCACCAGCGAGGTTGCCGCTGCGGTGCCAAATGCAGTCATCATGGTGCTCGCCGAGTTACAAAACACCTAAAGGAAGAAAACCATGCCAAAAGAATTTGAACCAAACCTTCTCGGATTTCTCTGCAACTGGTGTAGTTACGCAGGAGCAGACCTCGCTGGGACCAGCAGGATGAAGTATCCAACAAATCTGAAATCCATCCGAGTGATGTGCTCAGGCAGAGTCGACCCAGCCTTTGTCCTTGAAGCATTAAGAAAAGGAGTCGACGGAGTACTCATCGCAGGATGCCATCCCGGTGACTGTCATTACCAATCCGGAAACTATAAAACAAATCGAAGGGTTAAATTACTAAAAAAATTATTAGAGGAACTTGGGATTGATCCGAAACGAGTACGGTTTGAATACGTCTCTGCCTCAGAAGGACAAAAGTTTGCAACCGTAGTTACGGAGTTTGTCGCTGAGATGAAAAAACTCGGGCCAAATCCCCTTATCACAGAAAAGAAATAACAACAAAAAATAGAGAGTGAATAAATTATGGATGAGGAAAAAAACAAAAAAGTAAAAGAGGCTTTAGACGAACCTGGAAAAGCAATCGAAAAAGGCGTGAAAAAAGGCTGGGGTATCTTCAAAAAATTTGGAAAAGAAGTAAAAGACAAAGTCACCAAAGAAAAAGAAGAAGAAAAAAAGAAATAAGGACGACCCTCGAAGAGATGTAGATCTTTATTCAAGAACGTGAATGTTTTTCTTCACACAAATTTCTTTGAGTTCCTTTGGCCAGACGGTGACACTGACTTCACCAAGGTGTGCTTTTTTCAGTAAGTACATGTAAGTCCGTGACTGACCAATCCCTCCACCGATACTCAGCGGGATTTTATTATTTAGAATCGCCTGGTGATACGGCAAGTTAAGGAAATCTGTCTGACCTGATAACTCAAGTTGCTTTTTCAGCGTCTCCGGAGTAACCCGGATGCCCATTGATGAGAGTTCATGTCGTCGTTGCGTCACTGGGTTCCAGACAAGAATATCACCGTTTAACCCGTAGGTTTGTTTCCCTGATTCCCTTGAGGTATCCGTGATCCAATCATCGTAATCCGCAGCACGCATCTCATGAGGATAGCCATCCTTCAACACGGAACCAATCCCAATAATGAAGATGGCAGGGTGCTCCTGAAGGATAGCAGTTTCCCGCTGTTTCCGAGGCAACTCAGGATACATCTCCAGGATTTCTTCCGCGTGGAAGAACTCAAGCTTCGCGGGGAGATTCGGAATGGTCTTTGATTCGAGTTGGGGGAATTGATCAAGAACAAGAGTTTCTGCACCTTTTATGACCTTCCAGATTTTATTAACCGTGTCTTTGAGGTATATCAAGTTTCTTTGTTCTTTTGTGATGACTTTCTCCCAGTCCCATTGATCTACATAGGAGCTATGATCATGGTCAAGGAAATAGTCTTTCCGAACTGCACGCATATCAGTATTGAGACCCTCACCGACTTTCATATCAAATTCCTTCAGTGCCAAACGTTTCCATTTCGTTGCTGCCTGCACGACCTGTGCATGGATGCGCTTCTCCAGCCCCAGACCACAAGGAAATTCAATCGGCGTTCGTGAACCATCGCGATCAAGGTAATCATTCACGCCGCTCTCTTTATCGACAATCAGAGGAACCGTGACCATCATAAGGTTCAGTTCTTTCCCTAAGTGTTCCTCGATGTAATATTTCGCCGCAAAAATTGCTCTTTGTGTCTCCTTTGGTGTGAGCAATGATTTATAATTCGTTGGAAGGACTCTCTCCACTTCCGCATAGGTACTAATACCCGGGCCTGCGAGATCTGCTTTCTTATTTGTCATCATATGAATCAAACCTTCTTCCTGGCAAATCAAAAGGGATATTTAAATCTTTATAACAACTATAACAGGAGAACCAATAAAGACTTCCCAAAAAAAAGAGCTAAAGAATGTACTATTTTACTGGCACACTTGCTCTGCTATCGAAACAACAGTAACCTTCACAACCACTCGTTTTCCCGCTAACAGATGATTCAAATCAAGAGTAAATGTTTGCTCATCCATTGCAACAATCGTACCAACATAAGATGTCCCAGTCGGTGCGTCGATCTTAACACGAGAACCAATCTCTAAGGTCACCTCAGGTTTAAACACCGACTTTGGTACTTTAATGACCAGATCATCTAGGTGAGGACCAAACGCGTCTTCAGCCTCTAACGTTAGAACTTTTGATTCTCCCTCAGCCATATCACATAATGCCTTCTCAATGACAGGAAAAAACTTCCCCTCTCCAACTACGATCTCAAGTAGGTTCTCTGTATCGTTTTTATAACAAATCTCCCCAGTATCTAATGTTGCTTCACATAACAGCTGAACCTTAGCCCCTTCCTTAATACTCGTCATACTCTCTCTATCCATCTACTCATCCTGACAAACAAAAAAAACACACACTACTTGGAGTAATGGTGTATCAATTTCATCCGTAGGATAGAGGCACCTATCTCACGACGGTTCTTAATAGTTACGCTTAAATTAAGATTAGAGTGGACATAACCCTGTAGGACAGCCGCCCGCGTAATCAGTAGTAACGACGATAGGTTTTCCCGTACCAAGATACAAGACTTGCTCTGGTTTACTCCCATATCGGTAAATCGTGATACCTTTACATTTCAATTTCCAAGCCAACAGATAAATATTTCTCACGTCTTCAACCGTGGCATCTTTTGGGAGATTCACCGTTTTACTCACCGCATTATCAACATGTCGTTGAAACGCAGCTTGCATCTGGACATGAAACTCCGGTGAAATATCCAATGAGGTCACAAAGATTTTTTTCAGATCAGCAGGAAGCCTTATATTTTTGATATTCCCCGTCTTAGAAACTATATGAATCATATTGTCAGAATAAAGATCACGCTGAATCAACTCCCGTTTAAAAGTGCCATTTATCTCAGGTAATTGCTTCCCCTCCATTACTCGACGTAAGAATGCCAATGCAAACACCGGTTCAATACCAGAGGAACACCCAGCAAGGATACTGATTGTACCTGTTGGCGCGATCGTAATACAAGTCGCATTTCTCATCGCAGGATACTTCCCCCACCAGGTACTTTGTTTAAAATTCTTAAACGACCCCCGTTCTTTCCCAAGCTTCACTGATTTTTCTCGTGCTTCTTTTGCGATGAACTTGATGAGTTGTTCACCAAGCTGCAACGCCTCCTTACTATCATAAGGTATCTTAAGCAGGAATAACAAATCAGCAAACCCCATTACACCCAGACCGATTTTCCGATGCTCTTTTGTAATTTTTTCTGTTTCCTTTAACGGATAGTTATTCGCATCAATGACGTTATCCAAAAAATGAACCGCAAGATGAGTCGTCATACGAAGTTTCGTCCAATCGAGTTTTCCATTGTTGACCATTTTTGTAAGATTGATACTCCCCAGATTACACGATTCATATGCAAGCAGAGGAACCTCACCACATGGATTTGTCGCCTCAATAACTCCAATAGCGCGTAACGGATGATCTCGGTTGATTTCATCAATAAACAACAATCCCGGATCTCCAGTTTCCCAAGCGTTTCGTACAATCATTTTAAATAAATCCGCTGCGTTAATCTTTTGAACAATCTTACCAGTTTTTGGGCTTCGCAACACCAACGTTTTATTCCTTTGTACCTTTCTCATAAACCTGTCAGTCACTGCAACTGAGATGTTAAAATTCGTGAGTCGTTTCCCGGATTTTGCGGTTACAAAATCAGCAATATCAGGATGCATACAATCGAGAATACCAATATTTGCCCCCCGACGTTTGCCACCTTGTTTAATAACCTCAGTTGTGCTATCAAAAATGCGCATAAACGAGATAGGGCCACTCGCAACACCTTTGGTGCTTTTCACAAAAGCACCCCTTTCACGCAAACGACTAAAACTAAATCCTGTTCCGCCTCCAGATTGCTGAATCAATGCCATATTCTTTAACGTAGTAAAAATCCCTTCTAAACTATCCTCAATAGGAAGAACGAAACAAGCGGATAACTGACCAAGTTTCGTCCCTGCATTCATGAGGGTCGGTGAGTTAGGAAGAAATACTAAATTTCGCATCGCAGTAAAAAAGTCTTCTTCTGTTTTTTTGGGATCCTTCCCATAGCGAGCATCCGGTTCTGCAATCGTTTTTGCAACCCGTCGTAACATCTGCGTTGGTGTTTCAATGATATTGCCATCTTCATCTTTTAATAGGTACCGCTCCTGAAGCACTTTCAAAGCATTTACATCAAGTTTCAAATCATCCCGTATTTTGAAATACTGTCTGATTTCTCGTGCAATCCCCCGGGATCGTCGATACAACGAATAGACTTTGTACACCCGTTCTTCTCGTTGTTCAAGGACATTTTCAACAGTTTCTTGAATCTGTTCAATATTAGGAATACCGTCTAAAAAAGATGATTTTTTATTGTCCAGTGAATTAACGATTTCCTTGGTGAGTGATTCAGCTTTTTTCCTGTTTTTTATCTCTATTGCAAGCATTGCTTTTTGAATAGCGACTGTTATTTTTTCGGCATCAAAAACAACAAGTTCCCCAGTTCTTTTCCGAACATGTGTAATCACCATATATTCTAATCGTTGTTTCGTTATAAAAGCTATTGTACTAAGGAATACAAATCTTTATCAACTTTCAAAAATTCACTTACATGATGGTCTATTCAAATGAAAAAGTGGCTGGAGTGATTTTTTTCATTGCAGCATCTCAGTTTATTCTGGGTTTGATTGTAGCAGAAGCTTTGTATCCAGGTTACAGCATTTCAACAAATTACATAAGTGATTTAGGCGTTGGGCCATCCTCAACGGTTTTTAACGTGTCTATCTTCATCTTAGGATTGCTCGCGATTATTGGAACGTATTTTTTACACCGTGCTTTTCATTTTACGGTTATAACCATTTTGTTAGCTATCGCAGCATTGGCAGCAATGAATGTTGGGATATTTACAGAGAACAGTGAACCAATGCACACAATCGCTTCTGTTTTTGTATTTCTCTTCAGTGGATTATCAGCCATATTCTCATATAAGTTTACGAAATATCCGTTCAACATTATTGTTATTCTGTTAGGAGTCACAAGCTTATCAGCATCGATTCTCTTCATAGGAAATATCTACCTTGAACTTGGCGTGGGTGGAATGGAACGTATGATTGTTTATCCAATTCTCATCTGGATGATAGGTTTTGGTGGTTTTTTAAGCGCATTTTCTGAAAAATCATGAAGTTACTAACATTTTGGGGTACAGAAAAATAGAGTTAGCGATAATAACACCGATTCCTTGCTGTGACGTATACAAAGTCACATCATCTTTGATTCCCCTTACTGTCACGTCAAGAGAGATAAGTTGATTTGAATATTGTCGACCGTTTGTTTTAAACTCCCAAGCCGTCTCTATCTCCTTCGTAAACGTCCAATTACAGGGAATGCTATCAGTATGTATCGTCACAAACACATACTGACCGGTCCGCAGATTTTTCATTGCTACATTAATTGTGACATTTGCAGTATCAATCATTGATTTTTTATTTTCGATTCGCACACTAAATTGACAGGGAAATGCAAGAACCCGCCCTTTTATTGAAATGTCTAAATCGTCATTCGAAAGACGAGGGTGGAGTTCAGCTATGGACGCAAGTGTTCCTATAGTGAGTTTACAGACCTTCGTGAGATACGTCATGTTCATATGTTCAAGGGTGTCTTCAGAGGTGTGATAGAAGGGTGTTAATGCATATTCCCAGAAATAACTCGCATCGTAATTATATTCCACAAATGATTCATGATCACTAAAGGTGACATGAGGAAGACCAATCACCTCAAGACCAATTTCATCATGATACTTTGATGCAATGGTTTTACTGATGTCAACCATCCAGAACGACTCGTTGTTGGCGTGATGTTTTATTTTACTACCATTATCTGAAGTTGATGCACAGCCAACGCCATCAAGATTCAAATCACCAAGAATATATTCACCATTTCGAGAGGCATTACGCACATACTCATGACTCCCTAACAACCCTTGCTCCTCCCCCGAAAAAAGCACAAAATGTATCGTGCTGTTAAAGCTGTAATGACTCAAGATGTCTGCAGCCGCGAGAACAACAGCAACACCAGATCCATCGTCATTACCTCCCGGTGATATCGAGATACTATCATAGTGAGCACTGACCACAACGATATCACTACTTTTTGTTCCTTGTAATGATGCCACGATGTTTTTTCCAGAATGGAGTTTATATCTCCATGAATCATATTGAACAGAGACCTGAAAAGAGTTCAACGTATCATACAGATAATCTCCGAGCGCTTCACATGCTGTTGACCCCGTGGGATGAGGACCAAAGTCCTGTATTTTTTGAATATATGTTCGTAATGTCGATGCATTAACTTGTTGAATCATCTGAAGGATATCAGATAATTGACCAATAGATGATGAGTCCTTAACCTCATCATGTGTATAGGACTGCTCTACAAAAAAAGATTGTTTCATATTAGAGCTTGAAACATTACTATTTATGATTCCAGATAACAGACAGATAATAACTAAATAAAAAATAGCTTTCATCTTCAATTCTTTATGTTTCATTCTAACACACCTTACCATTATTAATAATATGCTTTTAATATAAATATATGGTTATCTACTTTCCAACAGGTAATATTGAGAAGTTTTCGAAGCAAATAAATTGTTTGTAACTTATGGATTTGGGCTAATTAACGAAAAAAAAACTAGAGCACAACTAATTCTCTATGCTGCTTTTTTCCTCAATGAAAAAAACCCAGTCATTATTAAATAAGTTTATATGGAGAAAAAAGATATTATATTTGTGAAAAAATTAAAATTATGGCATATTACTGTAATTATATTTTTTCTGCTTATACTCAGCGGAATAACTGCTCAGGGAACCACAAAAACACATCTACCCGACAGCAACGAAGGAAAAGCAGTTAGTAATTCTAACAATGATTTTTATTTCATTCATATCACCGATACTCATGTGAAGAACAAAATCTTTGACTTGAACGAAGTCTCAAAAAAGAGACTTCGATCTCTTCTCGATCATGTGTGCTCCTTTGAAAAAAAACCTGCGTTTATCGTGATCACCGGTGATCTCACACAATGGGGAGGAAATAGAATTTCCGGCGCTTTGAACATCCGCTCATTTGAAAGCTGCTTCTATAAAAAAAACACTTCCCTATATGCAGATGCAGACTATTCTATCCCTGTTTATACAACGCCAGGGAATCATGATTATTATTTCAATCGAAATCTCACAAATTATCATCGATTTATAAATCCGGTTGACCGATATATTGTACAATATCAAGATGTAAGCCTGTTTTTCATGAATTCAGGTCCAAGCTACTATGAAGAATTATATAATTGGTTAAAAAACATCGATGGAGACGGACTTTACGACGACGATATAGAGTGGCTTGAAAGCCAATTAGAGAAATGTAATTCAAGCATTAAGATTGTTCTCATGCACCATCCTGCTGTAAATGTGAGAGATACAAACGGTAAGATGTGGGACGTTATTGCCAGTAATAGAGAAACCTTCATCACATTATGCGAGCAGTCTGGTGTTGATGTGGTGTTAACCGGTCATACCCATGATGAGAGGATTTTTGATGGCAACGAGACGTTTTATTCTATCAATACCTCGTTAAATTGTAGTCTGTATCCTACGCTCTTTGTGCAAACCGATGATTGCAAACAAAGTGTTCATTATCGAAATGTGAGTATCAGTGGTACTAATATTTTGTTAGAACACTGTGTCGAAGTGAGCATACATGTTACTGATAACGATGTTCCGATGAGTATTCGTCAGCTCTATATGCAACAAAAATTTACATTCATAGATCGTTAAAAGAGATAACAGAGGCGACGTAATCTTCATAAGAAATATCGTCATTATCACTTTCTGATGAAACCACAAAAGTATTCAGAAAAGTATGTTCTCGAATTGGCAAAGAAATCCTATGAAGAAGGAGAGGTCAAATTCGATATCCATGCTGAAAAATGCGCATTGCTCGTTATCGATATGCAAGATGAGTTTGTTAAACCTAATTGGTCCCCTTATTGGGTCCCTGAAGCTACCAGACGAGTACCACAAATAAAACGATTAATAGAGCACTGTCGCAATAAGAAAATCCCAGTGATATACACCGTATATTCGAAAACCCATCAGTTCCTTGATCGACCGAAAATACTACCACTAATGCCAAGTCGCTTCCCTGATTTGAATATTGATCAATCATCATTTTTCATTACAGGAACCGTGTGGAATGAACTTGCGCCACAGAACGATGAGATCATTATTCACAAGTCATCCTATGGTGCATTTTTTGACACTCCTCTAGAAACAATTTTGAAAAATCTTGGAAAAGATACTGTGATTATCAGTGGGACGTTGACGAATTACTGTTGTTCAACAACCGCCCGACAAGCATATGAAAGAAGTTTTAAAGTCGTATTTGGAAGTGATGTGACTGCCGCGCATTTCCCAGAGTTACATGAAATGGAATTACAGATATTACGAAGAGGTTATGCAAAGGTTATATCCTTGAATCAAATACTTAAAGCACTCTAATAAATGAGTATTATTTTTATCTTTGAAAAAACATTTAAATTAGATGACAATATTGATAAACATGGAGGATCACATCATCCCACAGCGAATCATCGGAATTTTCATAATTATCATAATAACGATGAGTTGTACCCCCTCAGTTATATTAGGAATAAGCTGATTTATTAATAACTCTGCAAATTTTGGAGTCCTTTCTCAAGGGCGTCTAAAGCATTTTGCAACGATAGTTCATTACATCCATATGATAATCGAATAAAACCTTCCTGATTGAAATATACACCAGGATTTACTAATAGTTTTTGTGTATCAAATAAGTGTTTGCAGAAGTCGACAGAGGGAATATTCATCATATATTTCGGGAAACACACGATTCCACCATCAGGTTCCACCCACTCAAAAAATTCTTTATGATGGTTCATCCATTTTTTAAGTAAATCAAAATTTGCTTTCGCTGTTTTCTGGAATCGTTTGATAAGATACTCTCGAGCATCACGGAGAATATATGCAGTCATTATCTCCGACGTATAGGATGCTGCACCTGTCGAATGTGCTTTATGTCTTTGACAGTTCATCGCTATTTCTTGTGATGCAATGATCCAGCCGGTATGAAATCCACCTAGTCCATAGATTTTTGTCGTACTTGAAGTCACAATAACATTTGGAATACCAAATGAAGACGATTGTGAAACAAATGACCCATCGAGATAGATTTCATCGACCAGGACATTAACATCATGGTCTGCTGCAATCTTCGCAATCGCCTTGATTGAGTTTTGATGGATGAAGACGCCACTAGGGTTGTGAAGGTTCGTAAGGACAATCAATTTAGTTTTCTCTGTGATAAGGTTGTTGAGCGTCTCTAAATCAATGTTGAATTTGTTTTCAAACTTCCTCGGCCAGTTTATTCGTCGAGCGCCAAGCATCTCTGGAGTCAACCACATTGGTTGATATCCCGGCTGTTCAACAATAAACTCATCGCCCTGATTGAGAAGAGACGAGAAGACAAGGAAATTTGCCTCCGAAGTCCCTGTGGTGGTGACAATATTTTCAGGAGCGCAGTTGTACATTGGACAAAGGGTTCTTTTTAATTCTACAGCACCGTATTGAGCGTTTGATCCGAAGTCAAAATCACCCGGAAACGAATAGTGAGTAAGTGCCTCGTATTCTTTGACTGTCACTCCATTAATATTGCTGAAAGCAAGGTTATAGGTAGCATGCGGAGCGTTCTGAAGTAACCATTCAAAGAGGTCGATACGAGGAGCATGCATGGACTAAAAGCATTGAATATGAAGTATATTATTGTATGGAGAATTATTGTATACAGAAAAAATAATCAAAAAGAATAAATAAGGAAACCTAGAACATAGATGTTGCGAAAAAAATATCGGATTTCAGTAAAAAAAAACGTTGGTCAATAACCTAGTTTTCATCCCAATCCGGTCATATCTTCTTCGATACGCTTATCAAGCTCCTTGTCAACCCCTTGTTCATGAGCGATTCTCTGGAGATCAGCGATAATATTCTCCCAGAGTACCTGCTGGGCGAGCGCATAATCCCACAGATCGAGACGTTTCGGACCATCGCCTTTTTTGAATTCTTCGATTAGCTCTTTTTTATCACTCTCATCCATAGGAGATCACGTTATTCTTCTTCGACAACTTTTCCTTTTTGAGGGTTAGCTGCTTGTGCAATCATCGACATTTCTGTAAGTATTTCTTCCCAAAACGCTTCTTGTTCGACTGCATAATACCACATATCTAATTTTTTATTCATATCTGCTTTTTTGAAATCGCTGAGAAACGCTTTCGTATCTTCTTCATTCACAGGAAATCCCTACTAGCAATAGGGAAATAGCAATGCCATATATATTTGTTTATTGTTTTGTTCACTTGCCAGTATTTCTAGCACAAAAACAAGAAATTTTTTATAAGAAAACATCTTAACAGGAAAAAAAATAAGGGAGTATCAATGGAAAAAGCTACGTTTGGAGCAGGATGTTTCTGGCATGTGGAAGAAGCATTTCGGCACCTTAAAGGAGTAAACTCAACAACAGTAGGGTACACGGGGGGAACCCTGAAAAACCCAACCTACGAAGAAGTCTGTACCGATAAAACCGGGCATGCAGAAGTCGTCGAAATTATTTATGACCCAGCAAAGATATCCTATGAGGAACTCTTAAACGTGTTCTGGGATATCCATGATCCGACAACAAAAAATCGACAAGGACCTGACGTTGGAACACAATATCGATCAGTCATATTCTACCATACGTTAGGACAGAGAACAGTGGCAGAAACATCAAAAAAGAATCTCGACCAATCAAAGAAATACAAAAAAAAGATCATGACTGAAATTACAAAAGCAACTACGTTTTATCCTGCAGAAGAGTACCACCAGCAGTATTTAGTAAAACATGGAGTAGCAGCCTGCCCTCATTAAAAAAAATATTCTGTCTCGACAGCTCATAAAGTTTATCTCGATGAATGAGACTCTCACCTGAAGAGTAGATCATATGATAGCACGAACGAAAAAAAGACTATTGCAGATTGGAAATATTCTTGCAGTAATAATTACTATTCTTATTAACACATTAGCAGTTATTCTTCCACTCAACGGTAACACCACCCAAGAACTATCAGATAACTTACCAAACTTATTCGTACCCGCAGGTATCACCTTCTCCATCTGGAGCATCATCTATATTCTCTGGTTTATCTTCGCGATCTACCAGGCAAGAGACCTTTTCAAAAAAGAAGAAATTAATATGCCATTTCTTCAACAAATCAGCGTTTTATTCATTGTAAGCAGTATTGCAAATAGCACCTGGATTTTTCTGTGGCATTACGAATATGTTGGCTTGTCATTACTCGTGATGATCATCCTTTTGTTCAGCTTGCTTGCTATCTATAATCGTCTGAACATCGGACGTTCAATCGGCTCAATGGCTGAACGCCTCTGGGTCCATGTCCCCTTCAGTGTCTACCTGGGATGGATCACGGTTGCCACCATCGCAAATATCACCGCATTTCTTGTTTCGGTGAACTGGGACGGTTTTGGAATCAGCGAATTGAATTGGACAATCATTATCATTGCAGTCGCAACATTCCTAACCATTCTGATGCTTGCATTACGGAAAGACATTGCGTTTAGCCTTGTTGTTCTCTGGGCATTCTTTGGTATCTGGATGAAACGAACGACGCTGCCCAATACAACAATCGACATTAATGTCGCAACCACCATAACCATCGCTATAATATTCATCGCGATTGGTCTACTCGCAATTATTGGATATCAACTGATTAGAAAAAATACATAAAAACCTTTAAGAAAAATTAAGTGTACTAGAAAAAACATTTACTCCTCGAGAGAATAACTTTTAATATACTACTGAATGTACCCGCCGACTACACTATGATGAAGGTTATCTCTTTTGACTTTGATGGAACTATCGTTACCCATAAGTTCGCAGATGACTTCTGGCTTGAAGGAGTTCCAAAACTCTATGCCAAACAAAACCACATAAGCCTGAAAGCTGCACAGAAATATCTCTTTGAAGAATATGACAAAATAGGAGATAAACGGATCGAATGGTACGACCCAGCGTACTGGTTCAACCGATTTAAAATAAATAGTGACTGGAACAGCCTACTCAAACAATATCAGCAATCGATAGAAATCTACCCTGATGTCGCCCCAGTCCTAAAACGCCTTTCACAATATTACCTCCTCATCATTAGTTCTAATGCAAAACGAGAATTCATAGAAATCCAACTCGACTTCTCGGACTTGAAACAGTACTTCACTCATATTTTTTCATCAACATCTGATTTTCACACAGTCAAAAAAGTCACTGATTTTTATGGTATGATATGCAAAAAACTTTCTATAAAACCGCATGAGATGACTCATGTTGGTGATCACAAAGAGTTTGATTATTTCTCCCCACAAAAACTTGGTATCACCGCGTTTTATCTCGACAGAAACAAAACGAGTTCAGGGTCACATACTGTCCATACTCTTTCTCAATTCGAAGAGTTACTTATAAAATATTCATCATCCAGCTAGATGAATCATGAAAATGAATCGTAAAAGAAACAGTTTTTTCTTTTTCTCGAAAAGAAAAAAACAAGTACAAGAGATTATCCGATGTACCGGATATCATCTGGTTTTTCTTTAACCATGGTCTCCATTTCGTTAAGTTGTTGTGCAATATATTCTATCTCTTTTGCTTTCTCTTCAAGCCGGGATAAATCGATCTTAACGTTCACTGCTTTTGTCAAAACTTTCAGAACCGCTTTCGCACTTTTCGGGTCAACGAGGTATCCTGGGGTTTCACCCATGAAGCAGGTACCAGTCATACCCCGCAATTTCCCCAGGCCAAGGAGAAGCCCACTTGCACCAATGATGCCACCACCAGGCTCGTTTTTCTTAAACACCGCACCATATTTTTTCATACTTTTTACCAGACGTACATCAGTCGTTGCAAAAAGTACCTTTGGTTCCTTAATTTCCCGACCCAGACCATACCCACCAAGGGTAAACATTTCTTTCACACCAAGACCCTGGATGATATCAAGGATGGACTCTACAAGTTCATATTGCCCTTGCGACGAGAGACCTTGATAATCTCCGGTTAAAATAACGATATCTCGTTGACTTCGCTTCTTTGCTTTCCAATAAAAAAACTCGTTGTTAACCAACTTAATGGTACCATCCGGGTTAATGAATACTTGTGGCGGAAAATCTTTGCTATACAACTCAGCGAATTTTTTTGCTTTCATACAATCAATAAGATGTTCAACAGCAAGTTTTCCGACATTCCCGATACCGGGTAATCCTTCAATAAAAATAGGATTTTTAAGCTTCGGAACCGTATCAACATACTTTATTTCAACTAATTTCATTGTCTCAGTTCGTCCTTATCCCTTTTTTTTAACTCCCGACGGTACTTCCCATAATGATCCTGCGGTGAAAACCTTGCAGGTTTATTGGATACTGTTTTTTCTTTACAGTTGCTACAGATCAGATGTAAGCTGTACCATTGACAGCGTCTACAATAGAATATCTCAGACATTATTGTTCGACTTCTCGTTGAAATTCACATTCGCCTTTTAATTTTGTCATAAATGTTGCTGTCCGTTCGATTGCTTTTTTCATCTGTGATTCAGCAATCTTATAATCAGGAGCTTTTACTTTAATCATGTAACGAGGTGCACCAATATATTTAATATCAATGGTGACGTCATCAAACTCGCTTTTTTCTGCAACCGAGAGTGCCTCTTTGATATGAGTAATTCCGTCAGGAAGATAAGAAGTAAGAAGCAACATGCCTTTGATTTCAACGAAAGGAACGGCGATATTGGTTTTTGCAACCTCATCGAATTTCGCGAGCCAATCTCCAGAAAATCCATCGTTTTTTAGGATATTTTCATCATAGGAACATTCTTCAAATGCGGCATACATCGTCCCATATTTCTTGACGAGCTTTTCACCGAATTCCTTATAACATTGATCTACTGTTTTATTGAGCCCCTGCGCAACCATCTCAAAGAGCTTTGTTGCTTTCTGCGCATTTTTCCAGTCCTGGATTTTCTCCCGACGTTGATGATCATTCACCTTCTTAAGAGAAAGATCGATGTGTTTCTTAGCAGCATCAACATGAACAACCTTACAGACAACTTTCTGTTTTTCTCTGACAAAATTACGGATACGTTTAACCCATCCGGTTGCTATTTCAGAAATGTGGATGAATCCTTCTTTATTTGGGTATTCGTCGAGTGAAACAAATGCGCCAAAGCCTTGGACTTTGGTAATGGTACCAACAACGAGTTCTCCTTCTTCAGGGTACTCCTTCTTCAACATGCAGAAAAACCTTATTCGATGGTCTCTAAAATGGTTCCTTTAATCAATGCTTTTCCACCATTTGGAATCGCAAGTTTACTGCCGCAGATATGACAGAGAACCGTGTTACTTGCCTTATCAAACAGGACTTGCTCGTTTTCACAATCATTGCATCGTACTTTAATAAACCTGCTTTTTGGTTGATCCATATCTTTATTCACCTTCTATCTCAAATTTTTTTGACCGGATACTTGGCGGCTGATGCATCTTTTTACAAACTGTACACATAAATCGAGTCGCTATCCGTCTGCTGGTTTTCTCTCGTCCCTCTGGTTTCGGTCGTGGGAACCCACCATACCCACTGGTAGCGCGTCTGAACCGTCGTTGTCCCCTTTTCAGCTCACTTGCTTTCCGTTTTTTCATCTTGTCAACTTCGTGAAGTGTGTGTTTTTTGCAGAACGGGCAGTATCGTTTGATTTTTCTGGGAATCTTCATAGATATCACAGTTCGATTGTAACCGTAAGTAAGAAAGGTATATAAAAATGTAGGTTG
>Ga0315277_10004334_pt1 | contig 19032 bp, 13 predicted proteins | sample YL17G05_15_MG_FD_203695 | JGI IMG/M metagenome (GOLD analysis project Ga0315277, IMG submission 203695) | Sediment microbial communities from Yellowstone Lake, YNP, Wyoming, USA - YL17G05_15 | ecosystem: Environmental > Aquatic > Freshwater > Lake > Sediment | place: USA: Wyoming | collected...
ACCGGACCCGAGCCCAATAATCAATAATCCATAATCGATAATCAATCCTATGGCTTACACCGTTCTAGCAAGGAAATACCGGTCGCAGAGGTTTGAGGACGTGGTGGGGCAGGACCCGATTGCCACAACACTCAGGAATGCGATAGAGACCGGCCGCGTCGCACACGCGTACCTGTTCACCGGCACGCGCGGCGTGGGCAAGACCACCATGGCGCGAATTCTGGCCAAGGCGCTGAATTGCCTGGCCTCGGACGGCCCGACCACCAAGCCCTGCTGCAAGTGCGACAGTTGCCTCGCCATCAATACCGGCGAGGACATTGACGTTATCGAGATCGACGGGGCCTCCAACCGCGGCATCGACAACATCCGCGAGCTGCGGGAGAACGCCATCTACCGGCCCGCCCGCGCCCGCTACAAGATCTACATCGTCGACGAAGTCCACATGCTGACGAAGGAGGCGTTCAACGCCCTGCTCAAGACGCTGGAGGAGCCGCCGGAGCATATCAAGTTCATCCTGGCCACCACCGAGCCGAACAAGGTGCTTGCGACGATCCAGTCGCGATGCCAGCGGTTCGATTTCAGCAACATTAGCCCCAGGGTGATCGCCGAGCAGCTCAAGTCGATCCTCAAAAAGGAGAAGATCAAGTACGAGGAGGAGGTGATCCTGCCGCTGGCCCGCATGGCCAACGGCTCGATGCGAGACGCGCTGAGCCTGCTGGACCGGCTCATCAGCACCGGGGCCAACCCGCTGGAGGTGCGGCTTCTGGAGGAGTTCCTCGGCCGGCCCAATGCGGAGAAGATTCATGCGCTCGTCGAGCGGATCGGCGACGCCGATGCCGCCGGGACACTGATGGGGACGGAGGACCTGATCTGCGCCGGGTTGGGCGAGGCCCAGATCGTCGATGCTCTGATCGAGTCCATGCGAGACCTGCTGGTGATCAAGTCGGCAGGCGTGGACACGGACCTGCTGATGCTGACAAGCGATCAGAAGGGCAAAGCGGGCGCGCTGGCGCAGAAATTCGATGCGGCGGCGCTCATCTACAACATCACGGCCCTGGAGAAATTGCGCTGGGCGATCCGCAACAGCGACACGCCCCGGGCGTTGCTCGACGCCTCGCTGCTTCGATTCGCGCTGAGCGAGCACTTCATAAACGTGGACGAGCTGGTGTCCCGCGTAGGGGCGGGCTCGGCCGGCGACGTTAAAAAAAAACTCCCGGTAGAAAGTAAGCCCGCGCCGGCGGCAGCGACGGCAGCAACGGCAATGCCCCGCCCCATCCCGCGAGCGGCGGAGCCCGCGGCGGCAGTCCGGCCGGCGGTGTCTGATGCCCCTGCCCCACTCGAGAGCTGGCCGGAGATTCTGGCCATGATCTCGCCCAACCTCGGCAACGGCACAGCCGGTCTGCTGAGCGGCACGACGGCCCGCAAAGTCAGGGACGATACACTGGCGATCGAGTTTCCGGCCGCCGGCAAAGTACTGAAGGGATTGTGTGAGGGCAAAGAGCGGGCGGAGCGAATCACCGCCGTGCTGAGCGAGCATTTTGGCCGCCCCATGCGTATTCAATATGAGGTCGCGGCCGATGCGCAGGCGGCGGAGACAGCCAGCCCGGGGCGGCCGAACGGCCAGAAACGGTACGAGATTCTCAACGACCCGGCGGTCAAAACGGTCCTCACGGGCCTGGATGCGACGATCACCGGAATTGAAGAAGGTTGAAAGTGATTCTTAGTCTTATGAGCAGTGCATATACAGCGACGTTGAACAAGCTGATTGAAGAGTTCGGGAAGCTGCCGGGGATTGGACCCAAGACGGCCGAGCGCCTGGCGTTCCACATTCTGAAGGCGGACGGTCCGGAGGCCCTGGCCCTCGCGGACGCCATACGCGACGTGAAGACCAGGATTCGCCAATGCCGGATCTGCTGCAACCTGTCCGAGGCGGAAATCTGCCAGATCTGCTCCGACGCCAAGCGCGACACGAGCCTCATCTGCGTCGTCGAGCAGCCCAAGGATGTGATCTGTCTCGAAAAGACCGGCGCGTGCAAGTGGCTCTACCACGTCCTCGGCGGGCACATCGCGCCGCTGGAAGGGGTCGATGCGAGCGACCTGACGATCGACAAGCTCGTCGAGCGGGTCCGCGGCGGGCAGGTCAAAGAGATCATCATGGCGACCAACCCAAATATCGAGGGGGACGGCACGTCGCTGTACCTCAGCTCGCTGCTGAGGCCGTTCGGAGTGAAGATCACCCGTCTGGCCCGGGGCCTGCCGACCGGCAGCACGATCGAGTATGCCAGCGGCAGGATTCTCACGGACGCTATCGCCGGCAGGCAGGCGATTGAGTAGCTCCACATTGCACCGCTGGAATCTGTTGAAGCGGCGGCCGTTTCTTGACGAAATCCATCCTGAGGCTATCATAGACGCGCACGGGAACCGTTCGGATGACCTGGAGCATACAAAGGGGCTGTAATGAAACTGGAGATGTCAGGACAAATGCGGATGGAGCAGCGAATGAAGCTCGCTCCGCATATGATCCAGTCCATGGAGATTCTCCAGCTTCCGCTCCTGGCGCTTCAGGAGCGTATCGAACAGGAGCTCAACAGCAATCCCATCCTGGAGCTGGAGGATTCGGCGGATTCCGAGGAGGTCGAGGCACAGGGGACCTCGTCGCCGGATGATGACTTTGGCGAGAAAGCCCGTGCGGTTGATACGGACCGCAATCGCGCCGAGGATTTCGGGCGGCTGGAGAACCTCGATGACAACTTCAAGGAGTTCATTGATCAGTCCGGCCCGTACCGCGGCCGCCGGGATGGGGACGAGAAGGACCGCAAGCTCGAAGCGATCAACAATGCCGCCGCCCTGCCGCAATCGCTGCACGATTATCTCCTGGACCAGTGGCGGCTGACGGATGTGGACGAGCCGGTGCGGAAGGCCGGCACCGCCATCATCGACTACATCGATGACCGCGGGTATCTGACCGTCCCGCTCGAACAGTTGCACACGAAGGATTCCCAGGAGTTCACGCCCGATCATCTGAAGCAGGCACTGCCGCTGGTGCAGCAGTTGGACCCACTGGGCGTCGGGGCCCGCAACGTGAGAGAGTGCCTGCTGATCCAACTGGCGCAGAGCGGCGAGGAGACGAGCTTCGAGTATCGGCTGGTGGCGGACCACATGGACGCGCTGCTGGAGAACCGGCTGCCCGACATCGCCCACAAGATGGATTGCAGCATCGAGCGGATTCGCCAGGCCATCGAGCGGATGAGCAAGTTGGACACGTCGCCCGGCTTGCAGGTCGGGCGCAGCGAGAACATCCCGATCACGCCCGACGTCGTCGTCGAAGCCGAGGAGGGCACGAACGAATTCCTCGTCCGGCTCACCGACGGCGACCTGCCCAGCCTCAGACTCAATCAGCGATACCTCCAGATGGCCAAGGACAAGCAGGTCAGCGAGAAGACCCGCAAATTCCTCCAGTACAACATCCGCTCGGCCACGTGGATCATGGAAGCCATCGAGCAGCGCAGGAACACGCTTCTGAAAGTCGCCCAGGCCATCGTCAGGTACCAGCGGGGCTTCTTCGAGCAGGGCCCGCTCTATCTTCGGCCGCTTCCCATGTCCAAGGTGGCCGACGAGGTGGGCGTGCACTTAGCCACGGTGTCCCGGGCCGTGTCGGGCAAATACCTCCAGTGCGCCTGGGGCATTCTGCCGCTGCGCAAGTTCTTCAGCGGCGGGACGGAGGATACCCAGGGCGAGGCCCACAGTTGGGAGGCGGTTCGCGCAAAGCTCCAGCAGGTCATCGACGAGGAAGACAAGGCCAACCCGCTCAATGACGACGAGATTCGCGAGAAGCTGGCTGCCGGTGGCATCTCCCACCTGGCCCGGCGCACCGTCGCCAAGTACCGCAAGCTGATGAACATCCCAACCGCCCGCTTCCGAAAGAAGTACTGACGCCACCTCACGAGCCACTCGCCCTTTCCCTGGCATGTCCACCACCCATATCGATTGCGGCCGAGTACTTCGTATCCTCGGGCGGCATCAGCAAGGCCGAAGGCCGTGGTGAGGCATGCATGGTGCCGAGGGTCGCAGCGGGTGCATGATCGTTCTTGCGATCTTATGGCGCAAGGGCGGCTCATCAGTCTCGCTCTGTTTCGCTCGGTTCGATGATGCTGCGTTTGTCGCTTTGCAGGTACCGGCGGGGAGTGTGGCAGGCCGTCATATGCTGGCCTCTGGCCACCATATACCGTCGGCTTTGACGCTCGAATCCCTCGCCACCTTTGCTCTATCTTCCGAACTGGGGCACCACCGGCCCGCCTCTCAAAACACCATGGGACAAGCTCCCCGCCGGTACCCATAAGGCGATAAACGCGCGCCGAGAACAGCAAATGGCAATGGCACGGGCGTGGCTTTGGGCTTGACCGGGCCACGCAACTCTGTTAGTTTGCTCGGGCTGTTCGTGGGCCGGCGGCTCGCCCTGTTCGTGTGGACCGCCGAGTCTTCCCTGTGGACGGCTTTTGAAAGGTGGCACAAGAAGTGACGATGACTCGTGGAGAACCGCCGCGGAACGCCTTCCGGCGTATGTTTCCGTATATTCTGCCGCAATGGCCCCGGATCATCGCCGTGTTCGTCAGCGTGCTGGTGATCTGCCTGCTGCTGTCCATCAGCTTCATGACGATCATCCCCCTGCTAACGGTCATGATGGAGGACGAGGGCCTGCACGGGTGGGTGGACCGAAAGGCCTGCAAGTGGCAGTACGGGCTGGAATTCAGCGTTCCGAACGCGCCGGAACTGGCGGCAGGCTCATCGCTGCGCACTGCTCTGCTGGTGACCAGCGTGAAGGAGAAGAGTCTTGCCTACCACGCCGGGATTCAGCGGCTCGACTACATTGCCGATGTCAACAACATCGCGGATCGTGAGCCGTCGGGGCAGGCGCCGTACACGCGCCTGCTCATCGAGCTCGCAACAGCGACGCAGGAGACCGTGCCGCTCAAGGTAATCCGCTCGGCGGGCAATGGGGCGATTGAAACGAATGCCGTCGAGCTGGCGACGCCCCAGGCCGAGTCCTACGTAGAGAGCCTGAACTGGGGGGCTTTCGATCGCTTGAAGTGGCAAGGCAGTCTCGCCGCCCTGCGGGCCGCCCAGTGGGCCGTTTCATTTCTGCCTCGCGAGCAGCGTACCGGGAACAAGCTCCAGGCCGTGGTCGTCATCATGTTTGCGATGGTCGTCATCACAATCCTCCGATGTACGGCCAAGTTCTATCAGGACTACCTGGGCGAGAAGATCGTGCAGATCGGGATCAACCATTTGCGGGAAGATGTCTTCGCGCACCTGACGTACATGCCGATGAGCGCCTTCGCCCGCGAGCGGCCGAGCGACGCCGTCAGCCGGATTGTGCGCGACACGAACATCCTCGGCACCGCGATCAAGGTTCTGCTGGGCAAGGGTCTGCGAGAGCCCTTCCTCGCGCTGTTCCTGGCGGGCTCGGCCATGGTGCTGAACTGGCAGCTTACGCTCATTTTCCTGTGCGGAGCGCCCTTCGTCGTTGTGGCGCTGGGCCTCTTCGGGGCAAAAATGAAGAAGGCAACCCGCCGCTCGCTCGTCGTCAGCTCGCAGATGCTCGCCAAACTGCAGGAGGCGATGATCGGGCTTCGCATCATCAAGGTCTACAACCGGCAGCAGCATGAGCAGCAGCTTTTCAAGGGCATCAACGATCGGCTGCTCAAGCAACTGCTGCGGATGTCCAAGGCGGAGGCAGCCACGCATCCCGTGCTGGAGGTCCTGGGGATCATGGCTGGTGCAGCGGCCATCTACGTGGGCATGAGCTGGACGACCACGGGAACCATGAAGGGCCCCAATTTTCTGGCCGTGCTGGCCATGCTGGCCGCATCCGCCGAATCGGTCCGCAAAACCAGCGATATCTGGAACCGGATTCAGCAGCGCAATGCCGCCGCAGAGCGGGTCTTCGAGGTCCTCGACCGGCCCATCGAAATTGAGAAGCCCGGTGCGGCTGTCCTGCCGCAGGTCAAGGGCATCGTCGAGTTCCGCGACATCGTCTTTACATATCCGGGGGCCGAGCAGCCCGCCCTGGACGGCGTGAGTCTGAAGGTGGCCGCCGGCTGCAACGTGGCGATCGTCGGCCCTAACGGCTCGGGCAAAACCACCCTGGCAAACCTGCTGCCGAGGTTCTACGATCCCGACTCAGGGCAAGTGCTGATCGATGGCGTTGATACTCGCGACGTCACGTTGGCAAGCCTGCGGGACCAGATCGGCATGGTCACCCAGGAAGTGATCACGTTCAACGATACAATCTCAGCCAACATCGCCTACGGGCGGCAGGGTGCCACGCAGGAGGAGATCTTCGAGGCCGCGAAGCGCGTGTTCGCTCACGAGTTCATTTCCCGTCTGCCTGAAGGTTACGACACGGTGATCGGCGAGCACGGCGTGGGGCTCAGCGGCGGACAACTCCAGAGGATCATCATCGCACGGGCCATCCTGAAGAACCCCGCAATCCTGATTTTTGACGAGGCGACCAGCCAGGTCGATGCCGACAGCGAGGCCAAGATTCACCGCGCCATTGAAGAGCTTATGCAGAATCGCACCACGTTCATCATCGCTCACCGCTTCAGCACGGTGGTTTCGGCCGACATGATCGTGGTCATGAACAATGGCAAGATCGCCGCCCAGGGCCAGCATGAGAAACTGCTGCAAATTTGCTCGGTCTATCAAGGGCTCTGCGAGACGCAATTAATCCGGGCATAAACATTGCCCGGCCTGTGGCCAGCCTGCGTATTCTCCGCAAAGCGACGGATTGTGCGAACTGCGCCTGTCCCCACTGCCTATATCAGGCAAGAGCACCGAGAGCACACTTAAACCAGATAAGAATAATCCAGAGCGTTCTGGCAAGACAGGCAACATGGAACAGCGCGAAAGAGAAAGAAGAGCACATGACCTGTTCAGGAGGTTCAACGGCAATCCCATATTGACCGCGGAACACTGGCCGTATCCGGCCAATGCCGTGTTCAATCCGGCGGCGGCAAAACTCGGCAATGAGACACTGCTGCTGGCCCGCGTGGAAGACATGCGAGGGTTCTCCCACCTGACAGTAGCCCGAAGTCCGAACGGCTTTACCGACTGGCAGATCGACGCGGAGCCGACACTTACGGCCGATCCACACTCTAATGAGGAACGATGGGGCCTGGAAGACCCCCGCATCGTCTGGCTGGAGGAGCAGAAGGAGTTCGCCGTCACGTACGTGTCGTTCAGCGAGGGCGGACCGCTCGTGTCGCTGGCGATCACGAAGAATTTCAAGACATTTTCCCGACTCGGCGCCTTGTTGCCGCCGGAAGATAAGGACGCCTGCCTGTTCCCCCGCCGGTTCGACGGCCGGTTCGCCTTGATTCATCGGCCGATCGTTCGCGGCGAGGCACATATCTGGCTGAGTCTCTCGCCGGACCTGAAGCACTGGGGCGATCATAAGTTGCTCATTCACACGCGGCCGGCCTACTGGGACACGCACCGCGTCGGCCTGGCCTGCCAGCCTATTGAGACGCCGCATGGATGGCTCATCTTCTATCACGGTGTCCGAGTGACCACCGCCGGCCAGATCTACCGCGTCGGCCTGGCGCTGGCGGACCTGAATCAGCCGTGGAAGCTCCTGCATCGAAGCGCCGAGTGGATCCTCGGCCCGCAGGCCTACTACGAGCGGGTCGGCGACGTCGGCGATGTCGTGTTTCCCACCGGCATCATCGTGGAGCGGGAGACGGACGAGTTGCGGATGTACTACGGGGCGGCGGACTGCACCATCGCCGTCGCTACAGCCAAGTTCAGCGAGGTGCTCGACTACGCCCTCTCCTGCCCCATCGCCCATCATTGATCGCACTGGAGGGCGGCGATTCCGCGGGACCGATTACGGCACATCGCGGCCGGTCGAGGCCTGCCAGATCTCAAACCATTCCTCGCGAGACAGTGTAAGATCGAGCGATTCGACCGCTTTGCGAATGCGCGAGATGTTGCCCGTGCCCAGCACGACGACGAACTGCGCAGGATGTCTGAGGATCCACGCCAGGGCGACCTGGTCGGCATGAGCCCCTCCGAGGCTGTGCCCGACCCGGCCAAGGACCTCCCGCAGGCGCACCGCCTGCTCCGACTCCTGGTGGAACAATCGGCCCCCGCCGAGGGGCGACCACGCCATCGGCCGGATGGTGAGCCTCTGGCACTGGTCGAGCGTGCCGTCGGCGTGGGCGGCCAGGTGCATCACGGAGTACTCAATCTGATTCGTCACCAGCGGCACGGCCAGACGGGACGCAAGCATCTCGAATTGCGAGGGCAGGAAGTTGGAGACGCCGAAATGCCGCACTTTGCCGCTGTCCTTCAGAGCGACGAAGGCATTGTTGACCTCGTCAGGGTCTGTCAGCGGATCGGGGCGATGGATCAATAGCAGGTCGACGTAGTCGGTGTGCAGATTCCTCAATGACCTCTCGGCGGATTTCACGATATGCGCAGCGCTCGTGTCGTAGGATTTGATCGTGTGGTCGGGCCTGTTCTTCGATACGAGCTTGATGCCGCATTTGGTCACGAGCTGGATGCGCGAGCGGTCGATCCCCGCCCCGGCCAACGCCGCGCCAAAGAGTTGCTCACAACTATAGTCGCCGTAAATGTCGGCGTGATCGAACGTGGTGATGCCGTGCTCCAGGCAGAACTCGATCATTTCGCGCATCTGCCGCTCGTCGCGATTCCAGTCCGCAAGCCGCCAGCACCCTTGCACAAGCCTCGAACACGACGGCCCGCTTTTGCTCAGCATGATTTGAGGAACCACCATCTGCCACTCCCGAAGAATCCCTTATGCCTTTCGACGATCAAGAAGGATTTGTCGCGGGTATCTTACTGCAACAGAACGAGCGTGACAACCCCTGGCGGCGGGCTCACAGACCCTTGCTGCTCAGGTGATCCTTCCGGAATGCAGGCTAGGTCGAGGATATGATAGGCGTCGACACTCGCAGGCGGGCGAGGATTTCGTCGGCCAGCGCCTTGTACTCAAGGGCGGCCTTGCTCTCGGGAGCGAATGTGAAGATGGATTTGCCCGTATCCGGAGCTTCGACCAGTTTGACGGTCTTGTGAATCACCGTATCAAAGACGAGATTGCCGAAGAGTTCGCGAATCTGGAACTGAACCTTGCGGGTGTAGAGGGGGCGATCTTCGACGAACGTCAGCAGCAGTCCCAGAGTCCGGGCGTTGCAGGGATGAAAGCGGCTCTTGAGGACGTCGATTGTCTCGAGCAATCGCTTCAGGCCCTCGAAGGCGTAGAAATGAGCCTGCACCGGGATGAGTACATCTGTGCTCGCCACCAGGGCGTTGATCATGAGCACTCCGAGCCAGGGAGCACAATCAATGAGGCATATGTCGTAATGATCGGCCACTCGACGCAGTTGCTCGCCGAGTACGAGTTGCCTGCCCAATGCACGCCGCAATTCAACTTCAGCGCCGGCCAGGCTGATATTGCTCGGCGCCACGTCAAGCCATTCGATATCCGTGCCGACGATCACGCTGGATATCGGCAGGTCGGGGCTTACGAGGGCGTTATAAATCGTCTTCTGAAGTCGGTCGGCCTTGATCCCCATGCCCATGGTCGCGTGCCCCTGGGGGTCCAGATCGACCAACAGAATACGTTGCCCGGATCGTGCGAATGCAGCGGCGAGGTTCACGGCCGTCGTAGTCTTGGCGCAACCCCCCTTCTGGTTCACCACCGCGATCGTCTTCATGCCTTTGCCTCACTGCGTTGATTCGTTCCAATGGCCCTGCGCTCGCGAAGCCTGATCCACTCGCGCAGTCTGCGCCTTGCTTGTAGTGTATCGGATCAAATCGCAGTGCACTGAATGAACGGTGCGTCCTCGGGGCATCCGAGCCATATCTCTCGCCCGCACGACCGATAATCCGCTACGATTGGTGCATGGCCCCTCCTATCTGCATCGCCGGGCACGCACATTTTCACCCTTACGCCAAAATGGTCGGGCAGGATTGCCTACACCTGTTGCACTTCCAAATTTCCCGGCCGCGGACGATCCAAAGCTTCCCAGATTGCCACCCGCAGTAAGGTCATTAAAAAAGCCAGATTCCTATAACAGAATCTGGCTTCGGAGGAGGGTGATGAAAAGCTATTTGTCGGCCTTCGGAAAGGCTCTTATCGTTACCTCGTTGCCACGCTACTCTATTCATCGTAGCATGGACCGAAAATTCTTTAGCGAAAACTCAAGATACTGTAAAAATACGTCTTCGCCCGCGAAAATCAACATTCAATTTCTGAATTTGTCAATTTTTTCACCCCGCCGGTTTGGAATGCCCTCATTTTCGACCCTTAACGCTGCTATGTTTACGCTTGCAAAGCCAAACGTGTTCTACTATTGTAACGAAAAAGCTGTTAGTTGTTCGGGCCCTCGGGCAATGGATGATCGCATCACAATTGCGGATTTGTGGAAAGCCAAGCAGGAACATCGACGGATAGCCGCCGTCAGTTGTTATGACTACACGACGGCTCGCCTGGTTTCCCAGGTGCCGGTGGAGGTGATCCTCGTCGGCGACTCCGCCGCCCAGTCGATGCTCGGGTTTGACTCGACGCTGCCTGCGACGATGGATTTCATGGTTGCGATTACCGCCGCAGTCCGCCGAGGTGCCCCAAATGTTTATCTGATTGCTGACATGCCCTTTCTATCTTATCAGGTCAGCATCCCCGAGGCGATCCGCAACGCTGGACGATTTGTGACGGAGGCCGGCGCACAGATGGTGAAGATCGAGGCGACCGCCGCCCACTTGAACACGATCCGGGCGGTCGTAGATGCCGGCATCGCCGTCATGGCGCACATCGGGATACGGCCGCAGAGCATCAACATGATGGGCAGATTCCGCGCAGAGGCAACTACGGCGGAGATGGCCATCGAACTCATCGGGCTTGCCCGGCGGATGGTGGAAGCAGGTACAAACGCCCTGCTCATCGAAGGAACGGCTGCTGAGGTTGCCCAACTTATCACAGAGCAGTCCGATGTTCCTGTGATCAGTTGCGGGTCCGGCGCAGGCTGCGATGGTCAAATTCTCATCGCGCCCGACATCCTGGGCCTCTCGCAGAATCGGCTTCCGAAATTCGCAAAAGCCTATGGGGAATTGGGAGCGGCTGCTGTCGAAGCTCTTCGCATGTATGCGGAGGAGACCAAGGCCGGCCGGTTCCCTGATGCAGATCACAGCTATCACATGAAACCCGGCGAGTTGCAGCGCCTCCGAGATCTGTCGCAAACCGATCACTAACCCAGCGATCCGGCCATCATCAAGAATGATGATCCCGTATTTCCACGCACGCCACGCATACCACAGCTCACATGCGATCACATCGACCAGCACATGGCTGTCATATGGACTCGGAGACACCGCCGCGAGGCAGGGACCCTCTGTCATCCTTCGAGGCTCAGGGCAAGCTCTGAGGCGCAGCCGAGGGATCTGGCCCTCGAACGGGAGGTTTCTCCCACTCGCGGGCCAGGTCCTTCGCTCCACTACGTTTCGTTCAGGATGACAAGAAACGCGTAAGGATCAGTCGGAATCTGTACTACCCGCCGGCTGCGGGCGCGAGGCTTGCTTCGGCTGTGCCGCCGTAGGCGCCGATATCGATTCGCGTGTTCACGTATGGCTGGCCGCCAGGCTGCTCCATGGCCGCAGGCTCCTCCAGCAGCGGGCTGGCAGGATCGCCGGCGTCTATGCATGGGCTGGTCGTTGCATCGGAGACCCAGGAACTGTTGCGGCTGTCCCACCGCCGGCCCTCGCTCCTAAGATGATAATCCCCTGTCCACCAGACGGCGTCCGGCGCCGGTTGATCGCCGGAAAGACCTGAATCGCTTCCGCCGACCCACTGTCCCGGTGCGACAAAGCAAGGATCAGCCTGAATGTTGCCGTCGCCCTCCCAGCCGCCTTCGATATCCGAATATGTCACCGTCACATAGCCGCTGGTGATCTGTGCCCCACCGCCGTGGTTGAAATAGACAATCGAGTTCGTCACGACCGGGCCGGCAGCCAAGACGCCCTCCTCCAGGTTCTCGGTGATCGTGCAGTTTATGATGATGGGTTTGCCGCCGTTGATGCCCTCCTTACGATTCGCGGCGATAATGCAGTTGCGAATTGTCGGCTGGCTGTGGCGGACAATGCGTCCCTGCCCCGCCGTCGCCATACGGATACCCGGGCCCTCATTGGCCGTGATGCGGCACTTGGTGATCTGCGGCTTGCTCTGATTTTGCAGCTCGATCCCGGGCCCGCGGTTGGCGTCGATATTGCACCGAGTGATCGTCGGCGACGCAGCGTAGCAGAGAATGCCCCTGTCTCCCCACAGGAGCGTCAATCCGTCCAGAACGCTGTTGGCATCCTCGCCTCGAGCAAATGTCACGAGCGTATCGAGGTTCTGAATGACGGTGCCGGCCACGATCGCAGGGTCTGTCGGATCCGTCGACCGGACCTTGATCGCCTTGCCGGCAAAATCGACCGTCTCGAGGTACGAGCGTTGTCCAACAACGATCTCGTCGCCCGTACCGGCATCGTTGATCGCATGCTGGATGTAGTCGTACCGCTTGTCCGTCCGCACGTTCTGCACGGGACCGTCGGGAATGGAATAGGCAAAGCTGAGCCAGTAGCCCGTAAGCGTGTTCTGCATGCTCTGCAGGCAGACCAGAGTCGTGCCGTCCAGCACGGGCATCATCCCGAGCTGAACCTTCGGCAGATCGACGTCCAGGAAGCCGTGGCTGAGAGTCCTGCAGGCCAATCCAAGACGGCCGGCATTGGAGCCGCCGTCGACGTAGACGACCTGATGCTCATCTATCGCCGGCTGCCGCTGGAAGCCCGGCCTTCTGACAACCGCAAATTCGCGAATGTCATCGAGATCGTAGATGTCCGCCCCGTAGATGTCGCCCTGGTCGTTGCGCTCGTCGGTCCAAACGACGAATCGTCCTGAGATCGACGGATCGTACTGGCGGCCGGGGCGATTGCATACCGTGAAGACCCGGATGTCGTTCGTGTCGTGCACGTACGCCGCGTAGATGTCTCCGTCGCCCTCCCAGACCACCATGTCATCGCAGATGTCGACGATCTCGCCCTCGCTGGTGAGATTGTTGACGGGGAACGGATCGCATCGGCCGGCGCCGGCGGCGATAGTGAAATACTTCGGTTTCTTCAGGTCGCTCAGATCGGCCCCGCAGATGTCGTAGGGCGTGTTGTACCATTTCTCAGCGACGTTCGTGTCGATTCCGAGGTGCTGCACCCACACGGCCTTGCTGCCGGAGACAGCCGGATGACTGAACGAGCTGGTGTCGGTTCGTGCCCGGAGGACCTGCTGGACGCCCGTGGCGACATTGCGTACGAAGACGCTGGTGCATACCGGCGCCAGACCGGTGGTGAGGATCGCGTCGCCCGACCAGACCAGCAGATCGCCGTCGATCTTGGGCTGGATGTTCAGGCCGTTGCCGCTGCCGCCCGTGAACGTCTCCGTCACGCCCGTATTCAAATCCTTGCAGGCAATCTGCCACGCCGAGCCGTTGACGTATGCCACCCTGCTGCCGGAGATGTCCGGATAGAACGCCGGCAGCCCGCCCGACGAGACAGCGCTCCTGCCCTCAAGCCTTTTCGTGACGCCCAGAGTCGTGTGCCGGGTCCGGCTGGGCTTACTATCGGCAAACCCGTCACTGACGACCAGCTCAAAAACGTACTGTCCTTCGCTGTTGCACGAGAAGGACGGCGCCACCGTATTGGCATCACGCAACTCCACCGGCGGTCCCTCGATCTGCCGCCACGTATAGCTCAGCGTATCCACGGCATCCGCATCGCGTGAGGCGGTCCCATCCAGCGTCACAGTGCCGGGTGCCTGCCACGCCCTGTCGGCTCCTGCGCTGGCCACCGGCACGTTGTTCTCGGCCACCAGCACAAGCACCTGGTCCGACTCGCCCGTGCGCTGATCGTCCGCCACGACCAGCTCGAAGACGTATTCTCCCAACTCCCCGGGCACGAACGTCGGCTTGGCAGCGTTTGGATCGCTCAGTACGATGGGCGTCCCCTTGACCTGGGTCCACCGGAATTTCATCACGCCGCAAGGATCGAAGAAGAAGCTTCTGGAGCCATCGAGCGTAACGGTCTCCTGGGGACTGAGGACGTGCTGGTCAGAACCGGCGTATGCGGCGGGCTTCACGTAGCCCACGTACTCATCCGCCCCGATATCGATCCTGTGCGCGTAGATTCTCGGATTGCCGTCCATATCCGTCCGCCCCACGGCAGCCGCCGGATTTGGATCACCGGCATTGATGCACGGCGAATCCAGAGTCAGGTGAAAATTCTTGCCAGGCAGGTTCACGTACAGCGGGTCGGCGGAGATATTGCCCAACTTGCCGGTTCGATCGAGATCGCCGTCATAGCGTATTGTATTGCCCTGTTGCAGATCTGGCTCCCCGTAGTTGCCCGGCAGATTGTTCCAGACATCGTTGAATGCCATCCGGTCCGGCGGCACGCTGCCCTGCATGTAGATGCCGCCGCCCGATGGGGCATCGCTGATGATATTGTTGAACACGTACGGGCAGCCCAGCGTGATGTCGGAAACGATGTAGAGGTTGCCGCCGCGAGGCACGTCCAGTCCCCCGCTGAGACTACAGTCGTTGCCGACAATGGTGTTGTTATAGAACAGGCCGCCGATGAGGATGACGCCGCCGCCGAGGATGCCGGAGTTGTCGTAGACGAGGTTGTTGCTGATGACCGGGTCGCCGACGTAGACGATCAGGCCGCCGGCCACGTAGGCGTCGTTGCGACGGATGACATTGTGCGTGATGACAGGGCTGCACTCGATGCAGGCGATCCCGCCGCCATAGCTGACCTGGTACTGTGTGGGATCGGTGACGTCGAGTTTGACGGGGCCGTGATTGTTGACGATGATGTTCTTGGTGATCGTCGGCGAGGCGTGATAGCAGTAAATACCGCCGCCCCAGAAGATACTCCCGCCGCCGCCCTCGAGAGTGTTGTTGACGGTTCCGATGCCGCCGGTGATGGTGAAGCCGGTCAGCACGGCGGCGGGCGTCTCGCCGTTCTCGAACGTCACCGGCGAGCCGTCATCATCGGCATTGATGATGGTGTATCCTACGATCTTGGGGTCGTTCGGGTCCGTGCCCGTGACGATGATGTCCCTGCCGCCGAAGTTGATCGTCTCGTAGTAGACGCCGGGCGCCACGATGACGGTATCGCCGTCATTGCAGTCCTGGATCGCCATCTGGATGCTGGGGTACTCAGCGGTGGGCACGTTTCGCGTCGCAGCCGAAGTTGCGACCGTGAGAACGCACAAACTGACGATGCCTGTAAGAATGACCCTTCTCATACATTCTCCCTTTCCAATCAGGTTTCCTGAAAATGGGGATAACCAGAGGGCACCTACCTCCGAGAGACCTCTGAAATCTCAATCATAGCCGAAAACGGGCACATTTTCAAGGCACCCGGCCGACCGTCACTCGTGCGGCTCCCGTCCCTACCCTCGCACAGACGCAAAATCCCGTGCTTACACGATGATTCTCTCCTATCAGACGCATAAAAGCCGTGCGCATTACGTGAAAAAGTGCGTCCTCGCAAGATATTTGCGGCAGGAAGGGTCAGCTCTTGCCGCGTTCGGGGACGGGCAGGTTCAGCTCGGTGAGGACTTTTTTCATGTCTTCCCAGACGTAGCGGCGGTTCTCTTCGCTGTAGTTGCGCAGGAGGTAGGCGGGGTGGAACGTGGCCATGAGCTTGATGGGCGGGCGGCCGATGCCGGAATAATACTCGTGGAACTGGCCCCGCAGGTGGCCGATGGACTTGATCGTATTGAGCAGGGTCTTGGCCGCGTGGGCCCCCAGGGCGACGATGACTTCCGGGTTGATGGCCTCGATCTGCCTCTGTAGGTACGGCAGGCAGTTGATGATCTCGTCCGGCCGGGGCTCGCGATTGTCGGGAGGCCGGCACTTGAGAATGTTGCCGATGAAGACCTCCTCGCGCTTCAGGCCGCAGGCGGCGATAATCTTGTCGAGGAGCTGCCCCGCCCTGCCGACGAACGGCCGGCCCTGGGCGTCTTCATCCGCCCCCGGCGCCTCGCCGATGAACATGATGCGGGCCCTGGGGCACCCCTCGCCGGGTACGGCGTGAGTCCGCGATGAGCCCAGCCCACACAGCCGGCACTGGCGAACCTCGCCGGCCAGTGTCTCCAGCTCCCTGACCGCCTCGGCAGGATCGAGACCGGCCTGTCTCGGCTGCGGCACGGACTGCTCAACGGATGCGCAGGCCCCCTGCTCAGCGGAGACGCAATTGTCAGAAAGTCTCGAATCTCGAGATTCGAGATTCGAATCTTGGCCACAGGCCGCCATTGCGTCTCTACTGCCTTTCACGGCAAACCCCGTGAAGAAGCCTTCCATTTCGAGGTGCTGCCGGGCCACCCGGTTCAAATCGACTTCCCTGGTCATGGAGATCATTGTAGCGGAATCAGTGCCCTGTGCAAGAGCCGATTCGCCAGCGAAGATGCATCTGCTATCCCCTCTCGGCCTCATGAAAAAGGCCTGTACCCACAGGGGCACAGGCCCGAAACTGCTCATGCACGCGCGTCCGATTACTTCAAGCCGAGGCGCACGTTGTCCAAACCGATCCAGCTATCGCCGACTGCCGTTACGTTGTCGAGTTCGATGCCGACCTTCGCGCCAACGGCTACCTGCAGGTCCTTTGCCGGGAATTCCAGCGTGAACGTCTGCATCGTGTCGGTCACTGTGACTTCCTGGGAAACCGCCGGAATGCGGATTCCGGACACATCGAAGCACAGAACATCTTCAGGGTCGTTCCCTGCCATGTGTTCCTGGCGTCCACGTTCAGCTCAAAGACGTCGTTGGCCTCGATGACGAAATCCGTCAACTGCCAAATGGAGGGATCAGAACCCATTAGAAAACCTGTCCACGCCCCGTCAGTAGCCGGGTACCTCGCATCCGATTCCACACCGGAATCTGCAACAGCGGTGTCGCTGGCCCAGCCCGGGATGTCCACGGCCGGTGTGCCGGCAATGCCCTCGCCGTTCCAGCCCTTGATCTTCTCGGTGCCGGGCTGCTCGAAGCCGGCGTTCACCACGGGCACGACCACCGGCTTCGGCGTGAGCATGTACGCGACGGCATTGAGGAACATCTTTTCGCCATCCGCATACAGATCATAAAGACCTGCTGTTGCCGACTTCTTGCCGCTCGCCTCGCGAGCGCCGGTCAGGAACACCAGCCGGGGACCGGCCAGGATGTCCGTTCCGGCCCCGCCATCGTGCGTCAACCTGGCGACCCTGGCCGGCCATTCGGCGATCACCATGCCCCCAACCGGACCTGTGATCGGATCAAAGGAGTCATTGGGATCATTCGGGTCATTCGGATCTGCCGGGAAGGCAACTTCACAGGAACGGCACAACGCTCGGGATCCGAGGCAAGCCTCCTCCTTGAACATCCCCAGCACGATCAGTGAGCAAGCTGCAAAACGATGACACAACGTGCGTGAGACGAGCGCCCCCGCGACGCGAGGTCCCTAGACTTCCCGCGCCGACTGCTGTGCCGTCCAAGCCACTACAGATACTAACCTGAGAACGATAATCGCAGGTACTACCTTCCTGTTTATACCACTCCGGCCCCCCCCTGTTGCAGGAAAAACCTGTGACATATGCTGGATTGCGGATTTCGCGGGCGCCCGCCCTCTGCCGGATGGCAAGTCGCAGACCTCACCCCGTCCCTCCCTCCGCGCCTCTTCTGATCCCGGTCCTCTTCAAACTGGGGGCCTTGAAGAGTCGCTACCCGAGAGCCGTTGCTTGGCAGGGCAATCGATGTGCACGGCATACGCTACGCTTCACGCAGGATAAGAAGAATTGATAATTCCTTAGTCCCTGCGAGGCAAGGAGTTATGTGTAGAAGCGGGTCGGGCTTTGTTTTGTTATGGAAAAACAAATTGAAATCGGTTCAAATATACCCAACGTCGCGACAGGCGGCGCTCGGCAGCCGATGCGTGGTCGGCCGCCGGCGAGAAACGGATGACCACGTCCACGCACGCGGACATGGCACCCCAAGGCGGGTCTTTCGCGGAGGTCGCAAGGATCGCAAAGAGGGAATGACGATGAGGCGGCAAGGATCACCGTGATTCACACCGGTTGCGTGTCCCATCTTACGAACAACCAGCAACGAACAACCAACAACCGATTACCGACTACTGGCTACCGACTACTGTGAACTGACAACTGTCAACTGTGGACTATTGTGGAATTGGAGGTGAGCAATGGCGAATCGATGCTGTGCGAACTGTGTGTATGCGATGCGGCCGACGAGCCGGTGGCTGCGGGTGATCCTGTCACGCTGGCCGGGACTGTTCATCTGCTTCAACTGTGCCGCGTGCCCGGGCAAGATGCAGGAAGCCTATGGCCACAAGGTCTGCCGCAACTTCCGCGCCAGGCGCTGGCCCGCCGGCAGGCGAGGCAAGACGCCGAAGCCGACGGATGATGGCGCCTGCTATATCCCCCTGACTCACGGCGCGGTCGCCATCGTGGACCGGGAGGACTATGAGGAGCTGAACAAGTACAAGTGGTTCCTGCGCACCGTCCGAGGGCACACCTACGCCGCCCGCAGAAGCAATGGCAAGGAGATTCTCATGCATCGCGTGCTCATGCAGCCGCCCGAGAGCATGGTCGTCGACCATATCGACGGCAACGGCCTGAACAACCGCAGGAGCAATCTGCGGGTCTGCACGCAGGGGGAGAACGGCTGCAACAGCCGTCCCCGGCGCAACCGCTCGGGCTTTCGAGGCGTGGAGCCAAGGGAGAACGGCAAGTACGGCGTCGTAGTCAAATTCAAGGGCAAACGCTACTGGGGCGGCGTCTTCGACGAAACCCGTCGAGGCCGCGAAGGCGCGTGACAAGCTGGCACGCCAGCTCCACGGCCCCTACGCCTGGCTCAATTTCCCCGAAGCCAACGACCCAACCCAGCCGCATTGACCACAATGCCGAGCCCGCAACCCGAGAACCATGGC
>Ga0315277_10004335_pt1 | contig 19032 bp, 16 predicted proteins | sample YL17G05_15_MG_FD_203695 | JGI IMG/M metagenome (GOLD analysis project Ga0315277, IMG submission 203695) | Sediment microbial communities from Yellowstone Lake, YNP, Wyoming, USA - YL17G05_15 | ecosystem: Environmental > Aquatic > Freshwater > Lake > Sediment | place: USA: Wyoming | collected...
GGAATGTTTCAAGGCAGATCGTTTGGGGAATACCTATCCCGGCAAAAATATGCGAAAAATGCCAAAAAGGCATTGTGGATATAAAAGATAAGATCAATGAATGCCCAAAGTGCGGCGGGACGGTAATAAAAGAAACGGATACTTTTGATACCTGGTTCTCTTCAGGCCAGTGGCCTTTTGCCACCCTGAATTATCCTGATTCCAATGATTATAAAACATACTACCCTACTGACGTTATGGAAACCGCCGGCGAGATTATTTTTTTCTGGGTGGCAAGAATGATTATGCTCGGGCTTTACGTCACAAAAAAAATCCCCTTTAGAAACGTGTACCTTCACGGTCTGGTTTTAGACGGCCAGGGAAAGAAGATGAGCAAAAGTAAAGGCAATGTCATAAATCCCTTGGACCTGACAGAAAAATATGGTACTGACGCTTTTAGAATCGGGATGATAATAGGCAATACCCCGGGAACTTCTTTGGCATTAGATGAAAATCGGATTAGAGGGTACAGGAATTTTTCCAACAAAATCTGGAATGCTTCACGCTTTGTTCTGATGAACCTTGAAGGATTCAATAAAAACGGGAAACCAACTCTTAAACCGAAGGACAGAAAAGTCTTAAAAAACTTAAACAAACTTACGGAAGAAGTCACAAAACTTATGGACTCTTTTAAATTCTATATGGCGGCTGAAAAACTCTACCACTATTTCTGGCACACTTTTGCTGATAAAATAATAGAAGAGAATAAAAAGAGACTGAATGGAAAAGAAAGGAGAGCGTCACAATACGTGCTTTTCAATGTTTTACTTACGAGCCTGAAACTCTTGCATCCTTTCATGCCTTTTATAACGGAGGAGATCTACCAAAAACTGCCCGTTATAAACAGAAAAAAATGTTTAATGGTTGAAAATTGGCCCGGCTGATATTGTCAGGCCACAAATTAATGAAATATCTTATTTACGTCTTTTTTGGGCTCGCGCCAAGTCTGATATGGCTGGCCTATTTTCTCAGAAAAGATGTTCATCCGGAATCAAACAGAAAAATACTGCAAATATTTTTTTACGGAGGCCTGTCCACTATTCCGGCGGCTATAATAGAATATATTTTATTTAAAGCAATGGGGGCTTTGCAAGCACCGACCAGCCCTCGCCTTCTTTACTTTATTATAGAAATCGGGAAAACTATTATTGGGGTTGCCTTGGTAGAAGAATATATAAAATATCTTGTAGTGAAAGTAAAGGTACTGAACGACCCGGAACTTGACGAACCGATAGATGCAATGCTTTATATGATTATTGCGGCTCTCGGTTTTGCGGCAGTAGAAAATATTCTTTATCTTACCGAACGCCAATTTTCCGATGCCTTGCAGATATCCATCCTGAGATTCGCTTTCGCAACGTTTTTACATACCCTTTCCTCTGGATTACTTGGTTATTTCCTTGCTTTGTCTTTCTATGAACCCAGGAAAAGGTTTGGGCTGGTGGCCGACGGCGTTATATTAGCTACTCTCTTTCACGGATTTTATAACTTATCCTTGATAAGAATAAATCCCGATATCAAGTTTTTTTCAACCGCATTGATTATTAGCATTCTTGCCGTAATTGTTTCGCTGGGATTTAAAAACATTAAAAAAATGGCAAGTACCTGTAAAGTTTAATAATATTTCGACAGGCGAAGCTTTTTCGTCGCAATTGCTGCCGACCAAAGAAACAACCTCCTTTGGAATCCTTCTTTTGCCACAAAAAATTAATAACGAGCAGGGCATTAAACACGGCGGGTATTTCTTCCAATATAGCCGTGCCAAATGCCTTATGCTTTAAAAAATGGCTTCATTTTTAGAAAAAACAAAGAAAGAAAACAAAGAAAATAATCACAGAGGAGAATCTTTTTATCCCGAAGAAAAAGAAAACGTAAAAAAAATCGAAATAACAGAAGAAAACGGCGATAAAGACATTAACGAGGATAGAGAAACAGGAAACGATGAAAAGAAAAAAGACTGGTTTGAAGCAGAGGGCCAGTTGACCGTTGATGTTTATCAAACAGACGAAGAAATTGTTGTCCAGGCTCCAATTGCCGGAGTTGACCCGGAAAACATAGATGTTGCCGTTGAAAACGATATGGTTATTATAAAAGGAAAAAGGCCCAATCCTGATAGGTTTATGGATGATAAAAAGTTTTTTTACCAGGAATGTTTTTGGGGAAACTTCTCGAGAAGAATTATATTGCCCGAAGAAACCGATCTCAATAGGGCCGAAGCTGTAATGAAAAACGGCGTTTTAACTATCAGGATTCCCAGGATTGAGAAAACAAACAAGAAAAAAATATTGGTAAAGGGATAGTTTTAATCTTAAAAACGCCCCATAATCGGGGCGTTTTTTGATACAATATGCGGACGGTGGGAGTCGAACCCACACGGGTTTCCCCATTGGATCCTAAGTCCAACGCCTCTACCAATTTGGCTACGTCCGCAAGATATACGGCGCTACTTTTCTAAGTTTCCTAGAAAGATGATACCTGCTACCTTTATAATACATAAAATTCAGCAGTTTCAATGAATCACATTTGCAATAAGTTAAATCTTCCCCTCTTTTTCCTTTAAAGATAAAACCGTTTGTATCCAATCGTTTTTTAATTATTTGACTAAGCCACTTCAAGAAATGATGACTCGCGGAAGTAAATCTAATTCTTAATTGAGGAGAGTTGCTTTCAGGATGAATAAAAATGCTGAAACTTCCGTCTCCGTCAAAGAATCCCCGCAAAAAATCGGGGAAAAATCTTGTCGGAATATCTAATTGTTCCAACCTCTTGCTTTTTCTTGCCTTCAAGCCTATCGATTCTAAAAACTTATAGAATTCGGTACTACCAAACTGAATATGATAATATTTTTTAATTTTTTCTCGCGCCCGACTTTTTTTCGCAATTTTATTTGTCAGAAAAAGACAATCTCTGAAATTTTCGACCTGTTCCTTATCTCTTGAATTAAATTCAAGGTGCCTCTTGTCGGAAGACAAACATCCATCAGCGGTAAATAACCCTATCGCGTATGCCAAATTTTTGTTCCACTTAGTAGAAATATAATTGCTTTTTTTGTTCATTATCACATAATTTAGCGTATTCCAGTTCCGCCACGTCCGCTTTTCTTCAGCTTATCTCAAAAAATCTTTTAAATCAAAACTCCCGCCTTGTCTTCGCTTTCTGCAGTTAGCCGTACAAAGCGGGAGCCGATCAAAAATCGAACTAATCTTTAGCCTCCGACAAACTGGGCAACAATGGCCGGGAAAAATTTGGCAAGCAAAGCAACAAATATACCAATTGCAGCGTATAATATTTGGCTTCGTGCTGTAGACACTTTCGTTGCATCTCCCGCAGAGGTTATGAAGTTATAAGCTGCCAACAGTATAAATAGAACAGAGATCACAATAACAAACACAAAGAAAATGTTTGAAACATAGTAAACCCAGCTCATAGCGCAACAGGTTGCACAATCAGCGCCTGCATCGCTAAAAAGGCAGACATCGCCAGCATTACCACAATTAACCCCCATTCTGTCTGTAGCACTGGTATCGATAGTAAACTTAATAACGCACTGAGCTTGTTCGGCTGGAATTTCCTGAGCTAAGGCAGCAGCAGGGGTAACAACAACTGCAAGAAGCAACAGAAATATAATCTTTTTCATTTTTTCATTTTTCGAAAGGTTAGTTATAAAATTCGACCTTTTTTCGTTTTCTTGAAATGATTGTTTTAAAAGCTGAATCTTAATTTTAAAAAATCGAGTATTTTTAAGCTTGGGGGAATCCTTTTCGGAAAGATGCAAACCCTATGCTGGCTTTCAGTTCTAGGCACCACCCAGTATCTCGACTATAAAGCTGGTAAATATTTTTGCAAAAAGAGCTATTATTACACCTATCGCGGCGTATAGAAGCGTATTCTTTGCAGACTTAATTTTCAAAGGATCACCGCTAGAGGTAATAAAGTGCCACGCGGAAACAAGTACCATTATCACTGAAAAAACCATAATCAAAACTGTCAGGATGTTCACAATTCTGTCTATCACTTCCGGAATCGTACACGCCTTTAAAGGATTGGGGATGCATATTACACCGCTACCAGTACAATTGTGTCCACAGGAGTCTTGGGCAAAAACAAAACTCGGCATAATAACTAAAACCAGAATATTTAAACCGATTAATATTTTTAACTTATTTCCAAAACGCATTATCTTTTCCATTTGTTTTTTAATTATGAACTACCACGGTCATAGCCCGTGGTATCCTCAGGCTACGCCTTCGGCAAGTTGCAATTGTTCAGGCGTACTCTGAAACAATTATAACAGATATCCTAAGATTTCTCAAATATTAAACCCCAGTGAAAGGTGCCGGCCCTGAATTCTTTTACAATATTTAAACTCGTTTTCTGGCACAGTTTTTTAATATCTTCCGGAGAAGTCGCATTTTCTCTCGGGCCGAACGGGCATTTTTTGTCCCAATCGACAACTAAAACTTTTCCGCCGACCCTTAAAACCCGGCTCGCTTCGTTTAAAACCGCCTTTTTGTCTTCAGCCTGGAAAAGAAGATTTGTTAAAAGCACCAAGTCGCAGGAATTGTCAACAAGCTTTGAGCCGTTTTTGCCTTCAACGTTTGAACGGATTGTTTCAATATTCCTCAAATTCTCGGCCTGAGCTTTGCTTGAGAGTACAGATAAAGGCTCCTCAAGAATATCTATTGCATAAACCTTGCCGTTTTCCAGTTTTTTTGCCAGAGCCAAAGCCCAACCACCGGAACCCGAACCGAAATCCGCAGTCGTCATTTCAGAACTTAAGTCCAGCTGGCTTAAGACTTCTTCTGGGTCTAAAAAGTTTTCCATATGCTTTAGTTAATCTGTTATATGCACGTTGCTGAAGCAACCTTGTCTCCTTCTTCCAGCCTCATTAACCTCACTCCCTGCGTTGCTCGTCCCAAAACGGGAATTGAGGTAATCTTTGCCCTTATCACCTGGCCTTTCCTCGAAATCACAATTAAATCTTCTTCTTCGCCGCTCAAAACCTTGGAAAAAACCAGCTCTCCTGTTTTTGGAGTAATCTTTGCCGCTTTAATTCCGCTTCCGCCCCTACCCTGCAACCTAAAGTCTTTAACGTCAGTCCTTTTTCCTGAGCCGTTTTCAGTTACAACCAACAAATACTCTTTCTGTTTCTTCTGGTCTTTCTGGTCTTTGTTATTTGATTTTTGATTCAGAATTATATCAGATCCGATTACCTTATCGTCTTTCTTTAGCCTTATTCCTTTTACTCCCGAAGCACTCCTTCCCATAGGCCTAATCTGTTTCTCTTTGAACCTTATTGACTGGCCTTTTCTGGTCACAAGTATTACATCATCTTCTCCGGTAGTCTTGGAAACTTTCTTCATTAAATCATTACCTTTCAACTTTATTGCAATCAAACCTGAACGCCTGACGTTTTCAAAGGCATCCAAAAGTGTCTTTTTTATTATACCACACTCGGTAACCATTAAGAGGTAATTTATCCCCAACGCCTTTTCGTTTTTGCCGTAAGGTACTAAAGAAAGAACCTTCTCTTGCGGAGAAATTTCCAAGAAATTAAGCAAGCCCCGACCTCTTGCCACTCTTGTCCCTTCAGGTATTTCATAAACGGGTGTTCTGAAAACCTTTCCCGAATCAGTAAAGAACAACAGCGAATCATGAGTCATTGCCGTTAAGAAATGTTCCACTATATCATCCTGCAGGGTTTTCATGCCGAGAATTCCTTTCCCGCCTCTTCTCTGGATTTTATAAACGGCAGGGTTAATTCTTTTAATATACCCGCCTTGAGTTATTGTAAGGATTGTTTCTTCTTGGGGAATCAGATCCTCAACGGCCAGTTCGCCGATTTTCGACTTCACAACTTTTGTTTTTCTTTCGTCTCCGTATTTTTCTTTAACCTCTTTCAACTCTTTCTGAACTAAGGATTTTATCCTCTGAGGACTGTTCAAAATTGAGGTTAATTCCTGAATCTGCGCCTTGATTTCCTTTAGTTCGTCTTCAATTTTTTTTCTTTCAAGCTTGGCCAGGGCGGCTAACTTGGTCTCAAGAATAGCATTCGCCTGAATTTGGCTTAACCTGAACCTTTTCATCAGGTTATTCTGGGCCTCTTCCCGATTTACAGAACTTTTTATAATCCTGATTACTTCGTCAATATTTGCCAGACATTTGTGCAAGCCCTCAAGAATATGCTCTCTTTCTTTCGCCTTTTCGAGCAGATACTTTATTCTTCTGGTAATTACTTCCTTCCGATGCTCAACAAAATAGCCTAAAAGCTCTGCCAAACCCAAAACCCTTGGCTGAATTCCGTCTACCAAAGCAAGCATATTCAAGTGAAAGGTTTTTTGAAGATCCGAGAATTTATAAAGCCTGTTTAAGACTTTTTGCGGATAAGCGTCGCGGGTTAAATCAAGAACAATTCTCATTCCCTCCTTGTCTGACTCATCCCTGATGTCTCTTATTCCATCAATTTTCTTTTCCTGAACCAAGCTTGCAAAATGCTCAATCAAACCTGATTTTTGAACCTGAAAAGGAATTTCTGAAATTATAATCTGGGTTGATCCTTTTCCTTCTTTTTCTAAAACCTCAGTTTTTCCTCGCGTCACTATCGGTCCTCCTCCCTGCGAGTAAGCTTGGATTATTTCTTTTTGGTCGTAAATTATTCCACCGGTGGGAAAATCCGGACCCTGAATAAATTCAAACAAGTCCTCTGTCGTTGCTTTTGGATGATCAATAAGATAAATGACGGCATCGCAAACCTCGGAAAGGTTATGAGGAGGAATATTCGTCGCCATTCCAACTGCAATTCCAAGAGAGCCGTTCAAAAGAAGCTGGGGCAAGGGTGAGGGTAGGACAGAAGGCTCTTTCCTAGTGCCGTCATAGTTATCGATAAAGTTCACCGTATTCTTTTCAATATCCTGAAGAACCACCTCGCCAACTCTCGATAATCGGCATTCCGAATATCTCATTGCCGCCGGCGGGTCGCCATCGATTGAGTTATGGACAAAAATTCCGGCTGCAAGTGAAAAGTTATTTGTGCCCTCGATTGTTAAATCAAAAACATCAGCAAGCTCTTTTAGAAACTCTATTCCAGCTACTTTATGGTTATGGTTTATATCAGCTCGAATCAAGTTTTCGTCATTCTGATAATATTTCTTTATTCCCAGATTCCAGCTTGTAAAGCTTTTCGTTCCAAAGACTTCTTTTCTTACTTTCTCGAAATTATCTTGCGTCAAAGCAAAACCATTGTCCTGTAAATATTTATATATTTTCACAAATTTCTTCTTTCCTGTCAGGTTTGTTACCCTCCGTTGATCGCTATCAACTATCTTTTCATGGAATAATTTCCGATAAGAAGGTATCTGCCATAACCGTTTCATAGTTGTCGATGCTGTCCGTCTAATCCTTTCAATTACTTCGGGATGTGACTGAAGATAACTTTTATTTATTTCGCTAAGCTGCTGTCTTTTAGCTTCTCTGTATTTTTCATCCTTCCAATTCTCGATATTTCTTTGCGTCATTCTATCTGAGTAAAGCTCTCTATTTTTGGGATCGCTCCAGAATTTCTTCCTTCCTTCGGCCAGGCTCAATCTAAAATTTTCATCGTTCCTATGCTTATCAGAAGTAAAATTATAATGAGTTTGCCAATGTTGTTTCCAGTGGACTCTCTTAATATTATCAGGATAGTTATTCAGTTTATTAAAATCTATATGGTGCCTGATTCTTCCGGCGGATTTCGCATATTTCTTATTTAATAAATTCCAGTTATCAGCAAGAATATGCACAAAATCCCAAGAATTTTTGTTTGATTGAAGGACCATATCATATCCAACGGCATTAGGGTCGTCCTCCTTAGTAGAAAGCCTTAAATACAATGGCATTAAAGAGTCTCCTGTCTTTAGCGTTTGGGCTTCTTTATAGCTACCGTCCTTTAGCATAAATCTGTGGTTTAAAGTGCATAGGACTTCTTTGCCATTATCCAAAGTCACCTTCAAAATTTCTGCGTTTTCTTTTGTTTTTCTCGGATTTTTAATTTCGGCTATCTCTATTCGTTCGTCTCTACCAATTGTATAGGTATAGTTCTTTTTTCCCTCTCGGTATTCTTTGATTAGCTCAAGAAACGATAATTCCCGACCATCAATTAATTTGACTCTTGTTTCTCCCGTAAAACAGCCGAAATTACCTTGGCCATCTATCAAAGGATAGCGAAGGGAAAAATCCTGCGCCATCCTGGCCAATGAATCATAAACGGCAACGTCTCCATGAGGGTGATACCTTCCCAAAACCGATCCAACTACGGTCGCTGATTTTCTGTATTTTGCCCCATGAGTCAATCCGTCTTCATACATTGCATATAAAATTCTCCTGTGGACAGGTTTTAAACCGTCCCGAACATCCGGCAAGGCTCTGGAAACAATAACGGACATTGCGTAATCAATGTAGGAATCCCGCATTTCCTCCACAATATCTCTTGACTTCAGATATCCCACATCTCTTGGGGGTGCCGGCGGTTTTTGAGGTTTTTTCGGCGTTTTATTTATTTTTTTCATTGTTTGCTGATTAAAATTTAAGGCGTAGGGGATGGTAAATCAGTTGTTTCAGAAAGAGAGTTTTTTTCCGCTTCCAGCATTTTCCCTAACTGTTCCAAATCATTTAAATTGTTTTCAATTTGGGGTTTGGTCTCTTCCTCAATTTTCTTTTTGATATCAGGAATTTCCAAGATTCTTTCGATGCCGCTATTTTTAATTTTGCTAAATTGCTCTTTGGCAATCAGAACAAAAAGAAAAAAAAGGATTATGGCTATAAAAACGGTAACGGTCCAAAGAATAATCCTTCTTTTATTTTCGGGTAAATTTAGGATTTTTTGCAAAAAACTCATGATTTTAAGACAATAACGTTCATCCCCTCTTCCGGCAAGTCTTTTTTCTTGATTGTCAATTTTGGCTGGGATTCCAAGGATTTTTGACCCATCACCTTCAGGAATTTTTCCAGATCTTCAAGTTTTACTTTTATTTTCGGAACTTGGTAATGCATCGGTATCACAATTTTAGGCTCAATCTGGGAAATCACCTTGGCGGCTCCCTGAGCGTCAAGCGTATAGGTTCCGCCTACGGGAACCATCAAAATATCCACCTGGCCCACTTTTTCAAGCTGGTCCTCGCTTAATTCCTGCTGGTTTAAGTCGCTTAAATGGCAGACTTTCATTTCTTCTGCTTCAAGCGTGAATAAAGTAACTCTGCCCCTCTCTTTTCCCTGAACCTTATCGTGAAATGCCGAAATGCCTTGGATATAAACACCTTTGATATCATATTCCCCAGGACTCTCAATGATAAATGGAGAACCTTTTATAGTCTTAACATTGTTGTGATCATGATGGTCGTGGGACGAAATTACAATATCGGCTGCCACGCCTGGCACCTTTAATCCCAGTTCCTCATTAAAAGGATCAATCACAATAGTCACTTGCTCTCCTTTTCCCTGACTGGTTATAATTTGAAAACACGAATGCCCGAGCCAAATTATTTGCATACATTTTAGTTTAGCAAAAAAAGATTAATGATTCAACTATTGCCAAAACATAAAAAATGTTCTAATATCGCATATTGTAGAAAAAAATGGAGCTCCGCGGACTAATACCCGCGGTATCTTCTCCTCTTTCGGCGGAGCGAAATCCGCCGACCTTCGTCGGCCAAAGCCGACTACGGTCGGCGAAGGCCGAAGCAGAAAACTGGTATTTATCCCCGGCCTTATGGTTCGACTCCGCTCACCATCCTGAGCTTGCCGAAGGACGGCCGAGGTTTTCTGCGAAGGAGGATAGAAAATCAAAAAGAAAAATATGTCACTTTTAATGGAAAATTTATTAAAAGAAAAAGCCGATCTCTTTAAGCTTCCAAAAACGGGCGAGATAGTAGAGGGAAAAGTCATAGGCAAAGGAAGTAAGGCTTTGTATTTGGACTTGGGTGCTTGGGGTGCTGGCATAATTTATGGGAAAGAGTTTATAGAAGCAAGAAACATATTGAGGGATTTGAAAATTGGAGACACTATTTGGGCTAAAATAGTAGATCTTGAAAACGACGAAGGCTATATCGAACTATCCTTAAGCCAGGCTTCAAGCGAAATGACCTGGAGCAATTTAAACCAGAAAAAAGAAAGCGGAGAGATTTTTCCGGTTAAAATCCAGGGAGCGAACAAAGGAGGGCTGCTTGCCGAAGTTTCTGGTATACCAGCTTTTTTGCCTGTCTCTCAATTAGCGTCTGAGCACTATCCCAGGATAGAAGGCGGAGACTTGACGAAGATACTTAAAGAGCTTCAAAAATTTGTCGGAAAAGACCTCGATGTGAAAATATTCGACCTTGATCCGAAAACAAATAAATTAATTCTGTCAGAAAAAGCGAAAGATACGGAAAAACTCAAAGAAATGCTGAAGAATTATAATGTCGGCGATATTGTTGAAGGAGAGATTACCGGGGTTGTAAATTTTGGAGCATTTATGAAATTCGGATCGCTGCATAGCTCCCAAAACGAGGAAAAGCAACAAGAGTTTAATTACCCCCTTGAAGGACTTATCCACATTTCTGAACTGGACTGGCAATTGATAGAAGACCCGAATGAAATCGTGAAGGTCGGAAATATTGTTAAGGCAAAAATTATTGAAATTACTGACAATAGAGTTTCCCTATCTCTTAAGGCTTTAAAAACAGATCCCTGGCAGAACATTGAAACCCAATATAAAAAAGGTGACGAAATAAAAGGAAAAGTGACAAAAATCAATCCATTCGGCGCATTTGTCAGGATTTCCCCGAAAATTCAGGGACTTTGCCATATTTCAGAATTCGGAACTCAGAAAAAAATGGAAGACTCGCTGAAAGTCGGTGAAGACTACAGTTTTGAAATCCTGTTAATTGATGTAAAAAACCATAAAATAAGCTTAAAGTTAAAATGAACCTATGTGTGCTGACAGTTCACAGCGAGATTCACTGCGAGCTGCCCCTAGTATCCCTTTGCTTGAGCTCAGGACTGAAAGCTTCTTATTTCACGCCTTCGGCTTGTCTAGCTTACGCCAGAAAATTTTCACCCCCGTGCTTACGCACGGGGTATTAAGGTTAGAATAATAAGAAACTCTGCCGACTATAAAGCTCCATTAATCCTTGACGGGGCTTTTAATTATCTGTATAATTGAGGACGGTATTTATCGCTACTCCTAACTGTTCTTTAAGAATCTAATCTTTTCTCAAGATACCGGTTTAGCATATTAATTCCCATTATTCGGAAAGGAATAAACAAATGGCAAGTATTTACAGAAAAGCAATGGGTACGATGTTTGGAAACCAGGTTTTGGCGCTTTTTGACTGGGAAAACCTTCTATTGAATGTCCCTTTTATACCTCCAGACAAGCCTAACTTCATAGTTGATTGGTTTGATGGATTGATTCATAAACGAATCCCCCGGGAAATCGGAGAAATAGTTCGTGTTGAAGCCTTCGTCCGCGAGGATGTTATTTTTCTTTATGGCGAACAGTTAAATGAATTGCGCGTTCATATCGAGGCTTGCCCTCTTGTATGGACAAAAGACAGAAAAGGAAGAGTAAATACAACGGATCAAAAACTGATCGAGGAAGGAATGGAGCTTATAGATTTACTTCCCAAGCTAACTCATCTCTGCATAGGAAGCGGGGACAGAGATTTCACCAGTCTTGTCAGATTCGCAAAAAGAAAAGGATTGAAATTTATTCTTGTCGCTGGATCTAAGCGGTCAAGATCTCCGAGGATGGAGAAGCTTGCTGATTTAAAATACTTCATTGGAGAATAAACTTCGAAGGCCTTTGGTCTTTTAGACGAGGCAGCAGAATTCTGCTGCTTTTTTTGTTTTAGCAAAGGTCGTGGATTTAAAAAATGAGCAAGCTTGACAAAATAATAATATATAATATAATAAAACAAGTTCGCTACAATCGCATAGGGATGAACTGTAAAAAAGGAGTAACGTGAAGGCAAAGGGAACCAAAGAAACGACTGCAGTCGAAACTGCGGTCAACGCTATTGAGGCTGCAACGGATGCCATGAAAAGCTCTATGGCAGCTAATTTTCCTTACGCGTTTCCACCGATCGAACCTCTCCCCGCAGAGAACCCCGAGGAAGTACAAGCCCTCCAAGAGCAAGCCAATGATGCCGAGGAGTGGATTTTTAAGGCTCTGACGTGGCTTTATTCGTATGAAGACACGACTCAGCTATACAAGTCTACTCATCCATCTTCGGAGCAAACGGCAAAGGTCTATAGGAGGGAAAGGGAAACTCTTCTGAATGGAGGGGAAAAAAACGAGACTGATGAAGAACGTACTTCCCGGCTTGCTCGTCGTCGAGGAGCATGGGTCGGTCTTCTGCGTTTTGAATTCTCAAGAAACCTCAAAACGCAGGAAAACGTGCGGAACTTGCTCGACCAACTGGTCAAGCAAGGAACACTGACCGAAGATCTGTCCGGGCCTTTCAGAGCCTATGGCAGGACGTTCTCACTTCCGCAAAGCGTTGGTTTCAACCCACAAACAGACGCAACGCGGATTAGCCGGGCAGAAGAAGCTCTCAAAGAACTTCTTGAACGAGTCCGGAGAGAACGGATTGCTCAAGCTGAAAACAAGGCCAAGGAGCTTCGGAGCCAATCCAGACTAAGCCTGGATCAACTTCTTGCCGGAGAATCAGGCATGCATTGCCTGAATCTTTGGCACGAAGACCAATCCGACGGTGGCAGAAACGACCGGCACGACGACGATGCGTTTCTCGTCAGGAGCGACGGACAAAGGGTCTTCCCCGTGGACGCAGCTGGTAGCCCGACAATCGAAAACGCAGTGCAAGAACTGAAGGAACGAAAAAGATTCCTTTTGTTCTTCACCATCGGTTGGTCAAAGCCACCAAAAGAAATTGATACGGATGATCCTGATCTGAATCCGGACGTGAGACATCTCTGGTCTCTGATCCGCAAAGGCGTGTGCATCGAAAGGATGAGGAATCTAGCCACGATTTCCCCGGAAAATTTCTTTTCTGGGAAACTCGGTATTTCTCTCCTTCGTTTCAAGGGCGTCTGGAGACCGATGGGTGTCGACAACGCCAAAGCCACCACCAACATTTTCTTCCTGATTGAACGAAAGCCAGGGGAAAATGGCACGCCGCCACGTCTCAGAATCGCTGAAGTTCCGTCATACCTCCAAGGTTTTTTCGCCCAGTGTATGGACGAGTATCCCGACGAGGAACGCTTCAGCAACTGTCCCGATGATCCCCTGGGGCGATTGCTCCGAAAAATCAAAAAGCAGGTAGTTGGGGAGCCTGTCAAAGTTGCCGAAGCCGGAAACGGCAACGGCAAGTAGCCACTATTTCTTTATCCTATGCGAAAGTAGCGGAAAAGGCCCCGAACGCGAAGCGTAAGGGGCCTTTCTATTTGAATAAAATACTTTTTTTTGATATCCTATAAGAGCAATGAAAAACTTAATCAAAAATTTTCTAATCGTTCTATTTATTTTTTTTGCAATCTCCGCGGTCTTCACTTTGTTTACCCAAAATCCCGCAAAAGAGCAGAGTATTCCCCTGACAAAACTGGCTATAGATATAAACCAGGAGAAGGTAAAAGAAATTGTTGTCTCGGGAAGCGATATATCAATAACGTACCAGGACAATACCAAGGCAAAAGCGACAAAAGAAACAGAAGCAGCCTTGTCAGAGTCTTTGATAAACTATGGGGCGGAAAAAGAAAAACTGCAGAAAGTGAATATTGGAATTAAAAGCAATGAAAGCATTCTGGATTGGCTCGGTCCGCTTCTTTCTATTGTTCTGCCACTGGTTCTTTTTGGGGCTTTCTTCTGGATAATTTTCAAACAGGCGAAAGTCGGAGCAATGCAGGCGTTTGATTTCACAAAAGCAAAAGCCCGGCTTTTTGGAGCTGAAGGGCATTCAAAAGAAAGGGTTACCTTTAACGACGTTGCCGGCCTCAAAGAAACGAAAGAGGAGCTGAAAGAAGTTGTTGATTTTCTGAAAAACCCGAAGAAATATCTTCAGATTGGCGCCAGGATTCCCCGGGGAGTTTTACTTGTCGGGCCTGCGGGAGTCGGAAAAACAATGTTAGCAAGGGCTGTGGCAGGAGAGGCCAATGTTCCTTTTTTCCATATTTCGGGTTCTGAATTTGTTGAACTTTTTGTCGGTGTCGGAGCTGGAAGGGTGAGAGATTTATTTACCACCGCAAAAAAGAACGCGCCTTGTATTATTTTTATTGATGAATTGGATGCGGTAGGCAGAATGAGAGGTGCCGGGCTCGGAGGCGGTCACGACGAAAGAGAACAAACGCTAAACCAGATACTGGTTGAAATGGACGGCTTTGAGAGAGAAACAAACGTAATTGTTTTATCGGCAACGAATAGACCTGACATTCTAGATTCCGCCCTGTTAAGACCTGGTCGATTTGACAGAAAAGTTGTGTTGGATTTACCTGATGTCAACGATAGGGAAGAAATCCTAAAAATACACTGTAAGGGAAAGCCTTTGTCTCAGGATATTAATTTGCGTGAGGTTGCTGAAAGAACGCCGGGATTTTCCGGAGCCGACCTGGCGAACGTTGCTAATGAAGCGGCAATTCTGACTGCCAGAAAAAATAAGCACCAAATTTTTCAGGAAGAGATACTCGAATCAATTGAAAAAGTCCTGCTGGGGCCCGAAAGAAGAAGCCACGTACTATCAAAAAAAGAAAAGGAAATTGCCGCTTACCATGAAGCCGGTCATGCCTTGGTTTCCACAATTTTACCCGGAACCGAACCTATAAGAAAAATCTCTATAATTTCAAGGGGAATGGCGGCGGGCTACACCCTGAAAATGCCATCTGAAGAAAGAAGAATGAAAACGAAAACAGAATTTATGGCTGAAATTTCCACACTGCTCGGTGGTTATTCCGCAGAAAAATTAATATTCGGGGAAATGACAACCGGAGCATCAAATGATCTTGAAAAAGCATCGGATCTGGCGAGGCGCTTGGTCAAAGAATACGGAATGTCTTCTTTAGGTCCGATTTCTTATGGCGATAAAGACGAACTTGTTTTTTTAGGCAGGGAGATTTCGGAACAGAGGAATTACTCCGAAGAAGTGGCGGCGAAAATCGACAAGGAAATGGCAAAATTCATCGAGCAGGCGCAGGCAGAAGCGGAAAAAATCTTGGCGAAACATAAAGCTCTTTTGGAAAAAATAGCCAAAACTCTGATTGAAAAAGAAATGATTGAAAAGGAAGAGTTTGAAATTTTAATAAAAGATGGTAAAAAGGAGCGCGAAGAAGCAGAGCCCGAGGAAAACCAAAAAAGCAATTCTCCTCAAAATTTTAAATCGTTAAGAATAAAGGATATTAAATAACGCTTGAATTGTGGGCGTGTAGCTTCAGCGGTTACCTGCCTGCCCTGCCTACCGGCGGGCAGGCGGCAGGCAGGGAGCACTTACTCTTAATTCGAGGTCGCTTGGCGACTCAGAATCAAGGTCTTTGAGCGCAGCGAAAGGTTCTTATATCCGAGCGTAGCGAGAATCAAGGTTCTTGAGCGTAGCGAAAGGTTCTTATATCCCTGATGGTGGGCGTGTAGCTCAGCGGTTAGAGCACTACTCTTATAAAGTAGGGGTCGATGGTCCGAATCCATCCACGCCCACCATCAGGGAATATATATTACTAGCGTAAATATAAAGTAGGGGTCGATTCCGAATCAGACTTCGCATACAGAAACGTTTGGGGCGGTTAGCTCAGTTGGCAGAGCGCATACTTGACGTGTATGAGGCCGCAGGTTCGAGCCCTGCACCGCCCACTATATGAATTTTGAAATAATTTACGAAGATGATAACTTACTAGTTGTTGATAAGCCTGCCGGATTAATTACTGCGCCTGAAAAGGTAACTTCCGAAAAAACCTTAGCCGGTTCCCTGATTGAAAGCTTCCCCTATTTAAAAAAAACCGGAACCGAACCAAGATACGGAATCGTACACCGTTTAGACAAAAATACCTCGGGAATAGTGTTAGTTGCCAAGAACAATAAAAGCCTGTCTTTTTTACAGGAACAGTTTAAAAAAAGGCGGGCTGAAAAAAAATACATAGCGCTTGTGGTCGGAAACATTGCACAAGACATGGGTGAAATTAAAACCCTGATAGGCAGGTCCCCGAAAGACAGGAGGAAGCAAAAGGCCTTTCTTCCTTTCGATCCCGCAGCTGAAAATAAAAGATTGGCTGTAACTGAATACAAGGTTTTGGAAAGATTAGACGATTACACCCTGCTTGAACTTAGTCCGAAAACCGGCAGGAAACACCAAATCCGATGCCATATGGTTTTCATCAATCATCCGATAGCAGGAGACATATTATACGGATTCAAAAATCAAGCTTTGCCCGAAGGGCTAAAGCGACAGTTTCTTCATGCAAATTACCTAAAGCTAGAGCTTCCTGATAATAAAATAAAGGAGTTCGTTTCAGAGTTGCCGGCCGATCTTAAGAACGTCCTTGAAAAAATAAGATTATAGGTTATAATTGATTACCGAACTAAAATTCCGTTCCACTAACCAAAACTACAAAAAGATTTTAAATTTTGGGATTTGGGACTAATTATTTATGCCAACAAAAATTGAAGTCTTTAATTCAATACAGCTTAAAAAAGGGCTGCCGGACATAAAATCAGGCGATACTATTCGGGTTTACCAAAAAATCAAAGAAGGAGACAAGGAAAGAATCCAGGTTTTTGAAGGATTAGTCATTGCCAGAAAGCACGGAAAAGGAATCAATTCAACAATAACCGTGAGAAAGGTTATTTCCGGTATTGGGGTCGAAAGAATCTTTCCTCTGCACTCCCCGTTAATAGAAAAGATGGATATCCTGAAAAGGGCTAAAACAAGAAGAGCCAAGCTTTACTTCTTGAGGGAAGCCAGGGGAAAAAGATCAAAACTGAAGAATAAAGTATTTGCAGAGGCGATTGCCGAAAAAACACCGGAGGAGGCGGCAACAGCTCCTGAAGAAATAATTGAAAACAAAGAAGCAGAACAGAAGTAACCCCCCGAAGAAAGACCGGATTTTAAAACAGCTCTATCAAACTTAGGGCAAATTTTGCGGACGTGGCGGAACTGGCATACGCAATAGACTGAGGCTCTATGCCTTCCAAGGCGTGTGGGTTCGAGTCCCACCGTCCGCACCAGTAAGGGCGAGTAGCTCAGCTGGTTAGAGCGCCTCTCTTACACAGAGGAGGCCACAGGTCCGAATCCTGTCTCGCCCACAAGTTTCAGGTTGATAGCGAGCATAAAAAACGTTAAAATATTATGCGAAGCTGTGATAGCTTCCCCCTTCGGTAAACCTTCGGGGGACAAGTCGGACAGCCCATCGACTTTGTCCTTCTTGTAGCCCTTCGATGAACTCAGGACGAAAGAGGAAGCTCTGATGTAAATCAGAGCGTAGTTGGGCCCTAGATACAAAAACCCGTTAGATTTGTTTCGGGCTCGACACAGATTTTAAAAATCTGTGTATAGAGCCGTGGTAGCTTCCTCCTTCGCCCTCATTACATTCGGGCTTCGGAAGGACGAGTAATTTATGTTCTTTGATTCTTCTCGCCCATCGAAGCTCTGATGTAAATCAGAGCGTAGTTGGGCCGTGGTAGCTCAGTGGTAGCAGCGCTTCTCTGAAAAAGAAGAGGTCGGTGGTCCGATTCCACTCCACGGCATCATCCTTTGTGCGTCAATTGGCGACAATGGATGTTTGGTTAACCCTAGGCTGAAATTTTTGCGGGCTCAGCCCGCCGAAGCCAGCCCGGAGCTGTCGCAAGCGGCTACGGAATGGCAATCAGCTAATGCGAAAGTCGAGAATAATTCAAGCTACGACGCGTGAACCCATTAGTTTAATAAGCGGGTTTACCCGCCGTAGCTCGCTTCGCGAGCGTAGGCGGGTGTAGTATAACGGCCATTATGCAACCTTGCCAAGGTTGAGAAGGCGGTTCGATTCCGCTCACCCGCTCAACTTCGTTGAGCGAGGCTCGCCCCTTCGGGGCGGCCCGCTCCTGAATACTCTTTTCTACCAAACTTCGCAAAAAATCTCTTTAAAAAGTAGGCGTTTCCTAGGAAACGCCTACTTTTGCGTTCTTCTCTCGAAAACCGATTTCATCCCTAAACCTCATCGAGCCTGAGGCTCTCAGAGCCGAATGGCCTTGACATTAAACCCAAAATCAGCTATTATAGTACAATCCCCTTAAAGGGGATTTAAAGATGCGTATAATCCGCACACGCCGGTTTTTCCTCGAGAAAAGCTGGCAACATATCCTGATTTTAATAGTTATAACCGAACTGATTGGAGGCTGGCCTTATTTGGGATTAAAAATCCAAGAGGCTTTTAACGGTTTTGCAAATGCAGACACCGAACCGATGCTTGAAGCAGAAACTTTGTCAGTCGCTATGTTCCAAAACAACACCTTAATGCCTATTCCTAACCCGGTTTTTATAAAACCCAAGACTGTAAAGACCTGGGATGCAATCCTGACAGGATACTCAAGCAGACCGGAGGAAACTGATGATAGTCCGTTTGTTACCGCTTCGGGGAAATGGGTAAGAAACGGCATAGTTGCTAATAACCGCCTGCCATTCGGAACAAAAATAAGGATACCCGAGCTTTATGGTGATGAGATATTTGTAGTTGAAGACCGAATGAATCCCATGGTTGGATCGTACCAAATAGATATCTGGTTTCCTTCTTACTGGGAAGCAGCAGATTTCGGAGCGAAGAGAACTCTTGTTGAAGTAGTTGAAGGGTAATTAATCATAGAAAACTCCCGCGAAAAATCGCGGGAGTTTTGATTTCTTAATAAAAAAGAGCTGACCTACAAATGTCAGCTCTTTGCTTGTCGGAGATTACGCTATTGCAATAAGATGCAAAGCGTTCTCTCCAGCGCGGAGGCTAAAGGCGGGTGCGAGAGGAACAGGCGCATCGCCAATTCGCTCGCCGTTGGAACCTTTCTTCCAGACGAGCTTAGGT
>Ga0315277_10004336_pt1 | contig 19031 bp, 16 predicted proteins | sample YL17G05_15_MG_FD_203695 | JGI IMG/M metagenome (GOLD analysis project Ga0315277, IMG submission 203695) | Sediment microbial communities from Yellowstone Lake, YNP, Wyoming, USA - YL17G05_15 | ecosystem: Environmental > Aquatic > Freshwater > Lake > Sediment | place: USA: Wyoming | collected...
AGTTGAGCACTGTAGTTCCAGCAGGCACAGTCGGAGGATCAGTCAACATCACTACAAAAGACGCTGCAGCCGAGGTCTGATTAGGGATTATCGGATTGGCAAACAAAGCGACAGCAATGACGACAATCGCCGCGAGCACCGCGGCTGAACCGTACTTCAAAGTCCACTTGCCTGACATTTTTTAGTTTCCTCTCCGTCAGTGTAGGCATGAGAAAATATTAACCTATATTTTTGAAAATTCTTTCAAGACTGTTGAACAACGCTTTCAACAGTCTTTAACCATACCGCACCGATAGCCACGGTCCATGTCAGACGGCTAGTTTTCGCCAGAGCCTCACCGTCTCGTACCAGAACACGAGAACCATAGCGGCACAAACAGCCACCAAGTACACCGTGAAACCTGACGTGTACAAAGCCTCGAAAGAAAAGAACGTCGCGAGAATAGTGAAGAGCAACGCGAAGAAGAACAGCTGCGGCACGATCGCGGGCCCCATCCTCGAGTAGCCCTCAAGAACCCTGTCCGACGCCTCCTTCACCGCGGAGTACCTCCCGTGCTCATCCTGAATCACGAAGCCCGCCTCGGAAAGCTTCCCCAGATGGTAAGAAGCAAGAGAAGCCGAAGACAAGCCGACTCCACGCTGAACATCCCTAAGCTCAGACGGCCCGTGCCTGAGCAAGTACAGGTAAACTTTCAGCGTGTTGCCCCTGACTTCCTGACTGCCTGACATTTCAGAACACAGATGAACTACCGTAACCTTTTAACACTTATGATGGCCGAGCAGACACCGACGAAACTATATCCAAGCAACGAGCGACCAGCGACTCCTAAAGAAGAGAAGACCACGAAGCCGCGCGCGCTGCTCGCCTAATAACGCCCCGATTAACTCCGCTTTTTCTGGAGTGAGCACAATGACCTCGTATTTAATCTTGAATTAACCAACTTAAGTATTTGGCTCGCTCCACACGAAAAGATGCGGTGATTGGTAGCGGGGGGTTGATTTGAACAACCGCTCGAGGCAGCTTCAGCCAGCTGCTATCTCTGGGTCTCTCGGAGCGTATGACGCTCTTATGAGCCCAGCGGGTTAATCCTGGCTACCCCACCCCGCTGCTCTATGCCAAGCAGATTTCTTGGATTCTTCTAAAAGTACTCCGCAAGCATATATTAGCATTCTCATTGCGAAAACGTTTTAGTACCGCACGAGCATTATCGAGTTAGGTGCGAGCAGCGTGGACAAATCCTATTTCCGCCAGATTTCCAAGCCCGTTCTTAAGAGCCCAATTTTTGTGCAGGGGCTTCCTGGCTTCGGAAATGTTGGGAAGATCGCAGCTCACCTTTTGGTGAAGTTTTGCGGCGCAAAGCCTTTTTTGGAATTGTTTTCGCCTTCGTTTCCAGACTATGTTTCTGTTAGTTCAAAAGGTACGTGCAACTTGCCCAGGTACGAGTTTTACGCTGCGCCTATGGAGAAGAACGACTTCATAATAATGGCCGGGGATGCGCAGCCCTCGTTTGACGATGTGCTTGGGCACTATGCGATTTGCGGTGAAGTTCTGGATGTTGTCGAGAAGCATGGTTGCAGCCTGATCGTAACGATCGGCGGCATGCCCATGACGGAAGAGAAGGCACAGGTGTACGTGGCTGCCACTTCGCCCAGGCTTGCCCAAGAGTTCATGGACAAAGGTGCAGTGATTTACAGCAAGGGAAGAATTGTCGGAGCCACAGGCCTGATGCTGGGACTTGCAAAAGAACGGGGGCTGGAAGGCCTGTGCCTACTGGGCGCAACGAGCGGTTTCAGGACGGACCGCGGGGCCGGGTTTTCGGTTTTCAAGTTTCTCATGAAAGCTCTGGGCAACGAAGTGAAGGAAGGGTTATAAGAGAAAACGCTGATCTTAAACCAACAACGTGGAAAGTGAAGGTCATGAATGAGCAAAAGCGGGGAAGCAGCGGCTCAAGTAGGATTGACGTGAGATTCCGAAATGCTCTTTTGGCGGTCGCTGCGGGTCTTCTTACTTTTGGCGGACCATACGTGGTCTACGTGCTCACTCATTTATTCAAGATGGACATGATCTTATCGGTGGTTTCCGGGTTTGCGTTCTTCGCGGTCGGGTTAGCACTGATAATGTATTTGATTAAGAAGAACATTATTTCATAGTAATAGCTTGTTTTTTGCCTCCGATACCCTAGAGTACATCATTCTTTTCAGATAATCAGGTTCTTCATCGGCAATTGAAATAGTCGTGAGCCTTGTAAAAAGCTGTTCGGTTTGAGATGAGGCAACGGCAAAGCATATAACGTATGCTGACGGGTATAATGTTTATGCAAGAGGACAAAGAAAAAAGGCTCCAAGAAATGATCAAAAAGGACGGAGAATCGGCAAAGCGAACCACGATTATTCTTGAGAAAGAAGAGCGAGAATTCATCGATTCCCTGATTCGCGAGGGAAAGGAGCCGGGCATCAAGCCTCTCATCTCCAAGATGCTTGACGTCTACAGAAGCATGATGGTGTATGATTGGCGTTTCCCCGGAGAATACTACTGCGGGATAAGCCGCATAGCCTTCGTTAACGTTGAGTTGATTAACATTCTCATCCAGAATGTAGCGTTGGAGAAACATCGGGAAATAGGCAGAAACATGGGTGAAGCTCTAAGAGTCTCTATAGAGACCACCCTGGGCATCAAGGCGGCGGATCGCGGGAAGTGGCCGGACGTTTTCAAACGCCTCAGAGTGCAGGGACTCGGAGATATCTACCTAAGAGACAAGTATGTACTCATTAAAACCCCGTTCATCAACGAAGCACAGATCTGGGCGGGGTTTCTGGAAAGCCTGCTCGGCATAGAATTGGACGTGAAGACCGTGTCTCCGCCCCTGGTGTTTGAGTTGAAAGAGAAACAATTAGGCCTTGAGATAAGCGAATGAATCATATACTTCTAAGGGTCTAAGTTTGTGGTTGAAGGAGAGCATGAGATGGCATTGCATGAAGCCATGCTTTATGCAAAGAAGGAAGACAAGAAAGTCCTGTGTAATCTGTGTGCGAGAAGGTGCCTCATCAGCGACGGCGGAACAGGGTTCTGTCTTGTCCGCAAGAATGATGGCGGGACTCTTTTTTCGCTTGTCTATGCAAAGGCAATTTCGGCATGCGTCGACCCGATAACGAAGAAGCCGCTTTCGCATTTTAACCCTGGAGCCTTGGTCGTGTCCATCGCGACGGTCGGATGCAACTTCCGCTGTCAATTCTGTGATAACTGGATGATCAGTCAGGAAAAGGACGTAACGGGTCATCACCTGCCTCCTGAGGAGGTCGTTAAAGCTGCGAGAGACAACGGTTGTCAGGGGATAAGCTACACTTACACTGAGCCTACGGTATTCTTTGAGTATGCTTATGAAACGGCAAAGCTTGCCAGGCAGGTTGGGTTCTTCAACACTTTTGTCACGAACGGTTACATGACGCCCGAAGCCGTGAAGACCATCGCGCCGTACCTAGATGCTGCGACAGTTGATTTCAAGGGCGGTGCAGACCCGGAATTCTACAGGACTTTTTCTGCTGTTCCGTCGGTTGAGCCGATCTTCCAAGCTTTGAAGGAGATGAAGCGAAATGACATTCACGTCGAAATCACGAATCTGGTCGTGCCGAAGAGCGGGGACTCGATCCAGAGGGTGAAGCAGCTTGCCACATGGATAAAAGAATCACTCGGCAAAGACACGCCGTTTCACCTCTTGCGGTTTCATCCAGATTTCCAGTTGACGACGATTCCATCCACCTCCATTCAGGTTTTAGAGAAGACATACGTCACAGCGAAGGACGCAGGCCTGAACTACGTTTACATCGGCAACGTGGCCGGACACCCCTGTGAGAACACTTATTGCCCAAACTGTAACGAAATGCTGATCAAGCGTTACAACTTCGAGATAACAAAGTGGAACTTGACGAAGGACATGCGCTGCCCAGTCTGCGGCCACGAAATCCCCATCAAGGGCCACCTGCACCCAGGCGGATACTCCCATCCCTACGCACTGTTCTAGGCAGATAAGAACGTGTGAATGCAAGAATCATTTGAGGCTCTATGTTTAACTAGGCCGTACTTCGGATCTCGCGCGCGTGATAACCTCGCGTGCGGTTTGGACGCTTGCAGACCTAAGCGTTAGTTTTTCAGCGTGCGCGCAAGGCAAATATAGAATGGCCGAGCTTGTGATAGAATCGGTGGCGAAGATCAGGAATAAGGTCAGCCGTATCGGGTACATCAACAGGATTAGGGATAATCTTCTTAACGTAGGAAGGAGGGAGCTGGCACCTCTTTATGACGATTTGAAGTCAGCTGACTGTGTGGTCTGCGGAGGATCGGGCAGGTCGCTCTATTCTCTTAATGCGGCTATGAGCCAGATTGCGATCAGCCAGACAGGCTGGAGGAACAAGGTTGTGCTAACCCCCGATGATCCTGGCTTTCCGGGGAAGAGCATGTATGATGCTGCGGCGGAGCTTGAAAGGCGGTACAATAAGACATTGCTGTTGATGAATTCTGGAAGCGGCGTGTCGGGAGAACCTTCGGTGATGGCTGAGGATCTTTCAAGGTACATCGAGGAGAAAGGGACGTCGAAGCTTTCTATGGGGCTCATAACCTCGGGCTTGAATTCCCCGTTGGCGGAAATCGTCGGCAAACATGGGCATGTCGTTGAGTTGAGAGGACGGGGGAGAGCGAAGCCTTCGTTTGATTACAGCGAAGTGGGCATCATGGGCGACATCTTCGAGCTGGGAAGCCTTCTTCTCCTATCAATGATGACTGAGGCCATCTTTCGAAACTTGGAGGCAAACGAAGTGGTCAAGCTCTGCGAAGAAGAATTCGCCAAGTTGGGGCCGATGGTCGACTCGACAGTCGAGTCTGAAACCTATTCGCGGCTCGTTGACGTCCTGGAAAAACGAACAAGTGTGTTCCTAGGTGGGAAAGGCACGGCAAGCGAAATAGTCAAGATGACGGCCGTAAGGCTCTCTCACATCAAGAACACGCTGGGAGACTCGGTGTACATAGCCAGAGGCGTGAACACGCCGCCTCCGAGGCCTGGCGACGTTCAGATCCTAGTGTCGTTTTCTGGAGAAACAAAACCCGTGATCTCCTGGTGCGACACTCTGAAAAAAATGAATGGAACGGTCGTATCAATCACGGGTACGAGAGAATCAACTCTAACCGGGAAGTCGGACCTCCGAATAGTTCTCGAGGAAGAGGCCCCGCTGGGACAGCCTAGGAGGTTCTACATGAGGGCCGCGTACGTTCTAAGCCCACTGCCCGTAAGACTCGTCGAAAGACTGGCCGAGAGAGGACTAAGGCTGCCCGAGTACATAATCAACTGGCACCATTCCCTCACTGAATAGGCGCGCTAACCCAAACCAAATTACTGGCGCACGTTTGTCGGAATCGAGTATACCCTAGCGTAGCGCGCGGAAGTTCTGTCCCAAGACCCTGCGACGGAGAGTTCAAACTGATTGTTGAGGGCACTATTTGCAGTTGTTGTCAGTCGATCGCGTATTGGATTCTCGTATTGTCTTTGCTGACTTGAGGGATTGTCATTGTGAATTGGGCGCCTTTTCCCTGCTTGCCTGTTTCTTGGAGGGTCCAGCCGTAGCTTTTACATATTCTTTTTATCAGGTACAGGCCGTATCCGGTTCCTTTTCCGCATCCTTTTTGGAAAAGATTGCTTCGCATTTGGTCTGGGATGCCTACGCCGTCATCTTCGTAGATGAGTTTCAGATGGTTTCCATCCAGTTTCTCGTAGTGGAATCTGATTAGCGTGGTTTTCTCCCCATATTTCAAAGTGTTGTCGATCAGGTTGTAGAAGACCTGTGTTAGGAGAGAGTCTGCGAGGACCTGTAGTCCTCGGCAGCTGTTCTTCACTTTCACGTTTTTCAGGTTTGTGAAAATGGCAGCTGCGTCGTTGACGCATTCTTCTACGTTCACATATTTTGGTTCCTCAGCGCCCAGCTGTTCGTAGACTCTTGAGAATTCCAGGATTCGCAGAATCTGTTGTGAGGAGGATCCTATTTCATTTAGGTTTTCTAGAGCTTCCATGTTTCTGCCTAGTTTTTTCCTGAGTAGGAACAGATAGCCGTCTACTGCTGCTAGTTTGTTTCGAATGTCATGTCTTGTTAGGCTTCCGACTACGCATAGTTTCTCCATTGCAACTTTCAATTCTTCTTCTGCTTTTTTCATTTCTGAGATGTCCTTGTATATCACGACATAGCCAGCCAGCTCATCGATGATTTTCATTGGAGCTGCTGACACGGAAACTGGAATTAGTAAGCCGTCCTTTCGTTTTCTCACAGTGTCAAAATAGACGTATGTGCCTAACGCTTTTTCATCTAGCATTCTTGCTTCATCCATTTTGCCTTCTGGAACAATGATGTCGTCGATGTTTTTGCCTTTGGCTTCTTCAAGGGTGTATCCGAAAAGCTCTCGGAAGCGCGGGTTCACATCCAATATGTGAAGGTCAGCATCAAGATAGCACGTTGCCTCCGGGTTCTGCGTAAACAATTGCTTGAATTTTTCCTCGCTTTCTTTCAGCGCCTTCTGAGCCTGCTTGGTTTCAGTTACATCTCGATCTGAGCCTCTGTATCCCAGAATTTTCCCATCTGGCGTAACGACTGGAACACCTCTTGTCTCCACAACTACCAAGTGACCATCCTTGTGGACAAAAGTGGTGAACCGTTCCTTTCGCGCAAAAATCTTCATGTCAACATCTTTCAGCCTCTCTTGCTCCTCTGCAGGGTAGAAATCGTAGAAGTGCCTTCCGAGAGCCTCTTCAGGTACGTAGCCAAGCACCTGTTCCACAGAAGGGTTCGAGTAGGTATACCTTCCATCACCGTCAACTTCCCATACCCAGTCACCAGCAATGTCTGCGATGTTTTTGAAACGCACACGTGCTTCTTCAGATGCCTTCTCGGCCTTCTTTTCAGCTTTCTTGGCGTTAGCCAACTCTGTTATGCTGTGAGCCAGTTCAGTATAGACGACTTCAGCTTCTCCTGTCTTGTTAATGTACTGTTTTGCTCCCAGGTTGAGCGCTTTTATCGCCACTTCTTCTCGTCCTTTTCCAGTGAACATGATGAAGGGGACTCTGCTTCCTTTCTTTCTCAACTCTCGGAGGAATTGTAGACCGTCTTTTCCAGGCATCTGATAATCAGAAACGATAACGTCATACTTCTCCTCGTCCAGTTTTGCCAAGGCCTCGTCAACCGAGAGGCACTGGTCAACTTGAAAGGGCCCGTCTATCTCAAGACACTGCTTCATAAGCTTCAGAAAGCCAGAGTCATCGTCAACGTGCAACACACGTATCTTCTCATTTGCATCAAGCACGACTTCTGCTGGAGACTTGACTACGCACTCGTTCATTCCAACACCTGCCACGGTTCCGCAATTCAGGGGTATCGAATAGTCCCACGAGGGTTCTAACGGGGAATAAATCAGTTATGAAACTGCAATCAATAGCCATAATCACGGCAGACCGGCCTTCAGCGCGCGCGCCCGCAAGCCCCCACTGACTTACTACACATACGACAAATTCGACAAGAAAGTCGATTTTGAGGGGGGGAAGAGCAAGCGGAATTTACGACACTTACTACAAATTTGCCAGAAAAGTACAATTTAGGGGGGTGTGAAGGTCGACGAGTCTCTGGTTGAGCTGGGGTCGATTGAAGGAAAGCTTCAGAGTTGAGGCTGTCTCCACGTAGCGTGCAGCGGAGAATTCGACCAGGTAGGGTGTGAGGGGGGAGCCTTGTCGGAGGCTTTGGAACTTGCCGTCTTTCTTCTGGTATAACCGTTGCTGCCAAGAACGGTACTCGCTAGCGCGCGCTTAAGGTTAAGGGCTTGTAAGCTAAGACCTCCCTCCTAGGTAGTAGCTCGTAAGTCATACCATTCACTAGTCGATTTAAACTCAGGGTTCTGATCAAACCCATGCGTGATACGTCAAAAACAACCATGAGGATTTCCTTCACCTGAAAGACGTATCAGAAGCCGAGACTTATTAGATTTGTTAAACGTAGGCGCGCACGAGAGATAGAAAAAGGTGAGAATGAAGGATTCTGCTTCCTATTCCATTCCCGGTTTGTCGAATAGCAGGTAACACTTGCCTGTTTGCGGGTCTTTGGCCCAAGCTATGCAGAAGTCACGTCTTATGTTCACGGGCCAGGCAATTAGTATCAGTTCGCTGTCTTTGTGCAATATTGTTCCGAGCTCTTGCATGTAAGTGGCCTTTGTTATTTCGTAGTCCCTGTCAGGCGTTATGAATTGGAAGAATTTGTGGGGGATGTTGATTTTGAGGGTCGTGCCTCTGCCGCATGTGTCTTCAAACACGTGGTTCCAAGAAAACTCCGTGTGCGCCAACCAACTTGTAGCTGTCAACAAGAGAGGCCACTCTGAGTCTGGGTCGGACCACCCTGGCATATCAGGCGTCACAGGAGGAAGACCGTCTCTATCGCTGTTCTCCTCGACTTCCGGATGGGGACCGCACAGAAACACTCTACCTTTTCCATATTCAAAAGCAACGATGGCAGGGGTTCCAGTAACGTTGTATGTGCCTAATACTGTTATTTTCGCATCTGGGTACGGAAGAAGATAAGGTCTACCCCAGTAAAGGATCTGCAAGTAGTCCGGCAGAGATTTAGTGATTGGATGAGTATGGTTCACGATGTCGATTCTGGTCATAGTACCCGTGTGGAACGGCGTGATCTCTTCTATGGGACCACGCGCTACTCCGGGGAACAGGTCTAGATTCGATTCGTCTCCTTCTACATGGTACTCAGGAGGCGGGTAGTTTGGGTCAGCCATCCAGACCATGTAGTCGCAGGCCCACCATGCGCCGGCACAGATGCCCATATATCCGCCTCCTTCGCTTATGAACTTTTGAATCTTCGTCTTGCCCTCCTGTCCTACCCCCAGTATGATAAATAATCGCCTCCCGGCCAAGCAAGAATGTCAAAGCGTTTGCTCTCTAGAACTCCATTCAATATGTCTTCAATTTGGATTGTGGTTACGCTGCAATCCATCCATGTAAACATTTTGTTCATGGCCAAGGTACCGCCATACCATGCACCAGAGCCATTGTACAACGCAACCTGAATCTGATAGGGTTCTTCACGGTCATGCAACGCTTGATTTGCGTTAACGCTAGGAGAGTGATATGCTGATCCATACAGACCTAGCAGAAGCCATAAGAATAGAAGAATCGCAAATGCTTTCCTACCCATTTCTGAATGACTTCTACGCTTATACTATTGGGTGGAGCGACAGTAATAAGATTTAGGGAAGAATCTTCTATTGAATTCTTGGGAACAGGAAGGGTTTGGGGGGTAAAGTTTTATCCCAACCAACCAACCAAAACAACGACGGACGACGACCACAAACCACGACGACCACGACGGACGACGGTTAATGGACAACCATCCTTATGCTTTCAAATGGACGACGAGAAACCTATAGCCGCTTCAGGACACGTCTGGATACCACTGGAACAGGGTAAGGATAGTGAGCAAATATACGAGGGGTAGAATTCACTCAAAAACTTACCCCTCATAATGAACCTAGGACTACGAGGGGTAAAAAAGACTAGAAAACTTACCCCTCAACAATGCGCGCGCGGCCACGCCTGCAGAGATACAACTTATTCAGATCTTACTGTCAAAAGCGATCAACAGAAGATAGAGAAATTGGTTCTTGAGTCTACAAAGTGCTCATTGGTTTTATGCAATTAGTAAGAAAATTGCCGAAGGCGTATCTTTCAATGCGCATTTGTTTAGTGCATCAAATTCTGAAAGCTATGAAAAAGGGGAGTTGCGAAAGACATCTCCACTTACGAGAGGGTTCAAGTCCTACCAGCGGCGTCATCGTCATCGTCTTTTAAGCCTGCGGTTACCATCTTCCGTCTTCTGAATAGGTAAACCTCGTTAACGGCGCAACAGATAAACGACAAAGACCAGCATAAACACAAAATATGAAATTCGGGTTATTTCCCAACTTTGTCCGAATGCTTTTTCTTCTTTTGAACATTCTTCTTTTTCAATGAAGGCATACACTAATCCCCACGGAACAATACGTGCTATTAACAATATTACACTACGAAAGCTTAAGAAACTTTTCACCCATAGAGATTAAAGTGTAGATAAAGATCAAAAGCGCAACAGCGTGATCCTAAGATAGTTTCATTATTTAGCAAGTTTTTTGTTTTGGAATGACCAGTAATGAGAGTTGAGCGTGCGAGGTGTGAAATCGGTCGAACTGAAAAGAGCGCCTAAGTCCTAGGTGACTATTTCTGCTCCTGCGTCCATAGGTCCTAATGTCGTGATTTTGATTCTTAAATGGTCTCCGGGCTTTGCGTTACCAACGAAAACTAAGAAACCCTTGATTCTGGCTATGCCTTCCCCTTGAGGGCTTGTTTCGGTTATATCCACTTCGTATTCTTTTCCAGTCTCAACTGGGGAGTTCTCAACGCCTCTGCCACGTTTGCTCTTGGCATTTCTCGGGCTTCTTTTTGACGGACTCATTGGCATCTTCCTTTTTCTGCATTTGTGAGGATATGATTATCGCCCCTCAGTGGCTTAAGTGTTCCGCATTTTACTGCTCGCGCTAACCCAATTGAAAGTGCAATAATCTATCTAAAGTCCATATTCAGGAACGGCCCCCAATCTTCTTTCGTTTGCAATTGAGACGAAAATTCAAAACCCACCTACCTCCAACAGAAGACATACGCCGAAGAGAAGAGAAACGCCTAAACAGTCACAGCAAAACAGAAAAAAGGGAAAGACGCGGGAGATATCCACGCGATCCTGGGTTCAAATCCCAGCGGCTCCGCCTCTACACGATGTACGATTAACTGATAAGGATTCCAAGTGGGCAGCAGTCTTAAATGAGAATTTTGCCCGTCAAAGAGTTGCGGTAATAATTTGGGCGCGCGCTTGTGCACGAAGAGGTAGCCTTCACCTTCGGTTAAACATATAACCAATCAAGAGGATATCCTGATTTGAGGAAGAAGTGAATGCACGAAGAGGCTAAGCGGAAGTGTAAAGCTTGTGGAAAACTGTTCATGCCCGACAATGATTTTCAAGGCTTCTGCTCAGACAGGTGCTACCACGTTTTCAGAGGAGAAATAAAACCAAGTGCTTAGCATAATCTAGCCTTTCACGGACATTTAGAGGCAGCTCCTCTAGACGATTTTAGCGCGCGCGCCCTATCGTTTGAATCTACGAGGAAGAAAGCAAAGATGACTGGTCTGGTACTTCTAGCTTCAACTGCCTTTTCAGGGTCTTGTAGCGGTTTCTCACCGTGACTTCAGTGACGCCTGCTGCTTCGGCTATGTCCTTCTGTGTCTTCTTCTCGTTGTTCTGCAAACAAGCAATGTACAGTGCTGCAGCAGCCAACCCCATAGGGTCCTTTCCGGCAGCAGCCCGCTTCTTTCTGGCTTCTCGAAGAATCCATATAGCAATTCCCTGGGTCTTGCCCGAAATTCCTGTGCTTTCAGCGATTTTCGAAACGTACATGAGGGAGTCAGCGATGGGCATGTGCATGTCAAGTTCACGCAGCAAAAGCCGGTAGCAACGAGCAACGTCCTTTTTATCGACTAGGCTTGCCTCTGCGATTTCATGAAGTGCTCTTGGGGTTCCACTTCCACGGCAAGCCGCATAAACCGCAGCAGCCGTTATGGCTGCGATAGACCTTCCTCGGACTAAGCCCTTATCTAAGGCTTTACGATAAATGACCGCGGCCTTCTCTTTGATTGGCCGTGGAATGTAGACCCTGTCTGAGAGGCGGTCAAGCTCAGCCATTGCCTGGGCAAGGTTTCTGTCAACTGAAGAATGCGCCCTAGAACGGATCTGCCATTTCCTCAGGCGCCACATCTGCAGGCGCGTTGATAATGGAAGTTTTCTTCCGAAAGCGTCACGGTCAACTTGGCTTATGGCTGTTGACAAGCCTTTGTCATGGACAGAATAAGATGTTGGCATCCCAACGCGGCTTCTTGAGGCTTTCTCTTCTTGGGTGAAGGCGCGCCATTCTGGTCCCTTGTCCATCATTTGCCCGTATAAGACGAGTCCGCAGTCGCCGCAAACAGTCTCACCAGTATCATAATCATGGATAAGGTTTGCACTACCGCATTCTGGGCACTTATCCCGCAACGTTTGATGAGACCGTGCCACTTTCTTTCTTTTCTCCATCTTTTCTGTCTCTATCATATGGAGTATGGTCATAACAGGATAACCTTCACAAAACACAATTCCTCATGTTGCGTTTCAGAATTTGAGCGATTTGATTGTTAGTCCGCAGCGCGCGCTAGAAAGGAGGATATTACGGGTTGATGCTTTGTTCGGCAGGGTTTTCCTACTCTTTTGTAAGCGTTATTTCAATTGTTGAAACCATCCGTGCTCTGTTTTCGCCTTCTCTTGGTGGCATCTCCTCTGTTCCTATTGCGATTTTGCTTATTTTTAGGTCTTTTAGGAAGCGATTTCTGGTTATTTCAGCTGCGTCAACTGCCGTGGTGATCGCTTGTCCTCGGGCTTTCAAGGTTATTTCCTTAGCATTGGATGCCGATAGGCTTGTGATAATCGCTAGAACATAGCTCATTACTGGTTTACTTCCAATGAAAACGATTCCCGATTTTTCCGACATTTTCCATCACATCTTTCATCATTGATTGTAACGTGCAACGTTGCTGTGTCCTTCTCGTCCTTCAACAACAGAACGCTACTGCCGCATAATACGCAAACCTCCTTATAAACCGATTAAACAACAGAGCATCTTGAGGATATTTTCGCGCGGCTCCCTTATCCTAGATTCCGGTTCTAGACGCACCATTCACTTCGCATTTAGGTGATAGGTCATAATCCTTGTCTATTGTCACTATGTAATTCTAGTAGCGCGCTAAATTAAAAAGGTGACAAAACTTCTATATATATTAGGTATCTAAGCTTGAACTAGCGGAGATCGAATATGAAACCTGAACATTATAAACCGATAAGGAAAAAGCCCAAACGAAAAGGCAAGATTAGTAGACACAAAAGTCGAATGCTTGCAGTGGCTCAAGAATGGAAACCCATTACTTCTCCACAATTGCGTGAAGCTTACTCTACTAAAATAGAATGGGCAAGGAAGCTGATTCCCAAATTGAAAGAAGAAGCAGAAGCGCCGGAAGAAAAAGAAGAGCTTAGATAAGCGCACGCACAAATTCTGATGGACTTGTTTTGGCTGTTCCCTGACAAAAGAAGCACTTTTCAACCATAAAATCACACAAAAGAACCGCAAAAAACGAATACCAAACAAGGCAAGTGTAGTAAATGATAAAAAAGATAGAAGATCGATCGATAGAAATCCTCGATGGTCGTTCTGCGCGCGCGCATTGTTGATGCGTAACTTTTCGAGTCTTTTTTACCCCTCGTAGTATTTGTCTTAGGTTCATTATGAGGGGTAAGTTTTTGAGTGAATTCTACCCCTCGTATATTTGCTCACTATCCTCTCCTGTTCCAGTGGTATCCAGATGTACCCTTGAAGCGGCTATAGGTCTTACCCGTCCATTTGAAAGCATAAGGATGGTTGTCCATTAACCGTCGTCCGTCGTGGTCGTCGTGGTTTGTGGTCGTCGTCCGTCGTTGTTTTGGTTGGTTGGTTGGGATAAAACTTTACCCCCCAAACCCAACACATTAACAGTCAAACCAAGTGCGCCAAACGATAAGTCAGATCGAAGATTGTTTCACAAGTCATAAATAGTGCGCGAGCTAAAACGGTTATTTCACATGTAGGCTCGTTTGACTGTCATTTCGCTGTCGCTGAGGCCTATTTCGAGGATGTTGCGTGGGCTGTGGGTTTCAACGTCTCGGTTTGGCTCATCAAACCCGTATCGCCGATTCGTTTTTTCAATTCATAACCAATATTAGACGCATGTCGAAGAAAGCCTCTGAGGGTCCAGCGTTGACTGAAGCAGTATCTGATGAAAAGATCAGCATATCAACTGAAACGGTAGCTTCAAGTGAAAAGATAGCTGAAAGAAAGACTATCGTTTACGAAACCCGCGCAGATCCAACCGTGATAAAGGTGGCGGCGGAGAAACTGAAGGTCCAGTTATTCGGCCGATTCGGGTTCTTGAAGCCCAAGGCAGGAGACATTCAATTTGTTTCTATTGACAAGTACTATGAACCTTATATGGTGATTAACGGAAGGTATTTTGTTGATTATTATCGCAAGTGTGCTTACACAGTCAACGTTGGCAAGGAAGTGCAGGAAGTCATTCTTTTGGATCATAGATTTGATCTTGGTCAGCTAATGGATCCTTCCGCAAAAGATCATAACGTGATTAGACTTGAGGGAGAGGAGCGGTTGATAAATGAGGTCAAGGCTTCTCTTATTGTCGACAGATTTGGAGATGATGTTACACTTGAAGAACTTCCATCTGCTCCTTCAGAGAGGCATCCCAAGAAAACATTGAGAACATTTGGCGTGGAACAGATCGCTCGGGACGCAGACTTGGACCTTATCCGATCCAGAATAGTCAGACGTCCTGGGAACATAAGCCGGCTTGTTGAGGAACTCTTCGAAGTCGACGAACGAGCCGTAATATATACTCCGAGGTTTAGAGTTGCATACAGAAATGTGAGGACAAACGAAGAAAAAGCCGTTGAGTTCGACGGCGTTACGGCCCAAAAAATCCAACAGAGCAAAAATCTAAATGAACCACTTCCCCCTCCGCCACCTCCATAAGAGAAGTCTGCCTGACTTGCAGTTTTGAGCGAGCGCGCGAAGGTCTTTGCTTGGCGATATTTGTTCCGCGTTCGACAGAGTCTGGTCCTGGCTGTCATCTGGCTCAAATGGAGCTTAACTGCGGCTGCTTCGCAAAGGCCATCACAGAAGCCGCGTTCAACGAGCTCTTGCGGTTTCTCCAGTGGCTTCAGCTTTTTTGTTGTGAACCCGCAATTATGTGCGCGCTTGTCATGTCGTGGTTTTTTCTTTTAGGAGGACCTTTTCTTTGTCGATTTTGATGAGGTCGAAGAGGTACTCGCTTACTGATTTGTAGCCGATGTCCTTGGCTTTGTACTGGGCCCAAATCCAAAGTTTCTCGTCTACTATGAAAATGTTGGTCCTCTTATGCTCTCTTATCAATTGGGTCTCCATCTTTCTTTATGTCTTGTGTAGTTTTAAACGTTTACCCTGCATATACAACATGTGTAGTAAAACTTGAGCGTTGCGCGCATGGTTGTTCCTAAATTCGTTTGCGGGTGGCTTGCGGTTTCGGCTTTGCTTTGTCTATGAATTGTGATGGTCCTCGGTCTACGAGAAGTGTCGTTCGGTGAACATTACCCAACTCTGTCACGCTTGAAAGGGACAATTTGGGAACACGCATGTGCGCTTTGCAGTTGCGGTTACGTTTTCCATGCAAGAATAGATTTATTAGTCAGGTTAAAGTTGAAATTTGCTTAGGAGTGTAAGATTTTTGGATGGATCAAAGAAAGACAGAAATGTTATCATAATCGCTATAGCGGCGCTCATTCTTGTCATCAGCTTCTCAGGATTCACGTCAACAGTAAGAGCAGCTGGACCAGAAAATGGCTGGAAAGCACACCTACTTTTCCATGCCCGTCCGGCATCGCTTGGAGGACCAGACCCGATTTCTCCAAGTCAAGTCATAGGCGCCTACAATCTTAATTCAGCAACAGGCGGCGCTGGAACGACGATAGCCATCGTCGACGCCTACGATGACCCAACCATCGCAAACGACTTAGCTACGTTCAGCAGCTACTTCGGTCTGCCAGCAGCGACTTTTGTGAAGCATAAGATGGCAACCACCATCAGTGTGAACAGCGGCTGGGCACTTGAGATATCGCTGGACGTTGAATGGGCTCACGCCATAGCCCCGCAGGCAACGATACTGCTCGTGGAGGCCAAGTCAAACAGCCTTGCCGATCTTCTTGCCGCAGTGAGCTACGCCACAAGCTACACGGGCGTCAAGGCAGTCTCGATGAGCTGGGGAGGAAGCGAATTCTCCACAGAAACCTCCTATGACTCGTACTTCGCCACACTGGGCATCGTCTTCTTCGCGTCCAGCGGGGACAACGGAGCCGGCGTGATATGGCCTTCGAGCTCGCCGAACGTGGTTGGCGTCGGCGGAACAACCCTCAACCTTGACTCAAGCGGAGCGGTGACTTCGGAGACGGCGTGGAGCGGAAGCGGAGGCGGCGTAAGCGCATACGAGGCCAAGCCAACGTATCAAACAAACTACGGCGTCACAACCGCCAGACGTGCCGTGCCAGACGTCTCCTACGACGCAGATCCAAACACGGGCGTTCTAGTGTATGACAGCACACCTTACCAGGGTTCGTCAGGCTGGTGGGTTGTAGGCGGCACGAGCGCAGGAGCCCCACAGTGGGCAGCAATCCAAGCTCTTGGGCTTTCAGCGAATAACAACAACTTCTATCAGGACGCGGCATCCTTAGCTTATGCGTCATACTTCAGAGACATCACAAGCGGGTCAAACGGATACTCAGCAGGCCTAGGCTACGACTTGGTGACAGGCTTAGGCAGCCCAGTCACCACGAGCTTCACAGCCTCGGTCACCCCAGACTTCTCACTGTCAGCGTCACCTGCCACGTTGACAATCGGAAGCGGATCCTCGGGAACCTCGACGATAACAATAACGTTCCTCAACGGATTTTCGGACACAGTAACGCTTTCAACGACTGCTCCGACTGGTTGGACAGCCGATCTCAGTCAAACGTCAATTTCAACGTCGGGCCAATCAACACTGAACATAACTGTGCCGAGCAGCGCCAGCAGTGGTGCATACTCGGTCACGGTGACAGGCACAAGCGGATCGTTAAGCCATACCATAAGCCTAACAGTGCAAGTCACCTCCCCAGACTTCTCCATCTCAGCGTCACCGGCATCGTTGACAATCAGAAGCGGATCCAGCGGAACCTCAACTATAACAATAACAGCTCTCAACGGCTTCACGGGCACAGTCACGTTATCAGCAAGTGCTCCAGCGGGACTAGCCGCCAGTCTTAGCCCAGTCTCGATTTCAACCTCGGGAAAAGCCACACTGACAATAACAGTACCAAGCAACACCAGAACCGGAACATACACCGTCACTGTAACAGGCACAAGCGGCACCCTAAGCCACACCGCGAGCGTAAGAGTAACAGTCCGCGGACGCCGCTGAACAACCAAGACACCCTCCCTCCTTTTTTTTGTGCAGACACAAGAAAGTCCAGTAGTTTTGCGCGCGCGATCAGAAAAAACTTCTCTTAGTCCTTTCCAAAGTTATTCAGAGTTCTTCTACGGGAGATAACACTTGGCACGCTGAGAAGGCTCTTGGCATTATACGCATCAGAACACAAGGTTCAAACGTTGAGCACTGCATCTGGCCGCGCGTCAAAGCTGCGGAGAGACTTGTCGATGAAGTTTTGATCTTTTATCCTAGCGTGCGCTATTCTTCTTTTATTTTTGGTTCCTTCACAAGGATCAATGCCAATATGAAGGAAGGCAGGACTGCTGCAATGGCGACCATGAACGGTGTCTGCGGAGATACATGCTCATAGAGATATCCACCCAGTGAGGCGCCGGCGGCCATGACTATGTAACTTCCGAAGTTGATGAAGCCGTTCACTTTTCCCCGCAGCTCTTTCGGTGTCAAGTCGGTTTGGAGCGCTCCAAAAGACGCGTTCAGCATCACTTGTCCTGCGCCTAGAAGGACCAGCGACACGGCAACCTTTGCCAGATCTCCGTTAATGAAGAACCACATTGCTAATCCGAAGACGAGCAGTGAGGCTAGAAGAGGTATCTTCCTTCTGATCTTGTCCACGAACTTGCCGACTGGTATGGCTAGCAAGATTGTGGTCGCGGGCACAATTGCGACGATGAAGGCCCACGTTACCTCCTCTATGTGAAGTACTCTTGTGGCGTAAATGACTGTGTAAAGATTCATGGCGGAAAACCCAAAGATCGCCACAGAAAATGATAGGAACAGGTAGAGCATCGACCTAGGCACTTTTTTCCACGCACCGAAACTCTCTTTCAGAGCAATCGGATAGCTTTGTATTATCTCTCCTAACCGAGGCCTGGAGGTGCTCACAACGGTCTCCTTCAAGAAGTAGAATCTGAAAAATGCTGCGACTAGAAATAGTACGACAACGATGCCATAAGCTATTCTCATGCCATCGATCAGACCGAAGCGAGCGCGGAGCAGACCAGCCACAGCTGGGCTTGGTGTTGTGGAAGCGCTGGCTATGAGCATGACTATGCTGAAGCCCATCCCTCTTCTTTCAGCTGGGAGAGAATCAGAAATCATTGCGTTCAAAGCTGGCTGATAAGTTGAGTTGAATGTGCTCATTAGAATCGCCCCTAGTAAGATGAAAGTCCATGAAGGTGCAACTGCATAAAACACGAAACTTAGAGCCACACCGAAAGTCATCGTGGAGATTAGCCATTTTCTTCCGTACTTGTCTGCCAAGTACCCCCCTGGAAACTGGAACGAAGCCAAGGCCAAGAACTGCGAGAGACCTATGACTCCCAGGATGGTTTCTGTGGCGCCGAGTCCAAGTACGTAGAGGCCGAAGTAGGTGGCTGGGAGTTCGGATGCAAAGTCTACAATTATCCAACTTGCCACCAATGTTGCATAGTTGCCTTTTATGAACGAGAACTCCTTTCTCAAAGTCCCTAGGAAGGTCATTTCCTAACCCTCTTTGTTATCATGCGACTGGACACCTTAGTTTAGTGTTCTGGAAAAAAGTGACCACTTTGTTGACCACATTTCTAGTTGCTCTATTTGCATCGTGGGCGTTAAGCGGTTCTTCTCTCACCAAGGATGCCATTCGCTCTTTCTCCGGGTGAAAAAGGATCGTTCGTGAAAATAAAGGTGGCTCACGTGTTGTAGTCTCGATTTGTTACTACCTAATGCGGGCCGCGCGCGAGTGCAGTCACACTTGATTTCTTTTGAGTATTGATCCAGCATTCATAAATCTGATTAGAACCCGGCTGGTGTTTCAAATTCAAGCGCGCATGCGCGGTGGCGTGTGCCCCCA
>Ga0315277_10004338_pt1 | contig 19028 bp, 17 predicted proteins | sample YL17G05_15_MG_FD_203695 | JGI IMG/M metagenome (GOLD analysis project Ga0315277, IMG submission 203695) | Sediment microbial communities from Yellowstone Lake, YNP, Wyoming, USA - YL17G05_15 | ecosystem: Environmental > Aquatic > Freshwater > Lake > Sediment | place: USA: Wyoming | collected...
GTAGAAAGCCACAGAATTGCTGCCAGCGATGATATCGAAGTCTCCACTTATTTGGGGCTAGCTAAAGAGTTGCGCGGCGAGCAACCTGTAGTTGAGCCCAAGCTACCCCCCACCGAACGTGAAACTATAGTAGTGCTCGACTTTGGCTCTCAATATAGCATGCTCATTGCCAGACGGGTACGGGAATGCCATGTCTATTGTGAACTTGTGCCTTACGATACGTCTTGGGAGAAAATAGCTTCCCTTAACCCACGAGGATTTATCCTCTCGGGAGGTCCGGCTAGCGTTTATGATTCCGGCGCTCCCCTGCCTTTACCATATATTTATGAGAGCCATCTGCCGGTGATGGGCATTTGCTATGGGACGCAGGCTATCGCTTATCACTTAGGTGGTCAGGTAATCAAGGGAGCAAAACGCGAATACGGCCATACAATTCTACACATAAGCGTTGAAGGCTGTCCTCTTTGTGCGGGTCTTCCATCATCGTTCCCCGTGTGGATGAGCCATGGTGACCAAATAACAGAGTTGCCTCCCGGCTTCAAGGCCCTGGCTTATACTGAAAATTCGCCATTTGCGGTCATGGGTAACGATAGTAATATCTACGGACTACAGTTTCACCCTGAAGTGGTTCACACAGCTCACGGGAAAACCATATTTCAGAATTTTGTACTTCAAATATGCGGTTGTCAGGGCAACTGGACGCCAGCTAATTTCATAGCTGAGAGCGTAGATAAAATTAAAGAGCAAGTAGGTGGCAGGAGAGTGGTCTGTGCTCTTTCTGGAGGCGTCGATTCGGCGGTAACTGCTACCCTTATAGACCGTGCTATTGGCAATAACCTAACTTGCATCTTTATCAACAATGGCTTATTGCGTCGGGATGAACCTGAAAGAGTGCTTAGTACCTTCAAGCGTAACCTCAAGATGGATGTAGTTTACATCGACGCTACCGATAGATTCCTGGAACAACTTAAAGGAGTTAGCGATCCGGAACAGAAGCGACACTTAATAGGAAACGAGTTTATCCGAATTTTTGAGGAAGAAGCGGCCAAATTAGGTAAGATTGATTTTCTGGCCCAGGGTACTCTTTACCCCGATGTCATTGAAAGTACCTCCACGGATACCAAAGCTGCTGCCAAGATAAAGAGCCATCATAACGTCGGAGGGTTACCGGCTAAAATGAGTTTCGCTCTTATCGAGCCCCTGAGGCATTTGTTTAAGGATGAAGTTCGACAGGTGGGGTTGACTCTGGGTCTGCCCGAGGATAGGGTCTGGCGGCAGCCTTTCCCCGGACCGGGTTTAGCCATTCGCATCATTGGTGAGGTGACCGGAGAAAAGCTGGAAATACTCCGGGCTGCTGATTGGATCCTGATGAGTGAAATCAAGAAAGCCAATCTTTATCGTCAGCTTTGGCAAAGCTTTGCTGTACTTACTGATGTCAAGAGCGTTGGCGTCATGGGCGACTATAGAACTTATGGCTACTTGGTAGCGGTCAGAGCAGTAACCAGTGAAGATGCCATGACTGCTGATTGGGCTCGCCTACCCCACGACCTTCTCGCTGCAATATCTGACCGCATTGTTAATGAAATTCCCAGTGTCAACAGGGTAGTTTATGATATTACCAGTAAGCCGCCGGCGACTATAGAATGGGAGTAAGTATCGAAGGAGGAAGAAAGATGAGTCATTCTTCTGAAGAAATTGACGATGAACAGTTAGCTATAATAGACGACCTGGAGATGCTCCGCGAGGATTTGGCAAGCGAGTTGCAAGCCATTAACCAGTATCATGGGCATATATTAATCATGGAGGATGAAGAGGCTGCGACCGCACTGGAACACATTGTCGAAGAAAAGAAGGAACACGTCGCAGAGTTGATGAGACTGATTCAAAATCTCGACCCTGTTCAGGCCGAGAAATTCAAGGAGATCTTATAATGCCATGTCACACAGAGTGAAACTAAAGGGTGTAAGGAAGAATAGGGGAAAGCACAAGAAGAAGAAATAGGCAGGCGCTAATCGACACCACAATTGCCTGCCGTGGGTCGCAGACCCATTTGTTGTGCGTGGCCGCATCCATTGAGCATGTTGACTAGCGACCCAGAAGAAGCAAGATTCAGTGAGCCCACTCGCTGAAAATTCATGCAGGAGGGTGGATTTGAAGATACTAATAGTTGGTGGTGGTGGCAGGGAGCATACGTTAGCCTGGAAGATTGCCCAGAGTCCCAAGGTGACCAAGGTTTTTGTCGCGCCCGGAAATGCTGGGACAGCTGCCATTGGGGAGAATCTAGATATCTGGCCAACTGATGTAGAAGGGCTGGGCAACGTAGCGAAGGAGAAAGGCATTGACCTCGTGATGGTTGGGCCTGAGGTTCCTTTGGCGTCAGGCATAGTGGACTACTTCAATTACTTAGGCATTCCTATCTTCGGGCCGACCAGGGCAGCTGCGCAGATAGAATCGAGCAAGGTTTTTGCTCGACATCTGATGGAAGAGCATGGCATTCCTTGTCCGAAGGGCGCTGTCTTCTCTTCTCATTCTGAAGCCAGTGAGTACCTTCAGAAGCAGAGCCCGCCTATCGTCATCAAAGCCGATGGACTGGCGGCTGGCAAAGGTGTGGTTATTGCTGATTCTCTGTCGGAAGCTCAGAAAGCCCTGGACGACATCATGGGTGCTAAGATCTTCGGCTCGGCAGGACATAGAGTAATAATTGATAACTATCTTAGCGGTCCAGAGGTCAGCCTCATAGCTTTCACGGATGGCAAAACGGTCTCGCCAATGATGCCGGCCTGCGACTATAAGAAGGTTGGCGATAATGACCACGGGCCAAATACCGGGGGCATGGGTAGTTATAGCCCTCCGGGCCTATTATCCAGGCAAATGGTAAAAGATGTGGCCAGAGGCATTTTTTCGCCAACTGTGAAGGCTCTGGCCAAGGCAGGCATGCCCTACAAAGGCGTGCTCTATGCCGGGTTAATGATTGTTAGGGGATTGCCGGTGGTGCTGGAGTTTAACGCTCGCTTTGGTGATCCCGAGACCCAGGTCATTTTACCCCTTCTCAAAACGGACCTGGTAGATATACTCCTAGCGGTAATTCGCGGTAAGCTTGCGGACATAAAAATAGAATGGAGGGCCCAGGCTTGTGTGGGAGTGGTTATGTCTTCGGGTGGCTACCCTGGAAGCTACAAAACTGGCTTTCCCGTAAAAGGGATAGATAGTGTGGATAAAGACGTGCTGGTCTTCCACGCTGGCACTAAACTGGGAAATGACGGCGTTATTTATACTGACGGTGGGCGGGTGCTTACCGTAGTAGGCGTGGGCAAGAACATGGCTGAAGCTCGGGAGAAGGTTTACCGCAACATTGATAGGATTCGTTTCGACGGCTCCTACTATCGTAAGGACATTGCTTTGAGGGAGATCGTTTGAATGGTATTAGTGGGCGTAGTCATAGGCAGCAAGACAGATATCGAACTGATACAGCCGGCGCTGGACATGCTAAAGCAATTGGGCATTGAGTATGAACTTTCTGTTATCTCAGCCCATAGAAAACCCGAAAAGGTAAGGGAGTATGGCCTGGAAGCAGAGAAGAGGGGGCTCAAAGTTATCATCGCCGCCGCTGGTTACGCTGCTCACCTTCCCGGTGTCCTGGCTAGCTGGACAACTTTGCCCGTAATCGGTGTGCCCTTACCCACCAGTGAACTTAAAGGCATAGATGCTTTACTTTCCATAAGCCAGATGCCCGGCGGAGTACCGGTAGCTTGTATGGGCATTGGAGCAAGTGGAGCCAAGAATGCTGCCTTGCTCGCCGCGCAGATTTTAGGCACCGAGCATAAGGAGATAAAAGAAGCCTATCGCAGATATAAACAGGAATTAGCAAGGGGATAATATGATTGAGCGATATTCCCGACCTCAGATGAAGAAAATCTGGTCTGAGAAAAACAAATTTGACCAGTGGCTTAAGGTGGAGATAGCCGTTTGTGAAGCTTGGGCTGAGCTGGGCGAAATCCCGCAAAGAGACATACTTAAGATAAGGAAAGCCAGCTACAACCTGAATCGTATCGCCGGGTTTCTGAAGGTGACCCATCATGACATGACGGCTTTTCTAAACTCGGTGGCTGAAAGTTTGGGCACAGAGTCACGCTTTATCCATCTTGGGCTCACCTCTTCGGATGTTATGGATACCGCCCTTGGCCTGCAATTGAACCAGGCGGCGGATATACTGGCAAAGGATGTAGCCGAGCTTATATCCGTACTGGAGAGTAAAGCTATAGAGCACAAAGACACCATTATGATGGGGCGAACCCATGGTGTTCACGCCGAGCCGACTACCTTTGGTTTGAAGATGGCCTTATGGACTGAAGAGATGAGACGTAATGCTCAAAGGCTGGCTGAAGCCAGGGAAAACATCTCTGTGGGTAAAATATCCGGGGCGGTAGGCACTTATGCTACCGTGCCTCCTCAGGTTGAAAAAATAGCTTGCGCCAAACTAGGGCTTGCTTCAGCTCTCATATCAAGCCAGATAATCCAGCGTGACCGCCATGCCCAATTTCTGACTACTTTGGCTATTATCGCCAGCTCCCTGGAGAAATTCGCCACGGAGATCAGAGGTCTCCAACGAACGGAAGTTCGAGAAGTTGAAGAGCCCTTTGAAGCGGGGCAAACGGGCTCCTCGGCGATGCCTCATAAGAGAAATCCTGAGCTTTGTGAACGTATCTGCGGGCTGGCCAGGTTAGTAAGAGGCTATGCTTTAGCTTCTCTGGAAAACATCGCCTTATGGCACGAACGTGACATCAGCCACTCCTCCACAGAGCGGATTATCTTACCTGACTCCTGTCTGGCACTTGACTACATGCTATCTGTATTTACCTCCATAATGAAAGGGCTCAAGGTTTATACGGAAAATATGCGTAATAACATTGAGCTCACCCAGGGGGTCATCTTCTCCCAGAGAGTACTCCTCGCCTTGATAGATAAAGGCCTGCCACGTGGAGAAGCTTATGAAATAGTGCAAGACAACGCCATGAAGGCCTGGCAGAAAAGGAAAAGCTTTCCGAGCTTGCTTAAAACAGACAGGCGAATAACTGCACATTTGACCAAATTGGAATTGAATTCTCTTTTTGACTATACTTATTATCTGAAATACGTAGATGACGTCTTTGAACGATTAGGGCTAGCCAAAGCCAAACAGGGAAGAAAAGCTGGCAAAGCCGGGGCAGTCAAACTGGCTGCTAGGGTGGTGTAGGGGACGAGCACTGGCTTCGAGTCTTCTGCGCTAACGCATAACGGAGGGAAATAGAGGGATGAAGACTGCGAAAGAATACCTTGATAGCATCAAAAAAATGCATTTTGAGCTCTACATGTTCGGAGAGCGGGTGACCAATCATGCCGATAATCCTATTATCAAACCGACAAGGAATTGTGTTGCCGCTACTTATGAACTTGCCGAAGAGTCCAAATTTCCACAATACCAGAACGTTATGACAGCCGCCTCTCATCTAACAGGAAAGAAGATAAATCGTTTCTGTCACATTCATCAAAGTACCGAAGACCTGGTCAACAAGTCAAAAATGGGTAGAGGACTAGGTGCTTACACCGGTTCTTGCTTTCAGCGCTGTGTCGGGATGGATGCTCTCAATGCTTTGTCGATAGTGACCTACGACATTGACCAGAAGTATGGGACCGACTACAACAAGCGTTTTCTGAAATACTTGAGATACGTACAGGATGAAGACCTGGTTTGCGATGGTGCTATGACGGATGCCAAGGGCGATAGGAGTCGCCATCCCGCCGAGCAAGCTGATCCTGACCAATACCTGCACGTAGTGGAAGAGAAATCGGATGGCATTGTCGTTCGTGGGAATAAAATGCATCAGACCGGCGCTGTAAATTCGCATGAAATCATCTGCATGCCGACTAGAGCTATGCGTGAGGAAGATAAGGATTATGCTATTTCTTTTGCCTTGCCCAGCGATACCCAGGGGATTATATATATCTATGGGAGACAACCGTGCGACACGAGAAAAATAGACAGTCCGAATATGGATGTCGGTAACATTCTTTACGGTGGACAGGAGTGTATGGTTGTCTTTGACGACGTGTTTGTGCCCTGGGAACGGGTCTTCATGTACAAGGAATATGACTTTACCGGCGACCTGGTAGAGAAGTTTTCTGCTTATCACCGCCAGAGTTATGCCTGCAAGTCGGGTATGGGCGATATCTTGATTGGTGCCAGTCAATTAATTGCTGAATATCAGGGCACTGCCAAAGCTTCTCATATTAAGGACAAAATCATTGACATGATTCAGCTCAATGAAACCATGATGTCCTGCAGTCTTGCCTGTGCTTATGAAGGTCACAGAGAGGCTTCCGGAACTTATCTTGTGGACACTCTGAGAGCCAATGTATCTAAACTAAACGTGACGAAGTTTCCTTATGACATAGCCAGGCTGGCCCAGGACATTGCTGGCGGCCTAATAATAACCATGCCTTCTGAAAAGGACCTTAAGCATCCCAAGATAGGCAAGTATGTGGCCAAATATCTGAAGGGAGTTGATGGTATTGCGGTGGAAAATCGTGTTCGTGTACTACGACTGATTGAGAATATCACGGCAGGTTTAGGAGCCGCATGTTATTTGGCAGAATCTATGCATGGTGCCGGTTCACCTATGGCTCAAAGAATTATGATTGGTAGACAGTCCAATATGGACAGGATGAAAAGCAGTGCCAAGAGGGTGTGTGGCATTGAATCCTAGTTAACGGTTTGAAGAGAAGCGACTTCTTAGAGTGTTCCTGAGAATATCATAATCTGAGAGGGGGGCGAACTATGAGTAGCGGCCCAACAGTCCTGATGAATGCCATCTTACCTCTTCCTTTATTTCGGCGTGGCAAGGTAAGGGATGTTTATGATTTAGGTGAGGAATTGCTCATCGTGTCCACAGATCGCATCTCTGCCTTCGATGTTGTCCTGCCCTGTGGCATCCCTGGCAAAGGAAAAGTTCTTAGCCAGCTTTCTGCCTTCTGGTTCAAGAAAACAGCCCGTATGCTGCCTAATCATCTTATTAAGGTAATCGACAGCGCGGATACACTTCGGGATGTCCTTGCCAGTACTCCTGCTGTCATTGCCAGGAACGAAGTGACGAAGCAATCTCAAAAGAAAAGAGATTCCTCGCTTACACTTGGAACAAACCTTGTCGACCGCTCTATGCTTGTGGCTAAAGCCGAGCGCATACCTGTAGAATGCGTCGTTCGGGGCTATCTATCCGGCTCGGCGTGGGTGGAGTACAAAGAGACTGGAAAAGTTGGAGATATCAGCTTGCCCAAGGGAATGAAAGAGAGTCAGGAACTATCTCAACCTATCTTTACCCCCACCACTAAGAGCGACACAGAGCATGACCGCCCATTAACCAATCAGGACATAAAAGACATTGGCGTTGAAGACCTTTTTGGGGAATTAGAACAAAAAAGCCTGCTCGTGTACGGCTATGCTCGGGATTATGCCAAACGTCGGGGCATAATAATTGCCGATACCAAGTTTGAGTTTGGTTTCATTAATGGCAAATTAGCCCTTATCGATGAGCTACTGACGCCAGATTCAAGTCGCTTCTGGGATGCCAGCCAATACGAGATTGGCCATTCACAGCCCAGCTTCGATAAACAACCAGTCCGTGATTGGTTATTAGATTCAGGATGGGATAAAGAACCGCCGGCGCCTATGTTGCCGCCGGAGGTAATCGAAAGAACATCGGAAAGATATCGCGAGGTGTACAGCAAATTAACCGGTGGCGTTCTCAGAGGAAAATAGGACGTAGGTTGTCCAGAGTTGATTACTTCCTTGCGGTTCGCTGTTACCAGCCCTCTATTTTGCCTGTGGGGTCTTCTGTAACGTCCCTATCCGGCCAGCACTTTGACCAACCGCAACAAGTCGCTATCCAATTCCTTCCTTTTCTCCCAGGTTTCCCTCAAAGGAGTGAAGGCTATCTCTCCATTCAACTCCCCCACCATACAGCCTGACATACCCTTAACCAGAGCGTCCACAGCTGCTGCCCCTAACTTGCTGGCGAGGACTCTATCCCTGGCTGTAGGTGAGCCTCCCCTTTGAACATGTCCCAGCACACAAATCCGGTACTCCATCTTTAGTCTCTCCCATACTTGTTGGGCAATTGAAAACGCACCGCCTGCTTCGTCTCCTTCAGCAACTATCACGATAGACGACTTTTTACCTCTCTCGAAGCTGCGCTTTATATCGAGGCAAAGCTGCTCTATTTTTGTTTCTACTTCGGGAATCAAGATATCTTCGGCTCCGCCGGCAATTCCTACCTCCAGTGCAATAAATCCCCTACTCCTTCCCATAACCTCGACGAAGAATGGACGTTGCAGCGACCCCGCGGTATCTCTAATCTTGTCTATGGCATCCAAAGCTGTGTTTATGGCGGTATCGAAGCCGATAGTATAGTCGGTGCCATAGACATCGTTATCTATGGTGCTCGGAACACTGATTACTTTTACATTTCCCGCTTCAGCCAGGGCTGTTGCACCGCGAAGTGTGCCGTCTCCGCCTATGGTTATCAATCCCTCGACGCCTTCTCGTCGGAGAGTTTCAATTGCCTTTCTTGTGCCTTCCCGGGTCTTCATTTCCTCGCAGCGAGCCGTTTCCAGAATGGTGCCGCCACGGTGGATGATATTGGCTACCGACCTGTTGCCTAACTTCACAAAGTCCTCCTCCATCATACCGCAGTATCCTCGGCGAATTCCTATCACCTCTAGATTACAGCTAACTCCACAACGGACGACAGCTCTGATGCAGGCATTCATTCCGGGAGCATCACCGCCGCTGGTTAACACGCCAATCTTTTTCATAATACCTCCCGACTTAGCTTCTATTCTACCATGGACTTCCTGGCTCGCTTAAACCTTGTAACTATCTCGATAATACACCAGCAAGTATAGCTCTCTGAGCAGGTCAGATTCGTTGTGCCTTATGATTTGCTGCAAATAGTTATCATTCTCTGTGTGAAGGAATCTTTGCCATAGCAACGGGACGTCTCTACCGCTAATCACTGGCTCGTTAAAATACTGCTCCGCATGGGAAAACAGCTCGTCCAACTTCGGCCACTTGAGGTAAAGTGCATCGGCTTTTTCCTTCCAGGGCTGGAATAAGTCTACCCCTTCTATATCAATCCCTTTGGCTTGAAGGAATCCCTTCTCGAAGGAGAGATTGTAGGCGTAAAATGGTCTGGGGAGCGTCGGAACGAGCTCCGCAAGCTGAGCGATGAACGGCGCTTCCTCTTCTGAATTCCGGCAAATTATCTCCAGGCGGCTCCCTTGAATATAACCAAAGAGCACTATCTCATCGTGTTCCACATCAAGACCGGTGGTCTCTAAGTCAATCAAGGTTCCTTGGGGGATACCTAACATTAACGCTCGGCTGTATGAGGTAATCATGGCCGCACCCTCTCCTTCCTTACTCATATTATACAAGCCGTATTACGCCAAAGATAGCTCGGCATCGTTCCGAGCCTTGTCCTCTGTCTGTTCAGGTGATGTATGTCAAAGCAGCATAGCAGTTAATAAGAAGAGCGAGCTCCAAATTCTGGAACTCGCTCCTGAATGTCGCTATTCAGTTCTAGATCACCCTTACTCTTCCACTTCAGCTTCCGGCTGAACCGCCGTTGCCCCTTCTTGGGAGCCTTGCCTTACAGACGAAGAGCTCAGGGCTTCCAATTGCTCTCCAGCAACGCACCCTAACTATCGAAGCGACCTCCTCCCTACGTTGCCGGGGAGCTCCCATGAGGAAACATCCATCGGCATAACCAGGCTTCTCTTCGTGTCATGCCCCACCTCCTTGCCAGGCGCGACTATTCTTGCCTAACGTTCATATGTTAGCAGAATAGGGAGGTCGTGTCAAGATTATACTGGCTGCCGTGCTCTACCTGATGATCCGCGTTCCGGTCTTGCCCTGGAGTGCTGCCAGAGCTGTTTCAGGAAGCGTTATGATCACCTCTCGTTCCCGTCGCTGGTCGGGGGTGGCTTCCTTCAGGAACATTATGGCTGCGCGTATCTTTGGCTCCATGCTGCCCTTGCCGAATTGCCCTTCGTCCAGGAGATTCTCTGCTTCGGCCACAGTCAGGTTCTTCAAGGCTTTCTGCCGAGGCGCAGCGAAGTCTTGATATACATACTCTACTGCGGTAAGGATAAACAGCACGTCGGCATCTATGTCGATTGCCAGGCGAGCCGAGGCGTAGTCCTTGTCAATTACAGCTTCAACGCCGCGCAGATTTCGGTTATCCTCTCTAACTCCGGGGATGCCACCGCCGCCCACGGCCACTACTATTTCTCCCGCGTCCAGCATGCTCTTTATGATCCTGGCCTGCTGAAGGCTGACAGGCATGGGCGAAGCGACTACGCGTCTGTAACCGCGGTCGCTATCCTGGATGATATGCCAACCCTTCTCCTTCTGGAGTCGTGCCGCTTCACCCTCGGTGTAGAAGGGACCGATTGGTTTGGATGGCCTTTGAAAAGCGGGGTCATTCTTGTCCACGACAACCTGACTTACTACAGTGGTGATGTTGTGCGGCGCCTTTGCCTGTCTCAGGCAGTTAGCCAGTGTGTTCTGAATCATATAGCCCATGAAGCCTTCTGTGGCGGCTCCACAGATGTCCAGAGGCATGGGTGGCAGCGTATCCTGCACCATCGTGCTGGCTAGAAGCAAGTTGCCTACCTGTGGTCCGTTCCCATGAGTGATTACGATGCGACTCCCGCTGCTGAGCAAGCCCAGTAGCTGCTCGGCAGTGCGCCGCAGATTCTCATATTGCTCCTCAATAGTTCCCTTCTGCCCTGCTCTTAAGATGCAGTTACCACCAAGGGCGATAATGAAAGTCATGGTTCTATCCCTGCTCATTGCCTTTTCTTTCCCGGCCTTGCCCTGTGATAGGTACAGGTGGCACTCTGGCTCCCGCAATTCTTAGAGTCCTGAGCGAGATTGTGAGCACGTGCAAACTCCGACAGTATCTGCTCTAGATTGGGCGTTCCCATATCCTGAAGTTCATATGAAACCCTGGTATGCGGTCTCTTGATGTTAATGATTCGGCTCAAGTCTATGGGCGTTGCCACCACCACCGCATCGCAGTCAACGCTGTTGATAGTCCTCTCCAGATGTTGTAGCTGACGGGCGCTGTACCCGATGGCTGGCAGGACTGGTCCAATACTCGGGTAGTTCCTGAAGGCTTCAGCGATGCTCTCGACCGCGTAGGGCCTGGGATCTACAAGTTCTGCTGCACCGCCTTGCCGTGCAGCGATGGTGCCCGCACCATACGCCATCCCCCCGTGCGTCAGCGTCGGTCCGTCCTCGATGACCAGGACTCTTTTGCCCTTGATAAGCTTCGGATTGTCAACTCGAATCGCCGATGCAGCTTCGACCAGCGTCGCATTCGGGTTCACTGTGGCAATGCTCTCCCGCACCTTCCTGACGTTCTCCGGGGCCGCGCTATCGATCTTGTTGATGACCACCACATCGGCCATTCGCACGTTGATTTCCCCCGCGTAATACGAGACCTCGTGGCCAGCACGGTGAGGGTCGGCGACCACAATCATTAAGTCTGGCTGGAAAAACGGGAAGTCGTTGTTTCCTCCGTCCCACACGATGACATCACAACCTTCTGGATCCCCCTCGGCAGCCTTCAGAATAGCCAGGTAATCCGCACCGGCATATACTATGGTTCCCCGTACCAGATGTGGCTCATACTCTTCTATCTCTTCGATGGTGCACTTGTGCTTCTTCAAGTCGCCCAGCTCTGCAAGGCGCTGCACCCTTTGCTTGAGCAGTTCGCCGTAGGGCATCGGATGACGAACAGCGACGACTTTCAGTCCTTTCTTCTTCAGAAGCTCTATGATTCTCCTCGAGGTCTGGCTTTTGCCAGCGCCTGTCCTCACCGCACACACCGCGATGACGGGTCTGTTGCTCCTGAGCATTGTGTCCTTTGGGCCAAGCATCATGTAAGTTGCCCCGGCCGCATTCACGATTGAACCGATGTGCATTACGTGCTGGTAGGAGACATCGCTGTAGGCAAAGACGCAGTCATCAACACTCAACTCTTGTATCAGGCGGGGCAGTTCTTCCTCTGCGTAGATCGGAATTCCCGCCGGATAAAGTTCACCAGAGAGCTCAGGGGGATACTTCTTCCCCGAGATGCCCGGAATTTGCTGCGAGCCAGTGAAGCCTACTACATTGTAGCGCTTGTTTTTCCTGAAAAACACGTTGAAGTTGTGAAAATCTCTGCCCGCTGAGCCTATGATGATGACGTTTCTCCTTCTCATGACGATGGTCCTCCTCTGACCTTCCTTTTTCGCCTTCTTGAACAGGCTGAATATTAGCACATCCCGTCCTTCTAGAACAGCCATACTTGCCAATCACACTGGCAGCGTCCGGCACGATAGCCCGGCGGGTGGCATTGCAGCATTGACTGCGCCATGCAGGTGGGCCACAGTTGACATAAAACTCACCACCAGGGAGGGCTGCTTTCACTGGCGCGTCTGCGACAGAGTTGTCGGAGAGATACCTGAGCTCAGAAGCCCTGAAGAAAACTGTCCCCGCTGGGTGGCAAGTGAGGGCGGATGCTGTTGCCCCACCTGTGGCTTCTCCCGCCCCCTGTTATGAAGCTCGCCTGCTCGCTGGCTCACCCCAAGAGGCAAAATCCTAATTCAGGTTGACAATGGCTTATTTGCCACAGTAGAATGAGCTTCCTATTTAGGGAAACGTAAATCTGCTACTGAGAATATTAAGAGCATTGAGCCCGGAGACACAGGAAAGCCGGGCTTATTATTTTGCTGAGGAGGAATTCAAATGTTAAAGGGCAAGAACGTTCTTCTACGGCCGGTAAAGAGATCGGATATCTCATATTTTCTGAAGTGGTTTAACGACCCGGAGGTAGTCCAGTATCTTGAGATGTATTTGCCGATGACTGAAGTGTACGAGGAGAAATACATCGAAGAATTGGGTACCACGAGGGCAAAGACCGAAGCTGTCTTCGTTATTGAAGTGATCGAAGGTGGTTCGAACAAGCCCATTGGGGTTTGTGGGCTACACGAGATCAAGTCAAAGGACCATCATGCCGGTTTCGGGATTGCCATAGGTGAAGAGGATTACTGGGGCAAGGGGTATGGTACAGAGGCCACCCGGCTGCTAATCAACTATGGCTTCCAACAATTGAATCTACATCGCATCTCATCGTGGGCAGTTGCCTTCAACGAACGCAGCCTTAAGCTTCACAGGAAAGTCGGCTTCCGGGAAGAGGGCCGTCTGCGGCAAGCCACGTTCAGAAACGGGCAATATCATGACTATGTGCAATTCGGCATCCTGAGGGAGGAGTGGATAGGATTGTGATGGAGAAGCCCGGTAAGAAGGGGTTACCGGAACAGGATTTCGACCAACGCAATTAACTGCTCTCTTCTTATGAAGCTCGCCTGCCCGCCGGCTTATCTCATGGGGAAAAGTCTAGATATAGTTTTGCCGGGTATATTTGCCTTTGTCTGGCTCAGCAGGCGTAAAACAACCTTGCACAAAGTGGACTTATCGTTCATTTAGGTAACAAAACGCTATTTTGTTCAATTACCCCCAAGATTTAAGGAATAACATGAGTGTTTGCTAAGCAGATAGCCTGTTACTCCAGGGGATAACCGTCCGGTGGTTTTATTTTTAGTATGAGTTTTTACTCCCTTACTTATCAAGGCTTGAGCTAGGCTCTGCCTAAAATAGCTCTTTCGCTCAGCTCTGTATCCAGAGCACGACAAGGTATATTCCCACCCCTATGAAAATAATGGAGGCTGCCACACGAATGATTTTCTCGGCGCGGGTGACCGCGTTAAGCCATGTGGAAACCCTGGCCACGCCAGCAGATATAAGCACGCCGAACACTAAGACAGGCAGGCCGGTGCCAATAGCGTACACTGCAGGCAGTGTTACGCCACCAGCGGATTTAAGGGCCAAAGGTATCAGTACTCCGAAGAACAAGACTGCGCTATAAGGACAAAAGGCAAGCGCAAATAGAGCACCTAGGAGAAATCCCCCTATCATCCCCCAGTCGGCAACCTTGCCTCCTATTGAAGACAGCCTTCCCCCTCCCAAACTAAAGGGCATCCTGTTTATACTCAGCATTATCACCCCTATCACTATCAGAAGTGGCCCCAGGACTTGTTCGCCGAAATCCTGAAGAAATGAGGCTACTCCAGGCACCTCAAGTCCAGCCACAATGATTATGACGCCGATGATGGAATAAGAAAACATTCGCCCCAGTGTATAGAGCGCTCCAGTTATTACAGCGTATCTGCGCTGCGTCGCTCTCCGGCTAACATATGCTATGGCAGCAATGTTGGTAGCCAGAGGACAAGGACTAATAGCAGTTATCAAACCTAGAAACAACGCTGAGAGGACCGGGATATTGAGGTTTCTTATAATCCCACCCAAATCCATCACGTCTCTCCGTTGAGGCTTTTCTCAATTTTGCTCTTCAATGCCGTGACAAACGCCTCGTCGTTGTGAATAAGGACATAAAGGTCCGTCGCCTCTTCAATATGGTCAGTGCCGTCTTTTATGGTGTTAATGAATAGTTGTGAACCATAGGCGCCGTAATGTTCGACGATGTCGGCGTTTTGTTTATCGTCTATGTTTATCACCTGAAAAGTCAGTTTGTCGCTCTCCAGTTCATCCGCAAAGTAGGTTTCCACGGTATCACGTGTCAGTTCTTCAGCATGTATACAAGTGGGGCAGCGCTGTGTGCGGTGGAAGTAAACAACATAGACCCTGTCAGCCGGGCCTGAAGACACGTTAATAGGCAGCGAACGCGTAGCTGAGCCACCATTGCTATGGTTGACCACAACTGTGATGTAGTACGTGCCAACTTCTTGGGGAGCAGTCCAGATAACTTCCGGCCCCGTGCCAGTAATATTACCTCCGGTGGCTGACCATGCATAGCTTAGCTCGCCGCCATCAGAGTCTGAAGCAGTACACGCAATCTGGCAGCTTCCTGAAGGAAGAACTATCTCAGGCTCAGCTTCCAGGCTGGCGATAATTGGACCATGATTGGCTAGTGTCGTGTACAACAGGACTGCAAACAGCACTGCCGCTGCCACAATTCCTGCGATTATCGGCCATCTTCTTTTGTTGACGCTCTTTTGGCTCGTTCTTTTTTTGGTCGTTCTTTTTTTGCCCATTAGTTTCTCTCCCTTGAGGCTCTTTTGTTCAAGCCTGTATCCAGAGTACCACATATATTACATATTACAGCCATCATAGCAGTGTGTGCAGGTCACTACTCGGAAGATAGATCTTAGCCACAGTTGCTATTCATCTCCTAACACCCAAATGTACACACCGAACAAGATACCACGCTAAGAACCAAGTTCTTACTGGCCATGTTGGCAGCGATATCAGATACTATCACGGTGATTGTAACTTTACCGGTTGTATTCGGAGCAGTCCAGGTAACCAAGGAACCCTCTCCAGAAAGCACACCGCCTGTGCATGACCATTCGTAAGACAGTTCCATGCCTGTCTCTGCAACAATGCACTCAATATTGTACATTTGTTCCTTCCCAACATAGTATCCCCCGGAGTATTTTTTCAGGTAGCAATGTTTCGCCGTGATAGACAATTGTTCGATAATCGGTGGTTCGTCTGGGGCTACGCTAATGGGCACCGTTCTCGTATCCGAGCCACCATAACTATCACTCACTACGACTGTGATGTTGTACACGCCAATTTCTTGGGGAGCAGTCCAGTTTACAGCCGCACCTGTGCCAGTGATATTACCTCCGCTGGCTGACCACTCATAACTCAGCTCATCGCCATCAGGGTCTGTAGCATTACAATTCACTTGAAGAATACCCAAAGGATGGCTCCAGTCTGCGTCGGTTGCCAGGCTGGCGATGTTTGGCGAACTATTGGTTCTGACTGTGACAGTCGCAGACTTTGTGACTGAGCTACCGTGGCTATCAGTCACGACGACTGTAACATCATAAGAGCCTTTAGAGTTAGGAGCGGTCCAGGTGACCGTAGCTCCTTCCCCATTTCTTTCGCCTCCGCTAGCCGACCAGTTATAGCTTAGCTCATCGCCATCAGAGTCCGAGGCAGTACATACAATCTGGCAGGTTTCCGAAGCAAAGACTATCTCTGGCTCAGCTTCCAGACTGGTGATAACTGGTCGATGGTTGGCTAGCATCGTGTCAAGCAGGATTGCAACCACGACTACTACCGCCACAATCACTATGATTATCAGAAGTTTTTTCTTGTTCATTGTTTTCCTTTCCTAGAATCTCCTTTCTCATCGTGCCAGCATATCCTACTGTAAATGCTTTGGAAAGGTCTTTCTGGTGGCGAGGGAAAGCCAGACCAGGAACAGCATTATGGGAACTTCAGTCAGCACGCCCACCACGGTAGCCAAGGCTGCGCCCGACGCTACTCCGAAGAGGGTGGTGGCGACGGCTATAGAGACTTCAAAATGATTGCTGCCGGCGATGATGGCAGCCGGTATAGCGTCGGCATATTTGAGTTTCATAATGCGGGCAGCCAGATAAGTGATACCAAAGACCACCAGGATATTGACAAAGATAGCCACGGCTATCATGCCGACTATGGCTGGTAACTCGACGATGATATGTCCCTGATAGGTGAACAGGACAACCAGTGTGATGAGCAGGGCGATTATTGAGACCTTCCCCAGATTAGGCTCCAGCTTGCTTTGAAACCATTCCAGCCCCTTTTTCTGTATGGCCCACCTGCGGGTAAAATAACCGGCTATTAGGGGGGTTACGATGTAAATGGCCACAGAAAGGGCAATAGTATCCCAGGGCACTCTGATACCTGAAATGCCGAGCAGCAAGACGGCCAGTGGAGCGTACAGTACGACCATGCTGAGTGAATTGATCGCGGTCATTACCAGGGTATTCGCCATATTGCCTCTGGCCAGGTAGCTCCAGACCAGCACCATGGCGGTGCATGGGGCAACACCAAGCAGTATCGTTCCGGCGCGGTATTGTTCAATCTGTTCGGGGGTCAGGAACCTGCCAAATATGACGCTTAAGAATAACCAGGCAAGGAATGCCATGGTGAATGGTTTTACCGCCCAGTTAGCAAACAGAGTGAGCCCGATTGGCTTGGGCGACCGGATTGCCTTTCTAATCTCCTCCCAGCTTATCTGAACCATAATGGGATAAATCATGGCGAAAAGTAGTATGGCGATTGGTATGGAAATACCTGCCACCTCGAGCTTAGCCAGGATATTGGAAAGCTGAGGGAACAGACGTCCTAACCCAATCCCGGCACCGATGCATAGTGCTACCCATAGAGTTAGAAACTTTCCCCAGATACCGAGTTTTCGTTCCTTTTCAGGCATCTTCTGTCCTTTTGTTATTAACCAAATGCTTATTTAAACTACATTTCTAAATAACTTCATCCCCACCGGCTTATTATTATAAGGGTTATTTTCCCTCCTTTATTCCAGAAGCTTTGCTAAAGCCTGTCTGTCAGTGGCAAATTCAGGCTGGTTCAAGACGGTGCATTCTTCAAGGCGACATTTGCCCTTTGTCAAAGCCATGGCAAAGGCAAAGCAGGTGGGAAGCCCGCAATCGCGGCAATTGGTCTTGGGGAGAGACTCAACTATATCCCTTGCCTTTATTTCACCCTTCCTTTCATAAACAGGGATGATGCTTGTTCGTCTTTCCCAGGTAGCATTTATCAACTCTTTGACAGATTCCAGAACCTTCAGGGCATCCTCCTGGCATGTCACCTGTCCCACACTTACCTCGCGGGGCATAAGGCTTACGGCGCCTGCGTCCAGTTTGAAATTGAGGTTCTGGGCTTCAGGGGTATATACGGCGTTTTTGACGACAGCATTAAGGTAAGGAAGAACCTCGCTGATATCATCGCTGAGCTCGGCTATGACCGCAACCCATTCCGGATTGCAGAAGCTGCGGCCGACCGTGGTTACCTTATAGTCATGGAGAAGCATAACTCACCTCCTAATTCTGAACACTCAGGCTGCACTGGCCCTCCGGAATAGCTGGTAAAAACTAACGGCGGTCAACATCTGGAAGGCAAAGCCCACTGCTACCGGCAGCATCTGCAATCCCTTAAAACTCATGGCAGCTATCCCGATGGCAATGGGCAGGTTTTTCATACCCGAGGAATAGGTAATGGCTATGTTCTTGCCCCTGGGGAAGAGCTTGATGCTCACGAGATATGCTACCACGAACAGAATTGGGAAAACCAGTATGGTGGATATCACCAGGGGGCTTATCAGCCCCACGTTCTTCATGATGGGTGAGATATTAGTGTTAATCGCCATGAACATCAGCAGCACTGCCATAGTAGCTGAGATGGCTGGCATAACCGGCAGATACTTCTGGACATTAACCCGTCTTTCTAAGAGTTCCCTCAAGATAACACCCCCCAGCACAGGGAGAAGCACAGTATAGATAAGTTGCTGGAACATTCCCCAGGTGTTGACAGCGACGAACGTGCCGGCAAACAAAGACATAAGGAGTGGGATGAGGAATGGAGCCAGAATCATGGTAGCTGCGTTGATGACTGTGGCCAGGGGAACATCTCCCTTAAGGAGACCAGCCCAGACCAGTGCCATGCCGGCACAGGGCACGACCCCGATTAGAATGAGACCGGTGGCCAGGTCAGTGTGAGCAGACAGAAAAAGGCGAGCCAGAAGCCAGCACAGGAAGGGGGCAAACAGAAAGTTCAGCACCAGTCCGAAAGAAAACCCCTTCCAGTCCCTGGCCGCTGTCCCCAGGCTCTTGAAGGTGATGGTAAAGCCCATCGCCGCTATCATGATTATAATGAGTGGAGTGTTAGCCTGGCGAATGTGAAGTCCGAGGCTCGAAGTGAAGAGCCCCACTACTACGGCAATGACCAGCGTGGTCAGGATTATGTAGGTATATTTCTCCCTGACAAATTTGGCATAAGCCGTTATTGCTTTCATATGTCTACATGGCTACTTCGTTCTACTCACATATATCACAGCAGCTTCACTAAGAGCATG